>Ga0256913_10001899_pt1 | contig 10672 bp, 9 predicted proteins | sample Axial_MatmetaG_FD_185970 | JGI IMG/M metagenome (GOLD analysis project Ga0256913, IMG submission 185970) | Deep-sea worm associated microbial mat communities from Axial Seamount, Juan de Fuca Ridge, Pacific Ocean - Axial_Mat | ecosystem: Environmental > Aquatic > Marine > Oceanic > Microbial...
AAAAAAGAATAAAACAAAAATTTTGTAAATGTATTTGTACAAAATAATTTTCCTTATAAATAGTTAATAAATCTTAATTATTGAATTTAAAAATAACAACAAAATAATTAAGTTAATTCGGTAATTTGAAAATTAAATTAGAATAACGATGATAATTATACCTAAAGAAATTGTAACCGTTAATTCACGGATGGAAATACTTACAAACCATTTTATTGAAATTAACAATGGTGTTATTGCTAGAATTGATAAATTAAATAATTTGAACTTTAATGATTATGATGCCGATACAATAATGAAAAAAGAAGGGCTTACATTGTTACCCGGTTTTGTACAAACCCACATACACCTTTGTCAAACACTGTTTCGCGGTCTTGCCGATGATTTGCTTTTGCTTGATTGGTTGCAGAAAAAAATTTTTCCGTATGAAAATGCTCATAATTCAGATTCACTTGGAATATCAGCACAACTCGGTATTAGCGAACTATTTATGAGTGGAACAACTACTTTGCTGGATATGGGTACCATGAATTTTCAAGAAGTGATTTTTGATGAAATGATTAACTCCGGTATTCGCGGGTTTTCAGGTAAGTGTATGATTGATGAAAACGATTTATACCCCCCGTTTAAGGAGAGTACAGCCAACAGTTTAAAATCCACTTTGGATTTGGCAACAGAATTTCACAATTCTGCAGGCGGTAGAGTTAAATATGGATTTGCACCGCGTTTTGTGCTTTCGTGCAGTGAAGGCTTGCTTAAAGAGACTTTTGAAATGATGCAAGATTTTGATGGAGCATTGTACCACACACATTCTTCCGAAAACAAAGGGGAAATTGAAGCCGTAAGAAAAAAGCACGGCAAAGAGAATATAGAATATTTTGATTCAATTAATATTTTATCGGATAAAACAGTGTTGGCCCATGCTATTCATACAAACGAAAAAGAACTTACGTTGTTGAAAGATAGCGGAACACGTGTTGCTCATTGCCCATCATCAAATTTGAAATTGGGGTCCGGCATTGCGGATATTCCTCGCTATTTGGAAGATGGTATTTCGATATCGCTTGGTGCCGATGGAGCCCCTTGCAATAATAATTTGAATATGTTTACGGAAATGCGCCTTGCCTCCTTAATTCAAAAACCTATTTATAATCCTACCGTAATGAATGCAGAACAAATGATACGTCTTGCTACTATTGAAGGAGCAAGGGCATTGCATTTGGAGAATGAAATTGGGAGTATTGAAGTTGGGAAAAAAGCCGACTTGATTTTAATTAATTTGGAAAAATCAAATCACTCAATGCTTATAGAAAACAAAAATATCTATTCCGCAATTGTTTATGAATCCGATAAATCGGATATAGATTCCGTAATGATTAATGGCAAGTGGGTTGTACGCCAAGGAGAAAATTTAATGTACGATGAAACGGAATTATTGCGAAAAGGCAGAGCAGAGTTGCAAAAATTGTTGAATAGAGTTTAATGGGAGAATTATGAAAAAAGTAATATTTGCCACAGGCAATAAAGGGAAATTAAAAGAGGTGAAAAAAATTTTTGCAGATACGGGAATTGAAATTATTTCGTTATACGATTTAGGAGAAATTCCCGAAATAATTGAAAACGGGCATACATATCAAGATAATGCAATAATAAAAGCAAAGACAATTTATGAATTGTATAAAATGCCCGTAATTGCTGATGATTCGGGATTATCGGTAGAACAACTTGGCGGGCAACCGGGGGTGCATTCAGCTCGTTATGCGGGAGAAAAATGTACTTATGCCGATAATAATAACAAACTTGTATCGGAATTGGCAAAGTATGAAGAACCTCATAAAGCAAAGTTTGTCTGTTGTGCCGTTTTTTATAACGGAGAAAAAATTGAATCTGCTTTCGGTGAATTACCGGGAAAGATTGTTACCACTCCGAAAGGAGAACACGGTTTTGGTTATGACCCTATTTTTGTTCCAGAAGGAGATTGCAGAACGTTGGCAGAATATTCCGGCGAAGAGAAAAATAAAATAAGCCATAGAGCAAAAGCATTTAATGCGCTACGAAGATTGATAAACTAAAAAATCTTTTCGAATTTGCCGATCTATTTTTTTGAAGAAGGGAGAGTGAAAATAAATTTACTTCCTTTGCCGAGTTCGCTTTCAACCCAGATTTTCCCTTTATTTTTTTTCACAAGTTCATAACAAAGTATAAGCCCAACGCCGGTCCCTTCTTCTCCGTCGGTACCAAGCGTTGTATGGTGAACGTCAATTCGGAAAAGGTTATCCATGCTTTCTTCGGAAATACCAATTCCGTGATCAATAATGGCAATTTCAACTTCTTGCTGTTTCTTTTCGGCTGTAATCTTTACTTCGGTTTTTTCATGTGAAAATTTTATTGCGTTGGCAATTAAATTACGGAATATGGTGTAAATCATGTTTCTATCGGCATAAACCATAATTGAGTTATCCACGGATGAGACCAAAGTGATATTTTTTCTTGCCGCATTTTCGCTTAATAAATTTATTGCTTTGTTTACCTCTTCGTTTAGCTGGAATAGAGTAGGGGTATATTCTATTCGTCCGGTTTGCACTCTGGACCAACTTAATAATCCTTCTAAAAGGTTATAAACGTTTCTGGATAAATTATACAGCGAGTTGACGGATTCTTTTGCCTCTTCGCGCGAAAGGTCTTCAAAATCTTCTTTCAGCATTTCCGTATAACCGAGAAGTCCTTGAAACGGATTGCGTAAATCGTGTGCCAAAATAGAGAAAAATTTGTCTTTTGAACTGTTCAACTCTTTAAGTAAGTTGTTTGCTCTGTTCTGCGCTTTATATTTTGAAACCAATAGAATAACTACAAGCAAAATTATTATGGAAATAATTACAAGGTATGTATTGTTCCTTTTTTCAAATTCAATTTTTCTTTTTAGAAATTTATTTTCAATCTCTTTTTCTTTTGTTGCAAACAGAGTTTGTAAATCGGCCAAGCGCCCCATATGTTCCTGTCCGTAAATACTATCCTTAAGAGTTATGTATTTTGTTAAATAGTTGTATGCAGATTTATAATCCTTTTTTATGGCATAGTATTTCGAAAGAGAACGGTATCCTTCCATTTCTTGATCTAAAAGCCCGGTTTTTTTAGCTAATCTGATTGCTTCTTCTATTGTTTCTTTTGCCGTGGAATAATTTCCTAATTTTAGATAAACCAGCCCGAGTCTGTTATAATCGGTAATTATTCCTTCAGTATTATTTAATTGTTTGTTGGTTTTAAGTGCGCCTAATAACTGGTTACGTGCTTTACGATATTTCCCCTTTGCATAATTAATATCACTTATTAACGAAATTACATAACTGTTCCCTTTCAGAAACCCGATTTTGTTGTTTAATTTAATTGCAGAAAATAAATAAGAAAGGGCTTTATCGTACATACCGAGTTTGTAATAGGTTTTACCTATTTGCATTATTGTTTTTGAATATCCTTTATAGTCATCGGATGCTTCACGTAATGTAGCAGATTCGTTAAAATATTCCAGTGCTTTTTTGTAATTTCCGTTTTGCAGAAATATTTCTCCGAGATAGTAGAGACTATAAGCCAGTCCGTTGTTGTGTCCCAATTTTCGAAAAATTTGATAACCGAGTAATGCGTTTTCTAAAGCAAGAGAATAAGAGGCTTTACTTATGTAATATTCGGCAAAGTTATTATAAGTGTAACCCATTTGTAAAGAATCTTCAAATAGTTTGGCTGAGGATAGCGCTTTTTCGAAGTAACTAAAAGCTGTTGAATAGTTTCCTAACTTTTCATGGAAAATCCCGATGTAGTTTAATGTTTGTGGCGTTAACTCCGTTAAATCGTTTTGCTTAATTAAAGTTAATACTTTTGTAGCCAACGAAATTGCAAGAGATGGGGACTCAGAGCGAATTTTCCATGCAGAGTCAAGAAGAGCCGTTGCAAATTTATATTGTTCTTTTTGAGCCTTCTGAATTGAATCGGCGGCGGCGGTATTAAAAAAGAATAAAAAAAGAAAAAAAAGTCCTAATATATATTCACGTCGTTTTGGCATATTTACCGTTTAAAAATAATATTAAAAATATAAAATATTTATCTTTACAACAAGATAAAAGAAAGAAGGAAAATACGTTTTTGTATGAATGTTATATTATAGTTTACAAAGATGGAAATTATTAGAAACCAATCTATCAACCTGTATGTTTTAATCAAACAAAAAGTAACCGCTCAAATTAATAAATTTCATTTTACCAAAAGAGCAAACGGAAGAATTTTCTTGATCGTTAAAAATATTTTTTCTTTTTATCCGTTCCCATGCAATAATTTTTTTAGTAAACCTATTTTAAAAACACTACGGTTGGTGAATATCCTCATTATATTTTTGAATAGTTGTTTTAAGCAGGTTACAAATGTCGATAAAAAATTACAAGTATAAAATCGGTTAGTAAAATTATTCTTTGTCTAAGAAAAGAGCATTTGTTATTTTTACCAATTAGAATTACCAATGAAATCACGGTTTCTGATATTTTCAATTACAAACAAATTAAAATTTGATGAAAAAATTTATTAAACGTTTATTTATAATAGGAATTGTTGTTGCTGTGTTATTAGTAGGGGCATTTTATGGACTTAACTATTACGTAATGCCTTCTGTAGTTAATGCAAAAGAATTGGTTTTGCCGAATGTTGTTGGTATGGAGAAAAAGGAGGCAGTAAAAAAATTGAAAGCATTAAATCTTACTCCTATTGAAGTAGGGCCCAGATATGATGCCCGTTACAAAAAGGATGAGGTTATATTTCAGAAACCGTATGCAGGTACCAAAGTAAAGGAACACAGAAGAGTATATATTCATATAAGTGGTGGCGAGCCTTTAATTAAAATGCCTCAAATTACAGGTAAAACAATGCGTGATGCAAAAATAAACTTGGAACGCTTGGGCTTATTTATAGGAAAGGTTGAAGAAGTTCGTTCCGAACTACCCGGCGGGACTATTGTGGAACAGGAATTTGCTCCCGGAGAGGAATTGGCGAAAGGTGATTCCGTAGCACTAAAAATCAGTGTAGGTCCGCAAGTAGGAATGGTACGTGTCCCTTCTTTAATTGCACGTTCCACGAACGGAGCGGAAAAGATATTAAGGCGCTTGGGACTAAAGCTCGGTAAAAAATCATATGTGGAATCTCCTACATTATTGCCGAATACAGTTATAAGTCAAACCCCGTCGGAAAATTCTTTGATAGAAATTGGCGGTAGTGTGAATGTTGTTATTTCAAAAAGTAAAAGGTAAAATCATGAAAAAGATAGCTCCTTCAATCCTTTCTGCAGATTTTGCAAACTTATCCCAACAAATACGCTATGTAGAGCTGGGCGGTGCCGATATTATTCATTGCGATATTATGGATGGCAAGTTTGTTCCGAATATAACTTTTGGACCTATTGTTGTAAAAGCGGTTCGTTCTGTTACAAAACTTCCTATTGATGTTCATTTGATGATAAAAGACCCCGATGATTTTATTGAGGCTTTTATTAAAGCCGGTGCGGATTATATATCGGTACATCAAGAAGAAGTTGTGCATCTTAACAGAACAATTGCCACAATAAAAGAGTTGGGAGCTAAAGCCGGCGTTGTAATTAATCCTGCAACACCTGTTGCCACATTAAAGGATATCTTGGAATTTGTCGATTTTGTTTTAGTTATGTCGGTTAATCCCGGATTCGGAGGGCAAAAATTTATTCCATCCACATTGAATAAAATTAAAACTCTTGCGGAAATACGTAAAAAGGAAAATTTGAATTTTGAAATAGAAATTGACGGTGGCGTTTCTTCTGTCAATATTCAAGATATTTCGGATGCCGGATGCGATATTTTCGTTGCCGGTTCGTCAGTTTTCGGTCAAGATAATATTACCGCAGCTGCTATGGAATTGAAAAATTTGATTTCTTAAAAAAAAATTAAATGTAAATGAATTTTTATTCACGATTAACATCAAGCCCCGATATTTTTGTGATGGGCATACTTAATGTTACCCCCGATTCTTTTTCCGATGGTGGGAAATATAACACCATCGATTCTGCCGTTATACATGGTTTGGAAATGATTGAAAACGGAGCGGATATTGTTGATATCGGAGGGGAGTCTTCACGCCCGGGAGCAAAAGAAGTTTCCGTTAACGAAGAACTTGAACGAACAATTCCCGTAATTAAAAAACTGTTAAAAGCTAAACCAGATGCGATTATTTCCATTGATACCGTTAAACCTGAAGTTGCCGAAGTTGCACTGGAAAACGGTGTGAGAATTATCAACGATATTTCGGGATTATCGAACAAAAAAATGTCGAAGGTAATAAAGCAATTCGATGCTTCGGTGGTAATAATGCATATGCAGGGAACACCACGTACCATGCAAGAAAATCCTACATACAATAATGTTGTTGATGATGTTTACGGCTATTTGCACAAAAAAATTGAATATGCAAAATCGGAAGGGATTAATAAAATAATTATAGATCCCGGCATAGGGTTTGGCAAAACAGTTGAGCATAATTTTGAATTGCTTAAGAATTTATCTAACTTTCAGCAGTTAGATGTCCCTTTATTGATAGGGGTTTCCCGTAAATCCTTAATCGGTAAAACCTTAAAATTAGATGTTGAAAAAAGAGATGTTGCAACAATTATTTTAGAAACCGATGCCGTTAGAAAAGGAGCTAAAATAGTTCGTACACATAATGTCGGAAATTGTGTACAATTAAAAAAACTGAATAATTTACTTAATTGAATTTATGTTTGAACTTTTTAAAATAGGGTTTATGTCCTTTACCTTTATCGATTTAATCGACATTGCGGTTGTGTCGTTTATTATTTATAAAATTTATACAATAATTAAAGGAACAATTGCCGCTCAAATTTTTTTAGGACTTATTGTTGTTCTTTTCTTCTCTTTTATAGCTCAAGCCGGAAATTTTAAAGCATTGGGATGGTTATTAAAACTTGTAACCGATATTTGGGTAATAGCTTTTATCATTCTATTCCAACCGGAAATAAGAAGATTCCTTTTGTTGCTAGGTAAAAAACCTTTTGGTGCTCGTTTTTACAAAGGGGCAAAGGCAGATACCGAGGTGCCCGATATTTTAACCGAAGCGGCGTTCGAGATGTCTCAACACCAACACGGTGCTTTAATTGTGTTGGAACGAACAATCGGAATCAGAAGTTTTATAGATACCGGAGAACCGATTAACGCCCACGTTAGTGTTAATCTTTTGCGTTCAATCTTTTTTCCGCGTTCACCGTTACACGACGGTGCGGTTATTATGAAAGATAATATCATACTTGCCGCACGTTGTACGCTCCCTCTTTCTTCCCAAACAAGTTTTGATAATATGCCTTTGGGAATGAGACACAGAGCCGGCTTGGGAATTACCGAACAGACCGATGTAATTTGCCTTATTGTTTCCGAAGAGACCGGCTCAATATCCATAGCTGAAGAGGGGAAATTATATCGTGGCCTTTCACGAGAATCCGTACGCAAATATCTTACCAAACGTCTTGAACCTGAACCAAAAAAAGGAGTAAAAAGCATCTTTGAGCTTTTCGGAAAATCTAAATAATGTTTGTGTTGTAATTCCCGTTTTTAACGAAGTTGATTATTTGGATGATTTGTTGTGGAGAATAACGCCATATTCTTCCAAAATAATTTGTGTTGATGACGGTTCCACGGACGGTAGCGGCGAGTTAATGAAAGCCAATACAAATATTGAATTAATATCCCACGGTAAAAACAGAGGGAAAGGATACGCACTTAAAACCGGACTTATGAAATCTCTTGAATTTGATTGTGATATTGTTATTACAATGGATGCCGATTTACAGCATTTGCCCGAGGATATTCCGCGCCTTGCAGAACAAACAAAAAACTACGATATTGTAATAGGTAACAGACTACATGAGTTAAGTAAAATGCCTTTACACAGAATTGCAAGTAACAAACTTACAAGTTGGTTACTTTCAAAAAAATTGGATGTATCAATAAAAGATAGTCAAAGCGGTTTCCGAGCATTTCGCAAAAGTATTGTAAAATCCATTCTTCCCTTTGAAGTTGGTTTTGAAGCGGAAACCGAAATGTTGATAAAAGCGGTTCGTAATAATTTTACTATAGGCTTTGTTGATATCAAAACTATTTATAATGATAACGAAAGTAAAATGAAATCGATCCCGGCAATAACGGGATTCTTGAAAGTTTTATTCCGAAACAAATAGAGTAATATTGGAAGATAATTTAATATCCTAAAACTTCTTGTATTGAGAAGGAAATAGTAAGCGGTATAAAATCTATTTTACTTTTTTCAATTTTTTCTTTTTCTTATTTCCGCTTGTTACATAATCCATAAGCCATTCTTGCAAGTTAACATTATTTTGCAAATAAACTTTATGATTAAAAACATATTTCCCGGTCGGGAGCAATATCCTTGCTTTTTGATTATCTTTTAGGGAAATGTTGATGAGAGTTTCAATAATATTTTTTTTCAAGTCGCTATTTTCAATGGGGAATATTGTTTCAACTCTTCTATCCAAATTACGTTGCATAATATCGGCACTTCCCATGTAAATTTCGTTATCACCGTTATTGTAAAACAGATATACACGGGTATGTTCTAAAAAACGCCCTACAATACTGCGAACAACAATGTTTTCGCTAAGTTCGGGCATTTGCGGCACAAGTGAACAAATGCCCCTAACAACAAGGTCAATCTTTACTCCGTTTTTAGAGGCTTCGTAAAGAGCAGCAATAATTATAGGGTCAACAAGGGAATTTAATTTGAAATAGATATATCCTTTTTTTCCGGCTTTAACGTTTTCAATTTCACGTTCAATTAAACGCAAAAATTTATTTCGCAAATTAAGCGGAGCAACCCACATTTTACGGTAGGATTTTTGTTCGGAATATCCGGTAAGATAATTGAAAATTTCGGCAACATCTTCACATAATTCCTTATTGGAAGTGATTAATCCGTAATCCGTATATAGCTTTGCCGTTGAAGCATTATAATTCCCTGTTCCAAGATGAACATAACGGCGGACTCCGTTGTTTTCTTTTCTTACAATTAAAGTCATTTTGGAATGAGTTTTTAATCCTACCAAGCCGTAAACAACGTGAACACCGGCTTTTTCCAAAGCACGTGCCCAATAGATATTGTTTTCCTCGTCGAAACGAGCTTTAAGTTCAACCAAAACCGCAACTTGTTTGTTCGATTCCGCAGCATCAATTAAATATTTTACGATAGGAGAGTTGGAACCAACCCTGTATAAAGTTTGCTTAATTGCCAAAACGTTCGGGTCGTTTGCAGCTTCTTTTATAAGAGTAATTACCGGTTCAAAAGATTCGTAAGGATGATGCAGTAAAACATCTTTTTGCCTTATAATGCTGAAAATTGATTCGTCTTCTTCTTCTTCGAATACTTGCGGCATTACCGGATGAAACGGGGTCTGTTTTAAATGAGGAAGAGGTAAATTATACAACATCATAACATCGCTGAGCCCCATTGGTCCGTCAACAACTTGGATTTCATAATCGGAAACTTGCAGATTTTCGGTTAATATTTTTATCATAAAACGGGGCATATCTTTTTCTACGGAAAGACGAACAACAGAGCCGAATTTTCTGCGTTTGATGTTTTCTTCTATTACGGAAAGCAAATCATCTGCTTCATCTTCTTGAATATTAATATCAGTGTTTCTTGTAATTCTGAATTTATGAGCACTTATTATTTTAAGTCCCGGGAAAAGCGAAGGGAGATTGTTTTTAATTAAATCGTCAATCCAAATTAAGTTTGTTGAAAAATCGCTTTTTGGTAAATCGGGTTTCCCTCTTAAAATATCATCCACATTAATAATTCTGGGTAAAATCGAAGGGATTTTTAAACGTGCAAAATGTAATTGACCGTTAGGCTTCTCAACTTGAATTGCAAAACTTAAACTCAAATTTGAAATATAAGGGAAAGGTCTTCCCGGGTCGAAAGCCAAAGGAGTTAATACGGGATAAATTTCCTCATCAAAATAATTTTGTAATTTTTCTTGCTCTTTTACGGAAAGATTATTGTAGTTTAAAAAATTAACATTGTTTTTACTTAATTCAGGAATAATGGTTTTGTTCCAATATTCCAGTAATGTATTAACTTGTGGGGTAATGCTTTCTTGGATATATTTTAATTCTTCGTAGGGAGTTAAGCCGTCAATTCTTTGTTCAATAATATTTGCACGTATTTGCTCCTTAATGCCGGAAACGCGAATCATATAAAACTCATCCAAATTTGTAAAATAGATTGAAATGAATTTTATCCGTTCTAATAAAGGGAGTTCGGGATTTATTGCTTCTTCCAATACGCGTTTATTGAACTCAACCCAACTTAAATCCCGCGAGAAAAAATTCTCCGGTTTAAAATATTTTTTTAAATTTACTTTATTTAACTTCATTTAAAAATTCCGTAATTCTTTTAATTCGATTTTACTTGTTCTCTTCGTCAAAATCTATCTTTTTTGCGGAAGAATAGCTATCCAAATCGTAGTGAATAATACCCTCGGGCATCGGAAGTTTCCTTATAGGAACTTTAGCTTTTTTAAAAAATTCGGTAGCCAATGTATCGTGATAATCCGAGAAAACAACAATCTCTTTTATTCCGG
>Ga0256913_10001900_pt1 | contig 10670 bp, 10 predicted proteins | sample Axial_MatmetaG_FD_185970 | JGI IMG/M metagenome (GOLD analysis project Ga0256913, IMG submission 185970) | Deep-sea worm associated microbial mat communities from Axial Seamount, Juan de Fuca Ridge, Pacific Ocean - Axial_Mat | ecosystem: Environmental > Aquatic > Marine > Oceanic > Microbial...
GCCACTTTTTGACCTTTTAGCTCAGTTGGTAGAGCAACTCCCTTTTAAGGAGTGGGCCCATGGTTCGAATCCATGAAGGGTCACCATTTTAAAAATATAACAAAAATTGGTCGCTTAGCTCAGTTGGTAGAGCGCTACCCTTACAAGGTAGATGTCACAAGTTCGAGTCTTGTAGCGACCACCATTTTTACAATGTTGTTTACGGTCGAGATGACCCTTTCATCTAGTGGCCAAGGATATTGCGTTTTCATCGCAAAAACAAAGGTTCAAATCCTTTAGGGGTCGCCAAAGTTTTATTCCGATAGACGATTATAAGGTCGCTTAGCTCAGTTGGTAGAGCGCTACCCTTACAAGGTAGATGTCACAAGTTCGAGTCTTGTAGCGACCACCATGAATTTAAAGGTTATGTAAAGTAACTTTTTGTATAATTCAACTTCTTTTTATAGGTGCGGTGGTAGTTCAGTTGGTTAGAATACCTGCCTGTCACGCAGGGGGTCGCGAGTTCGAGTCTCGTCCACCGCGCCATATCTCTTTCTTTCAAATTTAAATCAAAAAATATTCAATTTAAAAATGTTATTTCTGTAAATAATTTCTTGATAAAAAAGTAATTTCTTGATAAAAAAAGCTTAAAAAGCTCTTTTCATGTATTTCTCTATCTCATCAAATGTAAACTTATGATTGGTAAAATACTCAAAGGCAATAACGCCTTGATAGAGTAACATATCACTTCCATCTTTTGTTGGTTTATAATATTTTTTTGCAAGTTTTAAAAATGGGGTATCTTTTCCATAGATAACATCAATACAGGCTTTGGCATTTGGGATAACAGCATCTAGTATCTCTTGTGGACAAGGTAAACTTTCATCTTCTAATCCTGCTGAGGTCATATTTACAATTAAGTCATATCTATTATGATTTTTATCAAATGTTTCAAAAGTATAGGTTTCAAAACTATCCTTTTTAAAACGTTGTAAACGGGCTTTGCTTCTATTAAGTAGGGTTACTTCATATCCTGCATCTCTTAGCACCACAGAGGTAGACTGGGCTGTGCCTCCTGCTCCCAAAAAAAGTACGCTTTTGCTATCTTTAAACTCCTCTATAGCCTTTAAAAACCCAGGGGCATCAGTGTTGTAGCCATAGAGCTTTCCTTTTCTATTTATAATGGTGTTGACTGCACCCACCTTTTGAGCAAATTCGTCAAGTTCATCACACGCGTTAAAAGCCTCCTCTTTATGAGGTACAGTGATATTTGCTCCTGATATACTCAAATCAAAAAACTTCTGTCGTAGTTGTGTGCCATCTTCTAATTTATAGCGTGTATAGATGCCATGGTAGTCTAATCCCTGAAATGAGAGATTGTGCATAAGTGGTGATTTTGAGTGAGAGACGGGGTTGCCAAAGATGGTAAAGAGTTGCATTATGAATGTACCTATTTTTTAGGAATTATAACATTCAAGTGGGGTGTAGTCCCTGACTACACCTTGAAAAATGGTAAAAGTTTAAAGTTTTTCCATATCTTTAATGGTTGCAAGTAATGCACCAAGTTTATTTTTAACCTCTAGGTACTCAAGTTTTGGAATAGAATCAGCAACCACCCCTGCACCCGCTTGTAGGGTGATAGAGTCGGGTTTAATAAGTGAGGTTCTTATGGCAATTGAGCTATCCATTTCGCCATTAAATGCGAAGTAGCCAACAGAGCCTGAATAGAAACCACGTTTAAGACCTTCATAATGAGCAATAAGCTCCATTGCTCGAATTTTTGGAGCACCTGTCATTGTTCCTGCTGTAAAGGTAGCACGAAAGAGGTCAAACATATCTTTATCTTCTGCGATGGTTGCTTCCACATCGGTAACCATGTGCATAACATGAGAGTATTTCTCTACACGCATCATATCTGTCACCTCCACAGTACCTGTTTTGGCAACACGCCCCACATCATTTCTACCTAAATCAATAAGCATAAGATGCTCTGCACACTCTTTTGGGTCATTTAGCATCTCAAGCTCAAGCTCTCTATCTCTTGTTGCATTTTTACCACGTTTTCGTGTTCCTGCAATAGGACGAAGTAGTATTTTGCTGTCAGATAGACGCACCATCACCTCAGGTGATGAACCACAAATAGAGAACTCCTCATAATCCAATAAAAATAGATAAGGAGAGGGGTTTTTTGAACGTAAAAGACGATAGAAGCTTAGAGGGTCTATCTGACCTTTTTGGGTATATCTATTGGCTAGAAGTATCTGAAAAATATCACCTGAACGTATCATCTCTTTTGATTCTGTTACAAGTGATTTAAATTGCTCCTCATCTATTGAAAAAGTTCCTTCACCCTCTAAAGTAGCAGGTTTTAACTTTTGTGCTTGATTGCTTTTATTTAGCATATTTTCTAAAAGTTGAATCTCTTTATCACAATTCTCATCATTTTGAATAATAGTGAGAATGGCAGTTTTATGGGAAAAGGCTAAAATAATAGATGGACGAACCAAATCTAAATCAGGTGTTTGTAGTGGATCATGAAGCTCATCCATACTTTTTTTGAGTGTTGGCTCAAAGACTTTAACCATATCATAACCAATAAAGCCAATAAATCCATCGGTAAAGGCAAATCCAAGCTCTGAGGCACGTGTTTTGTACTTCTCTTGGTCAAGCTTTTTATAGTAATCTTGTAAGAAATTAAAAGGGTCAATATCAAGTTTACTCTGTTTCTTGTCCCTATTGGTATAAAAGGTTTGATTGTCTTTATAGCTAATACGCTCTTTTGCACCGATGGTAATAAAAGAGAAATTCCCATCGCTACTGTTGACCACACTCTCAAAGAGCATGGTTATGTCATCTTTAAAGAGCTTTTTAATCTCCCCGTACATTGCTACAGGGGTTAATTGGTCAAAGAGTACTTGCTTAATCATTTTCTATTTAATCTTTGAGATATAGGCATCAGAAGCAACGTTCGCTTTTGCTTTTGCTAAGTGATTTTGTGCATCTCTTTGACTATAGAAGGGACCAATAAGTACCCGTGTTAATCCACTTTTTATTTTGGTTGTTTTGTAGTTGAGTTTAATCGCTTTAATATTTCTAATAGCAGTACTTGGGTTGGCAAATGTACCAACTTTAATGTAATAACCACGTGTGATTTTTTTAGTTGCAACATGTTTTGTTCTTGTTCTTGTTGTAGTGGTAGTTCTCTTTTTCACATACTTAGGTCTTGTATAAGTAGAATGTCCTTTACTGTGACCCGATGTAGATACAGTTTTCTTTGGAGTATCACTTTGTCTAGAGGCAGATTTTGTGTTACCTTTGGTTGATTCCTCTGTTCTTAACGGTACTTTTGTTCGTGATGTTGTATTTCGTTCAGCAAGTAGAGGCATTTTATTATCTGTAGCAGTTAAAGCACTACTGCTTGTTGTATCTTTGTCATCACTATTTTTAGATGTTAATGCAACGGTTGCAGCCGCACCAACAAGTGCAGCTCCCGCTACAGCGACACTGTTTCCTGTGCCATTATTTGCTGAGGCTAATTCATTTGAAGCCATACCTGTTAAATTATTTTCTCCTATTTCTTGAACCGTTCCATCAGCTCTGAGATGTGATGTTTCATCATTATCATCTCCACCTAAGATAAGCTTTGTAATTACAATTGATATCACCAAAATAATAAATAATAGTGCTAAAAGTGTCAGTATGTTTTTAAGCTGATTACCTTTGGATGTTTCGGCATCTTCGATGATGATGTCGTTTAAGTTTTTGTTTTCCATAATTTTCAGGGTCTCCTGTTTTTTACTGAAAGTATAACATAAATATTACTATTTGATAGTGTTGGATTACATTTTTTTTATGGGAAGTGTTATTTTGTTGTATATTTCAGGAAAATGTTTATGGGGAAGTATTTTACATCTTTTATTTGCCTTAAATTCTATGGTGTATTCTATTTTTTCAATTATCTCATAAGCTTGTTCAAGTGTAAAGTTCTCAAAAGGTATAAAAATTTGAACGTGGTTTTTTTTAGAGCTTTCGTAGGTATAAAATGTTTCAATATAGAGTGATTTTAAAATCTGTTTTAAAAGGTAGTAAAATCGGTTACTGCTCTCTTTTTCATACTCAATGACGATATAGTTAGTAGTCTTATTGGAGATAAGAGGAACAGCAACAATTAGTTCTCCATTTAAGTGTTGATTAATAAGCAGTTGGGTGGGGAAAAGAGCAATTTTTTCATATTTACTGTAGAGGGTACGATTGTTGAAAGTAATTTTATCAACAATCGAATCTCTTTTAATATAATAGGAGTCTACATCAAAATGTAGGTCAAATATTGTTATTTTCAAGGTTAAAAAATAGCTTTTTTATAGATAATAAAATTAGAAGCCAACTCTTTCATCTCATCTTTAATTTTTGCATGAAGTGCTGTATTCTCTATATTTTCAAGTACATCAGCCATCTTGTTTGCAATAATTTCAAATTCAGCCTCTTTCATACCACGGCTTGTCAATGCTGCTGCCCCAACCCTAATTCCAGAAGTTACAAATGGGCTTCTAGTTTCACCAGGAACAGTATTTTTATTAACCGTCATACCTGCAGCTCCCAGTGCAGCATCGGCATCTTTTCCTGAAAACTCTTTGTCCAAGAATGAGACCAATACTAAGTGGTTATCTGTACCATTACTTACCAAGTTAAATCCTCTTTTGATAAGCACATCAGCCAATACTTTTGTGTTTGCTTTTACCTGTTTTGCATAATCTTTCCATTTATCAGATAAGTTATACTTAAATCCTACAGCTTTAGCAGCGATAACATGCACCAGTGGCCCACCTTGAAGTCCTGGGAAGATGGCAGAGTTAATTTTCTTTGCAATCGCCTCATCATTGGTCATAATCATACCACCACGAGGCCCAGCCAACGTTTTATGGGTTGTGGTGGTGACGACATCAGCATAGGGGAATGGGCTAGGATGCTCATCAGCACAAACCAGACCAGCAATGTGTGCGATATCAGCCAAAAGAAAAGCACCTACTTCATCAGCAATCTCTTTAAACTTTTTAAAATCAATCTCACGGGCATAAGCAGATGCACCACAAACAATAATTTTTGGTTGTACTATCTTAGCGATATCCAATACTCTCTCATAGTTGATGTATCCATCCATTTCGACACCATAGGTAAAACTTTGGTAGTTTTTACCTGAAAATGATGGTTTTGAACCATGAGTAAGGTGTCCGCCGTGGCTTAAGTCCATCCCTAAAATTTTATCACCAGCTTTAAGAAGGGCTGCATAGACAGCACCATTTGCTTGGCTTCCTGAGTGTGGTTGTACATTGGCGTAGTTACAGTTAAAAAGTTCACACGCTCTATCAATTGCCAGTTGCTCTACGGTATCAGCGTGTTCACATCCACCATAATATCTTTTGTATGGATACCCTTCGGCATACTTATTGGTAAATACTGAACCCATCGCTTCCATTACAGCAGGAAGTGTAAAGTTTTCAGAGGCAATCATCTCTAAGTGATCGGTTTGTCTCTCTAGCTCTTTATTAATAGCTTCAAAAATTTCTGGGTCAAATGTTTCCATTGAATAACTCATGGATATTTCCTTTGGGGCAAATTATTGTGTATTTATATCAAATATAATTTAAGAACAGCTTTGATGTTTTTAAATTATCTCTCTATTTAAAATTGGTAGGGTGCATTTTCCAACGCACCAAGATAACAAAACGGTTAGGTTCGTTCAGAAATACGCTTTTTACAAGCATTCCCATCAATACAGAACATCCCTTTGCCTTTTTTGGCAGGTTTTAGCTCTTCTTCTGTCTCATTTCCACACTTTTTACACTTGTTTTCAGCAGAAATAACAGGTGCTTTTGGTGCTTCTGGACGCATGGCAGGAAAGAGAAGAACATCACGAATGCTATGTTGATTGGTAAGCATCATTACTAAACGGTCAATTCCAATTCCCTCACCAGCCGTTGGTGTCATTCCGTAACCCAATGCTCGTACAAAATCGGTATCCATGTGCATCGCCTCATCATCGGCAATGCTATCTTTGGCATCCACTTGTGCCTTAAATCTCTCATATTGGTCGATTGGGTCATTGAGTTCAGAGAAGCCATTGGCTATCTCTTTTCCTGCCATAAACAGCTCAAAACGCTCTGTTACTTCAGGATTATCATCACTTCTTCTTGCCAACGGAGAGATATCCACAGGATAATCAGTAATAAAAGTAGGATTGATAAGTTTTGTTTCTACAAACTCATCAAAAAGTTCAGCTTGAACATAACCCAATGTCCAGTTCTCATCTACTTTTAGATTTCGCTCTTTTAGGTACGCCAACGCTTGGTCTCTGTCTTGGGCTATCTCTCTTGGCACACCACCAATATTGACAATAGCATCAACCCACGGAACTTTTGCAAATGGTGTAGAGAAATCTATCTCAATCTCCCCATAAGGAAGCTTTCTCTCTAGGTTCAGATGGTCAAAGAGATAATCAAACAGCTCCTCTGTGACCTCCATCAGTTCAATATAGGTTTTATATGCCCAGTAGAACTCAATTGAAGTAAACTCAGGGTTATGTGTTGCATCAATCCCCTCATTTCTAAAGTTTCTGTTGATTTCAAATACAGCATCCATTCCACCAACAATAAGTCTTTTGAGGTAAAGCTCAGGGGCGATTCGGAGGTATCTGTCTACTCCTAAAGCGTTATGGTGCGTGGTAAACGGCTTGGCATTTGCTCCCCCTGGAATGGGGTGCATCATGGGGGTTTCTACTTCTAAGAACCCTTTGTCTTCAAAGAAATGTCTGATAGAGGAGACAATTTTAGAACGTAATTTAAAACGTTTTGTCACCTCTGCATCCATAATCATATCCAAGTAGCGTTGACGGTATTTAATCTCTTGGTCTTTGATTCCATTGAATTTTTCAGGAAGAGGAAAAATAGATTTACTCACTAAATTTACCTCTAAACAGTGAAGCGTAAGCTCTCCTGTACCTGTGATAAATGGGTAACCTCTTACCTCAATAATGTCCCCAACTTCAAAAAGTTTTTTGACCACATCATTGTAGTAGTTTTCAGGAAGGTCATCACGGTTAAAGTAAATCTGTACCAACCCATCCTCATCTTCAATCTTGGCAAATGAGGCTTTTCCCATAATTCTCATAAATTTAAGGCGACCTGTTAGTCGATACTCTTTGGTCTCATCTTTTTTCATCTCATCGGTTTGGATGTCATGCACATAGGCACAGTCGGTTAAAAACTCTTCAGACCGTGTTCCTTTTTTTACTTGGTTAGGATAAGGGTTAATTCCTTTTCCCCTTAAAGTTTCTGTTTTTTTTATTCGCTCTTGAATATATTGATTATCAAATATCAAGGTTTCTCCTAGTTTTTGTTCTTTTTATAATTGTTTATAGAGCAGATAGCAGTGCTCTAATATCGTAAAGTTTTGGGATTAAATATTTTTGTGGGGGGTTACCTACTCTTTTGCTTGACAAGCAGAACAAGTACCCGTAATCTTCATGATATGATTGCTCATCTTAAAGTTATGCTTTTTTGCGATATCCTCTTGGCGTTTTTCGATTATCTCATCAAAAAACTCCTCTATCCCTCCACACTCAAGACAGACCAAATGGTCATGGTGTGCTCCTAGTCCAAACTCATACTTTTTCCCTTGTGCTCCAAATGAGATAGAACTTACGATATTGGACTCCTCTAAAAGTGTAAGTGTTCGATAGACCGTAGCAATACCAAGTTTCACCTCTGGGTAACTCTTTTTTATAAGATTATAGATATCTTCAGGGGTAAAATGCCCATCATTGTTATAGATAATCTCTAAAATGAGTTCTCGCTGTTTTGTATACTTAAGCTTATTTACTTTTAGTAGTTTTTTAAAATTATTAAGTACATCAGCATAAGATACTATGTTTTGTGGCATTGGATTATCCTTTATTCCAGTGTTTGATTATTCTCATTGGTTTGATTACTTTCAATATCATAGTTTTTAAGATTAATTTTTTCTGTTCGAATCTTATGGTTCTCATTTTTTGTCTCATTATTCTCTTTGATTGGTTCTTCCTCTTCTCTGTTAAGCAGTTTATTCCCAATCTCATTTAACGAGCTCATCATCTTACTATCTTGGGAGTATACTTCTAACTTTCTGGAGATTAAATCTACATTTTTCACACTAACAAGTATTATCGAAAATATAGCCACATAACGTAATATAGTCAAGATATACCCTAAAATTCTGCTAAAAAATCCTACTTCATCAGATGAAACAGAGTCTATAATTGAAGAGAAAAGTGTTGAGATGACCCAAATTGCAACTAAAACGGTCACAAAGCCTACCATTCTTAAGGCAGGGTCATTCTCAATAGGAAAGATATTTTCACTAATAAATTGACCAACAGTGATGTTCATTCGAGCAGCAACTGCTATTCCCACAATTAATCCAATAAAATTAAAGAGTTCTTTGGTAAATCCATTGACAAGTCCTTTGAGACTTAGAAAAAGAATTAGCCCTGCTATTATCATATCTACGCTATTAAAATCTATCATTGTAAATATCTACTCCAATACAAAAAATTTAAAATATTATATCTAAAAAAAATAGAGACAAAACTTTAAAGTATTTGTTTTTTTGTGTTTAGTTGCTCTTCTGTTTCTATTTTGACACTATCGCACACCCAACTGTTTTTTTAATTCATCTGGTTTATTTGAGTACTGAATGGCATGTTCTTTAGTAATTGTACCTGCTTTGGCAAGTCGAAGCATCACCTGTGCTTGGGTCTGCATTCCTGTCTCTCCTTGTCCAAGTTGCATTTGAGAGTAAAGTTGGTGTACTTTATCTTCACGAATTAGGTTAGAAATGGCGTGGTTAGTAATCATAATCTCAGGTACTGCTACCCGTCCTCCTCCCACTTTTGGAAGCAGTACTTGTGCGATGACGGCAACCAAAGAGGTAGAAATCATAGAGCGTATCTGTCCTTGTTCATCCCCTGCAAAAACATCAATAATACGGTTGATGGTTCCTGGGGCAGAGTTGGTGTGCAGTGTTCCAAAGACCAAGTGACCTGTCTCAGCTGCTGTCAGTGCAGCTTCAATGGTCTCTTTGTCCCTCATCTCCCCAATTAGAATAATATCAGGGTCCTGTCTCATTGCATACTTTAATGCTTTTGCAAAACTTTTGGTATCTCGTCCTGTTTCACGGTGCGAGAAGACACAACTTTTATTCTCATGGATAAACTCCACAGGGTCTTCAACGGTAACAATATGTTTGTTTTCTGTAAGGTTAATCTCGTTTAACATCGCTGCCAATGTGGTCGATTTTCCCGAACCTGTTGGTCCTGTGACCAAGATAAGACCCTTTTCTCTCTGTACCATTTTTTTATAGATAGCAGGAGCATCAAGGTCATCAAGTGAGGGGATAGCCGTAGGAATAATCCTAAATGCTGCCGCAATATCCCCTAAAGTACGATAGTAGTTCGCTCTAAACCGACCAATGCCTGGAAGCATAAGAGCAAAATCAAGCTCCAACTCCTCTTCAAACTGTTTTTTCTGCTTCTCGGTAAGCAGTGCATAGGTCATCTCCTCTATGTCCTCCCCTGTCAAAACAGGAAGATTGACAGCTTTTAATGCTCCATCAATCCTAATTTGAGGTTCAGAACGACTGACAAGGTGTAAGTCAGAAGAGCCATGAGCCACAACACTTTGTAATAGTTTTTTGATATCTATAGCCATATTATTCTCTCTTATAATGTATTAAAATTTAGCAATATACTATATAAATATTTCTTTATTTTTGTTTAAGTTTTGTCTTTGAGCAAATTTATATCTACTCCGTTCAATTAAACTTACTCAAACCTCTTCATAGCTAAGTTTCATAACCTAATGAAGTGGAGATACATCAGCCGTTAATTGGATATACATTATATAGGAACTATCATGACAGCAACCATCTCAACATGGGGCAACTCACAGGGGTTACGCTTTCCAAAAGATATTATGAATCAGCTTGGTCTTCCTATTGGAGACAAGGTTATAATATTTGTTGAAAATCATAAGATTGTTATAGAACCTGTTAAGCCAAAAAGAAAAAAGATAGATATAAAAAACTTGGTAAAAGATATACCTCTTGAGCATAAGCAACAAGATTTTCAACCAACATCTAGGCTTGGCTTTTGCTTATCCCATTACGAATACTAAACGAGATTTCCCTTTTCATGTGGCTGTAAAGAGTGAAAATATCACAGGTTATATCATGGCTGAACAGATGAAGTCTATAGATTACAAGTCACGAAGTATGACTAACATGTGTTTAAAACAATAAAAAATTATTTAAAATAATATTAAACAATACTATGTTATAAGGAAAACAGAAAAAAATCTTAAACCTTTTAGAGGAGTACAGAAAAGTATCAGCCAAAATTTCAAATAGACAATGGAGATATTTTTATGAAAATGGAAGATTTAACAAAGATTTAGAAGTCAATTCAATAAAAAGCAAACTAAGCCAAAGATATAGACAAACAGCACAATATCAAGTGATAGCACAGTTAGAGAGCTATCTTGGAAATCGGCAAAATAATTTTAAAGCTTATCTAAAAAATTCAAATTTTGATAAAGAGAGAAAAATTAAACTCTACTATATCAACAGATATAAAAAATGGTTTCATCAATAAGTACAAAATA
>Ga0256913_10001901_pt1 | contig 10669 bp, 7 predicted proteins | sample Axial_MatmetaG_FD_185970 | JGI IMG/M metagenome (GOLD analysis project Ga0256913, IMG submission 185970) | Deep-sea worm associated microbial mat communities from Axial Seamount, Juan de Fuca Ridge, Pacific Ocean - Axial_Mat | ecosystem: Environmental > Aquatic > Marine > Oceanic > Microbial...
GAAAATGATTGGAATACCTATGGTTCCTACAATTGGCTCCAAAGGAAAAGGAATAAAGGAACTCTTTGACACTGTGATAGATGTATATCTGGATAAAAATCCATTTGTTAGACATATCCATGTGAACTATGGGAAAAATTTGGAAAAGTCAATTGAGAAGCTCCAATCGCTCATCAAACATCCCAAAAACTATCATCTCACTGACCTGATCAGCAGTCGTTTTTTAGCCATCAAACTATTAGAAAATGACGAACAGTCAAAAATACAGATTCACCAATTATTCAATAAAGATGAAATATTAGCCGCCACTATCAAAGAACAAAAACAGTTAGCCGGCGATTTAAAAGACAATCCGGAGACCATTGTTACTGATGCACGCTATGCTTTTATTGGAGGCGCCCTAAAAGAGACTTTAAAACCGGGGCGCAGTAAAAAATGGGAAAGCGTTAATATCATCGACACATTTTTATTGAATAAAGTCTTTGCCTTTCCTTTGTTTTTAGGTTTTATGTGGCTGATGTTTTATTCCACTTTTACCATTGGACAATATCCCATGGAGTGGATTGAATCGGGAGTCAGTTGGTTGAGTCAATTTCTGAGTAATCAGATGAGTGATGGCATTTTAAAAGACTTATTGGTAGACGGCATTATTGGAGGCGTAGGGGGCGTCATCGTATTCTTACCCAACATCCTGATACTCTTTTTCTTTATCAGCCTGATGGAAGACACCGGTTATATGGCCAGAGTGGCCTTTATCATGGATAAACTGATGCATAATATGGGCTTGCATGGTCGTTCTTTCATCCCTCTCTTGATGGGCTTTGGCTGCAATGTTCCTGCTATTATGGCCACGCGAACTATAGAAAACAGAAACGACCGATTGCTAACCATGCTGATTAATCCATTTATGTCATGCTCAGCGCGTTTGCCTGTATACCTACTGTTTATTGGGGCCTTTTTCCCAAACAGTCCAGGAACAATATTGTTTTCTATTTATGCTATCGGCATCCTCCTAGCCATTATTGTTGCCATTATTTTTAAAAAAACCATTTTTAAATCCGAAGAATCTCCTTTCGTAATGGAACTGCCTCCCTATCGCGTTCCAACTATTAGAAATTCTGCCAAACATATGTGGTTTAAAACCAGCCAATACTTACAAAAAATGGGAGGAATTATACTCATTGCCAGCATCATTATATGGGCCTTGAGCTATTTTCCAAGAGAGGTGGAATTCAGTAAAAATTATAATGTACTCATTCAACAAGAAATTCAAAAGGCAAGCCAAACCAATACCAATCTTAAGGAGCAAAATACCAATGCCATTATCTCAGCCTTACAGAAAGAAAAAGCAGCTGAACTTCAGGCAGGTAGTTATCTAGGGACGATCGGCAAAAGTATTGAACCTATCATGCGACCTTTGGGCTTCGATTGGAAAATGAGCGTAAGCCTGATCGCAGGAGCCAGCGCTAAAGAAATAGTTGTCAGTACTTTAGGCGTACTCTATCAAGCCGATAGCGATGGGGAAACAGAAGCACTTCAAAACAGACTTAAAGATGAAACTTATCAATTTGGGCCTAATAAAGGTCATAAAGTCTTCGACCCCATCGTTGCTTTTGCCTTCTTAATATTCGTACTAATCTACTTCCCCTGCATAGCCACTGTAGCAGCTATTAAAAAAGAATCGGGTAGCTGGAAATGGGCTGTCTTTATGATGGTTTACACCACTAGTTTAGCTTGGGTTTTGGCTTTCCTTATCAATCAAATTGGACATTTAATATTTTAAAAAAATGATACAAGAAATAACAGCATACCTAATCATCGCACTCAGCTTTGCATGGACTATCTATAAATTCATCCGTTCTTTGGATGTATTTAAGAAGAAATCATCCAGTGCCTGTTCCAGCTGTGCTTCCGGTGGTTGTACCGGTTGTGCATTCAATACGGCTCCCTATCAATTATCCCCCGTACACCCCCCCCAAGCAACAACAAGATAAACATCAAAGGTCTCCCCTTTCCTTCTGAAAATCTTATCCAAATTTTTTTTATTTTTTTAAAAAATTGAGCCAAATCATTTTGTATTTCCATTTTTTTGACTAACTTTACTCTAAAATATTATTAATTATGATAGACAGGGCCACATTTGCATCGAATTATGAAATATTCGATAAGGAAATAGTAAAAGAAATCATCGAAATTTATATTCAGGAATATCCTGATAGGATGGTGAAATTGGAAAAAGACATCCAAGAAAATGACTTGGAAAATCTTTATAAAGACGCACACAGTTTAAAAGGTGTTACCGCTAATTTTTTTGATAAAGATACGGAAGAATTAGCTAGACAACTAGAGGCTAAAGGCAGAGCCGGAGATTCTAGTGGCATCGCAGACTTATTTGGAGAGCTCAAAGAAAAGTCAAGTCAACTCGTTGAAGAACTTCACGTCCTTATGGCCGAATATAGCTAGGATTCTGAGCAAATACTACAAAAGAAAAGCCAAGAATATCACATGATTTTCTTGGCTCTTTCGTCACAATAGGTTTCTCTCAATCCAAAGCATTCAATTGAGCAATAGCCCCTTCATGATTGGGAACTTTCTTCAGTAATTCTTTATATTTCAAACGCGCATCAGCCTTATCTCCACTTAGCTGTAGCGAATAAGCCAAATTAAACAATGCATCATAATAATCAGGATCAATATCTAAGGCTTGTTGAAAATACGAAATGGCATTAGCATAGTCTTGTTTATAAACCATATTGATATAACCTAAGTTAAAAAGCGCATTTTTATTCTCTTCACAGTTTAATAAAGAATGATAGAAGCGTTCAGCCTGCTTCAGTTTTCCGGTCTCCTGATAATAAAATGCCATGATATAAATAGCATGAGTATTGTTAGTATCCAGATTATAAGCATTGCGATAATACTGCTCGGCCATAGGCTTTCCGCCAGCAGCAAACAGATTACCCAATTCTATCCAAGCATCATAAAACTGAGCATCGGATTCCACTGCTTTTTGATAATTAAAAACAGCCTTGGTAGTATCTCCTCCTTCGGCATATGCCATTCCTTTCATAAAATAGGCATCTTTCAATACAGGATCAATCACCAGAGCCGAGTTAATGTATTTCATAGCGGTGGGATAATCCTTATAGATCAAATATAACCTAGCCAACTTTAACAAAGCAGAAGTATTTTCCGGATCTAAATTAATAGCCTTCAGTAGAATCTCACGACTATCTACAAAACGCTCCGTTGAGAAGTATACATCTGCCAAAGTAATCCAGATATCGGCATTGACAGAATCCAGCTGCAAAGCACGATTGACATCTCCTAAGGCACGATTATGATCGCCGGCCACAAGAAAAAAATTGGCGCGCTCATTATATAAAATAGGATTCTTAGGATGCAAGCTTATCTGTTTGTTTAAAGAATCGAACACTTTTCTACCCTCCACATCAGCATTAGGCTTCACTTCCTTGACTTCAGTCTCATCAGGTTTTTTTTCTTTCACGGCCTTCCTTGGCGATGACTGATTACAAGCCACAAAACCAAAGGCCAAAGAAAGGCTGAGGATAAATATAATGAATCTATTCATTTTCTTCTGCAACTTCATCATCCTTTTTAGGATTCAGGGTGTTCATGATTTTGGTTTCTATCTCATCAGATAATTCAGGATTATCTTTCAATAAATTCTTGACAGAATCTCTACCTTGTCCCAATTTAGTATCGCCATAGCTGAACCAAGAACCAGCTTTTTTCACAATGCCTAAGTCCACTCCCATATCAACAATTTCGCCCACTTTAGAAATTCCTTGACCAAAAGTGATTTCAAATTCTGTTTGACGGAATGGAGGAGCCACTTTATTTTTCACCACTTTTACTCTCACTCTGTTTCCCACAACCATATCACGGTCTTTAATGGCACTTATTCTTCTGATATCCAATCGCACACTGGCATAAAACTTCAAGGCATTACCACCTGTTGTTGTCTCAGGATTTCCAAACATCACCCCAATTTTCTCACGCAACTGATTGATAAATACACAAGTAGCACCTGTTTTACTAATGGTAGAAGTTAGTTTACGAAGTGCTTGTGACATCAATCGTGCTTGTAAACCCATTTTGCTATCACCCATTTCTCCTTCTATCTCACTTCTAGGAGTAAGGGCAGCAACTGAATCAATCACAATTATATCAATGGCACCGGAACGAATCAAGTTCTCTGTAATCTCCAAAGCTTGTTCACCATTATCGGGTTGTGATATGAGAAGGTTCTCCACATCCACTCCTAAATTTTGAGCATAAAACCTATCAAAGGCATGCTCTGCATCAATAAAAGCGGCAATGCCACCAGCTTTTTGAGCTTCAGCAATAGCATGGATGGCCAAGGTCGTTTTACCCGAAGACTCGGGACCGTATATCTCTACCACTCGACCCCTTGGAAGTCCGCCAATACCTAGTGCATTATCCAAACCCAAAGAACCGGTAGAGATATGTTCTATTTCCTCTATGGCACTCTCTCCTAGTTTCATTATGGCTCCCTTTCCATAGGACTTTTCTATTTTGTCCATGGTCAATTGTAAGGCCTTCAATTTCTCTTTATTAATATCTTGTTTTTTAGCTGCTGCCATTTTTCTTGTTTTTTCAGTTTATAAATTCAAATCTTTAAATAATTGTTGTGTTGCCTCTTTGGTCTTTACCTTATGTAATATATGAACAATCTTTCCTGTTTCATCCATCACGAAAGTGTAGCGATAAATCCCTTCATATTCTCTGCCATAGAGTTTCTTGGGTCCCCAAGCACCAAAAGCCTGAATCACTTCTTTTTCCTCATCAGCTATTAAGGGATAAGGAAGCTCATTTTTAGTAGCAAAGTTTTTCTGCCGCTTCACACTATCGGCACTTACACCAATAATAGCATAGCCTTTAGATTGCCAATCCTGGTAATGATCACGGAAATTACAAGACTCCGCAGTGCAGCCGGGAGTACTGGCTTTGGGATAAAAGAAAACAACCAACTTTTTCCCTTGATAATCTTTGGAATCGAGGGGCTGACCATCTTGATCAACACCCTTAAAATCAGGCATATGATCGCCTATCTTCAACTCTATCATAGTATTAATTATTTGACACAAATATAATAGAAAAAACGAAGCCCTAAAACGATGTTAGTAACTTTGAAATTTCGTAAATAAATCTCTTGGTGAGGATTTCATAGTCTTATTATTTGTTTGAAATTTCAGCATTCGCCTTATCAGATATTTTCTATCTTTGCGCATCTTTTTAAAGCAAAAATATGAGCATTTCTATACCTAAGACAAATTATAAATTAATGTCGGTAGCTACCGGGAAAATTTTTGAAGATGAAGGCTGGACTATGGCTGCTCCTAACGAACAGCAAGCCGGTTTGGTACGCGCCATTTACGAGAAAAAACAATTGGAAGTCAAAGATGATTCCTATGGCATTTTTAAGTTTGCCGACTGGCTGCCTATCCATAAGATGCTCAAAGGTTCTTATGCCCCCATCACCTATAAAAGTGAAGGCTTGGCAAAAAAAGTAGGGCTCACGAATCTCTATATTACCTTTAGTGGATATTGGCCTGAACGAGGAATCAAAATGAAAACCTGCTCCTTTAAAGAAACAGAGTCTTATTCTGTATGTTCCCGAATAGAAAACGATGAAAAGAAAGTCTTGGTAGTGGCTTCGGCAGGAAATACTGCCCGTGCTTTTGCTCAAGTATGTTCGGATAACCATATTCCACTCCTCATATGCATTCCGGAAGATAATTTAAATGCCATATGGTTTGATGCCCCTTTAAATGATTGCGTGAAGCTGATTTCGACCAAATCGGGAGGCGATTATTTTGATGCCATTCACCTATCAAATATCGCTTGTGAACTGGATGGGTTCTTTAATGAAGGAGGAGCAAAAAATGTAGCTCGACGAGACGGCATGGGCACAACTATGTTATCCGCAGCCAGTTTCATTGGTGAGATACCTGAATATTATTTCCAAGCCATCGGTAGTGGCACTGGTGCTTTCTCGGCCTGGGAAGCCAACCAGAGACTAATCAAAGATGGAGGTTATGGCGATAGAAAAACCAAGCTGATGGTTTCGCAGAACTATCCCTTCCATCCTATTTACGATGCTTGGCAAGCTAAATCAAGAGATTTACTACCCTTTAGCGATCATGATGCCCGCAAACAAGTGGAAGAAATAGATGCTAAGGTGCTTTCCAATCGCAGGCCTCCCTACTCCCTCGCCGGTGGCCTATTCGATGCTTTACAAGATACTGATGGTGAAGTGCTATTGGCGACTAATCAAGAAGCCCGACATGCTGCTCAGGTTTTTCTGGAGACCGAAGGTATAGATATTCATCCCGCAGCCGCTATTGCCACTGCTACTCTAATTTCCTCTGTTGAAAAAAATAAAATAGAGAAAGATAGCATCGTCATGTTAAATATCACCGGCGGTGGCGAAGCACGCTTTAAAAAAGACAATGAACTTTTCTACCTGAAACCTGATCTAGTCTTCGATGTAGACCCCAATGAAGATGAGGTAAAAGAACAATTGAGTAAGCTGGTTTGGTAAAATAAGTTTCTCATGAAGCCGAAACCAAATACTCTTCAAATAAACAATGCATCTGAAAACAACCTCAAAAATATTGATGTTAACATTCCCCATAACTCTCTAACTGTCATTACCGGAGTATCGGGATCGGGAAAATCTTCTTTGGCATATAGTGTCATCTTTAAAGAAAGTCAGCGGCGTTTTTTAGAGTCCTTTTCGACCTATTCGCGACAATATTTAGGCAAGATGGAAAAGCCCAAAGTGGGGAATATCAGCGGTCTGCAAGCTGCCTTGGCCATGCACCAGAAAACAGCCGTCGCCAATCCCCGTTCTACAGTGGGCACCATGTCAGGGGTATACGATTATTTACGCCTGCTCTTTGCCCGATTAGGCAAGGCAAAATGCGCTGAATGTGGCAACACTATAGAGAAAAACAGCCAAACGTGTTCTTCTTGTCATGCTTCACAGCCCAAAATACTCGCCAAGCTATTTTCTTTTAACTCTAAATATGGCGCTTGTCCCAACTGCAATGGACTAGGCCTTAGTGAGCACATAGACAAGCTGAAACTAATTGCCGACGAGAATAAAACCCTCGCCGAAGGAGCTCTCGTACCCACCACCCCCAATGGCTATATTGTGTACTCACAGGTGAGGGTAGACGAGCTTAATAAAGTATGCCAAGCCCATGGTTTCTCCGTGGATATCCCTTGGAAAGACCTTAGTCCAGAACAGCAAGATGTAATTTGGTATGGCAGCGACAGAGTAAAAATTCTATTTGGGAAACACTCTTTGGAATCGCGCTTAAAATGGAAAGGCATTACAGCCAAGCCCCGCGAAGAAGCCTTCTATAAAGGAATGATTCCCATTATGGAAGACATTTTAAAAAGAGACCGCAACGACAATATTCTCCGTTTTGCCAGCTCTTTTGTTTGCGATGAATGCCAAGGACATAGAATTAAAAAGGAAGCCCAATCAGTTTTTATCAAGGGAAAGAATATCAGCGATTTGAGCAGGCTTTCGCTCAATGATTTATATAAAGAATTGCAAAACATCGCCCAAGGCCTTACTCACAAAGATGTATCTGAGCATATACTAAAACCAGCCTTCAAAAGATTGGAATACCTCATGCTTTTAGGACTTGAATATTTGACACTAGAAAGAGAATCTACCAGTTTATCCGGTGGCGAAGCTCAAAGAATCAGGCTGGCATCGCAAGTAGGCAGCGGCTTACAGGGCATACTCTATATTCTCGACGAGCCTTCGGTAGGATTGCATCCGCGCGATAATAAAAAGATGTTGCAGGTACTGAAATCGCTGCGAGATAATGGTAATACCTTGCTGGTAGTGGAACATGACGAAGAAAGCATCAAAGCAGCTGATTACTTGATTGACATAGGACCTAAAGCTGGAATAAACGGCGGTGAAGTCGTATTTCAAGGTAAACCGGATTTGCTTTTCAGTAATAAATACAACTATCCCTTAAGCCAAACAGCACAGACGATATCCACCAATCAGCACAAAGAAACCATAAAAATTGCCCGCCCCGACAAAGGGAGTATTCATATAAAAGCTGCTTCCAAATACAACCTAAAAAACATAAATGTAGATTTCAAACTCCAAGCTTTCAATGTGGTCACAGGTGTCTCAGGAGCAGGAAAGTCCACCCTGATACATCAAATTTTAATTCGTCATTTAAAAGGTAAAAAATCAGACTGTTATAGATCTATCAGCACAGACCAGGAGATTAGTAGAATCATTGCCATTAACCAGTCACCAATAGGAAGAACGCCACGCAGCAATCCGGCCACCTATACCGATTTATTCGATTATATTCGCGATCTGTTTGCAAAACTTCCTCAAGCCAAAGAACGAGGATATAAAAAAGGCCGCTTTTCTTTCAATAATAAAGGTGGCAGATGCGAAGCTTGTGAAGGAGCCGGCTATATCCATCTTGGGATGCACTTTCTGGGTGATGTAGAAATAGTCTGCGAGCACTGTCAGGGTAAAAGGTTTAATGAAGATACTTTGGAGATCACTTATCAAGGGAAGAATATCTACGAAGTTTTGGAGCTCTCTATCACCGAAGCACGAAATTTTTTTGAAGGTGAAACTAAAATTACGAGAATTCTCGATCAACTCATCAAGCTGGATGTGGGCTACTTAAAACTGGGACAGCCCTCCACTACCCTCTCCGGTGGTGAGGCACAAAGGGTAAAACTGGCCTCAGAATTATACAAAACTTCCAAAGGACATCTATTATATGTTTTAGACGAACCCACAGCAGGGCTTCATAAAGCCGATATCAAGTATTTGCTCGATGCACTGAATCATATAGTAGAAAACGGGAATACGGTCATCGTGATTGAACATGACACCGATATCATCAAACAAGCTGACTGGATAGTCGATTTAGGACCCGAAGGAGGAGAAAAAGGTGGAAATTTGGTTGTACAGGGTTCTGTAGAAACTATTATAGCCTGTAATGAATCCTATACCGGACAGGCTCTTAAAGAACTTTTTCAGTCTGAAGACAAGATAGATAAAGCTCCACCCAAACCGGCACCATCTAATATTCGCTTTCAAGGCATCACAACTAATAATCTGCAAAATATTGATATTGAAATACCTATCAATAAAACAACTGTGATTACAGGTGTTTCGGGAAGCGGAAAATCATCCTTGGCTTTTGACACCATCTATTCGGAAAGCAGAAATAGATTTACAGAAAATCTTTCCTCCTATGCACGCCGTATGATGAGTAAAGTGAAAAAGCCTGAGTTGGAACAATGCTCGGGTCTCACCCCCGCTATCGCCATCAGACAAAGTAGATTCAAGAAAAACCCTCGTTCCACTGTCGGCACAATGACAGAAATTTATGATCTCTATCGCTTGCTGTTTTCCAGAGCCGGAATAATTAATGATGGCTCGGCAACTCATTTTCCAGCTTCTATGTTTTCGTTTAACAAACCGGAAGCCGCCTGCCCACATTGCAAAGGCATGGGAATCATCACCACTGCAGATCCTGAGAAGTTTATTACCAATCCGGAAAAATCCATCATCAATGGCGCCATGGACGGAAGTAGCCCGGGAAAATTCTTTGGAGATGTTTATGGACAATACGTGAATACCTTGCTACAGGTTGGACGAGAAAAAGGGATCAACTTTGGGCTTCCTTATCAAGAGCTTTCTCCAGAACATCGTGAAATTGTTCTTTATGGAACCGGACAAGAAGCATATGAGGTTGAATGGGTCTTTAAAAGAGGAAACAGAACAGGTACACATCATCTAAAAACACTTTGGAAAGGCTTTGTCCCGCTTATTAATGAAGAATATGAGTTGCGTAGGAATGGCAAACGTGGGGAGGCTTACAAAGCCATTATCAGCGAGATTAACTGTCCGATATGCAAAGGAGAACGCTTGAAACCAGCAATTTTGGATGTAAAATTTACAGGGCTTAGTATATCGGAGCTATCTTTAAAAAGCATCAGTAAGAGCTTGACATTTTTTAAAAGTTTACTGCATCAATTAAAAGCTACGGAACAAGAAAAAACCCATCATATCATCAAACAATTGCTGGACAAGTTTGAGACATTGGAAAGAATTGGTCTGGGATATCTTGCCATCAACCGCAGTACATCCAGCTTATCGGGTGGCGAAGCTCAACGTTTGCGCATAGCCAGCCAATTGGTTTCCGATTTATGCGGGCTCACTTATGTGCTCGACGAGCCCACCATCGGCCTCCATTCTCGTGACACCAAAAACCTGATCCATGCCATCACCCAACTCCAAGAAAATGGCAACACGGTTATTTTGGTGGAACATGACCCCGAGATCATTGCTATGGCTGACCATATAGTGGATATGGGCCCGGGAGCGGGGGAATTTGGAGGGAAGATTATTGCGGAGGGAAGTCTGGAGGAAATCATGGAGAGTGAGGAGTCGGTTACTGGTAGATATATGACGCGCTTGACAAAACTATCTTCTAAGTCTTTTAATGCGCGGAATACATCCCGAAAGCATTCGAGACCGCGCCAACCCGCTGTTCAAATGCCAAATAGGCTTACACCATCATCCGGGACTGAGAGCTCACTGCAGCAAGTG
>Ga0256913_10001902_pt1 | contig 10667 bp, 8 predicted proteins | sample Axial_MatmetaG_FD_185970 | JGI IMG/M metagenome (GOLD analysis project Ga0256913, IMG submission 185970) | Deep-sea worm associated microbial mat communities from Axial Seamount, Juan de Fuca Ridge, Pacific Ocean - Axial_Mat | ecosystem: Environmental > Aquatic > Marine > Oceanic > Microbial...
TTGATTGCAGGTGCCCGATAAAATGCCATTCAATGTCTTTGGGCAGAGTTTCATACTTTTCCACAAGCTCTTGTACTTTGTTCTCCCCAAACAATCTCTGACCGGCATTGTATGCTTCCATTATGTCTTCGTTGGGTTTTGTTTTTGACACAGCCACCAGCTTTGTATTCTCTCCCAGTTCAGAAGTTATTCTTTTTATGTTATCGGCTATACTCATTTTAGATTTCAGAATTATAAATTATTACCTGTCTGCCATCAAGCGTAAATACAAAAAAACAAAAAACCTCCATCAAAACAGAAGGAGGTTAAAATTAAAAAAAAATCCCGTTAATCCAGTTTATGAATTACCAGTCCTGATCTCAGTTTTGGTTCGAACCAGGTTGTTTTCGGTGGCATGATGTTCCCTGTATCGGCAATATCAATCAACTGCTGCATTGAAACAGGATAAAGTGCAAACGCAACCTTCATACCCTCATTATCAACACGATGTTTAAGTTCACCCAAACCACGAATACCACCCACGAAGTCTATACGGGTACATGTTCGCAGGTCTTTAATCCCGAGAATATCATCCAGAACATGTTTCGACAAAATGGTTACATCCAAAACGCCGATGGGATCATTATCGTCGTATGTTCCTTCCTTTGCATTCAGTTTATACCAATTACCTGAAAGGTACATGCTGAACTCATGAAGCTTCTCCGGTCTGTATTCCCCCTCTCCCATCTTTTCAACTTCAAACACCTTTTCCACTCTGCTTAAAAACTCCTCTTCCGATAAACCGTTCAGGTCTTTTATAACCCTGTTGTAATCGATAATGTGCAGCTGATCGTCAGGGAAATGAACGGCCATAAAAAAATTATACTCCTCATTCCCTGTATGGTTGGGATTCTGTTGTTTTCTTTCCAGTCCGATGCGGGCGGCAGCTGCGGTTCTGTGATGTCCGTCAGCCACATAGGTATAGGGTACTTCAGATGCAAAAAGCTTCTCAAGTCGTTTGTTTGTAGCAGGATCATTAACCGGCCAGAAGGTATGTCCGAAACCATCCTCCTCAGCCACAAAGTCATACTCAGGTGCTTCGTTTTCAACAATACTCTCCACTATCTCATCGATCTCGGAAACTGCTTTGTAAGAAAAGAATACAGGTTCAATATTTGCATTCAGGTAATTGGTAAGTATCATCCTGTCCTCCTCCTTATCGGGACGTGTCAGCTCATGTTTTTTGATTATTCCGTCATGATAATCATCACATGATGCACCACCCACAATTCCGTACTGAGTACGTCCGTCCATTGTCTGGGCATAAATGTAATATTTTGGCTCATCATCCTGAACAAGCCATCCCTTTTCCTGGAACATTCTGAAATTCTCCCCAGCTTTCTCATAAACTGTTTCGGAGTGGATATCCGTTCCCGGAGGACAATCTATCTCAGCCCGTGTAATATGAAGGAGCGAACGCTCCTTGCCTTCCGCCATTTTTGCCGCCTCCTCACTGTTCATCACATCGTATGGAAGACATGCGAGTTCTTCGACAATATCTTTCGGAGGTCTGAGGCCTTTAAAAGGTTTTACGGTTGCCATAATTTTGGTTTTAATGTTTTTATATTTTGGGTGTAAATATAAAAAAATCCCTCACGACAATGTGAGGGATATAAAAAAAATAAAGCTATCAGCAACTTACTTATTCACTCTGAATGTTTCATCACCGTTGTTGATATAGCCAATTATCTGTTTTGCGGCAGCAACACCCGCATTGATGTTAGCTTCTGCAGTCTGTGCACCCATCTTTTTAGGTGTAAAGAAAACCCTGTCGGCATAATCATTCAAAAAGCCATCATTATCAGGTGCAATGTCTGAAATGTAAATTAAATCTTCCCTTTCAGCCATCAAACCGAGAACACTCTCTTCATCAATAACTTCCTTACGGGCAGTATTGACCAAAACAGCCTTGGCAGGCATTTTAGAAAGCAGCTCCGCATTGATCGACTTTTTGGTCTTATCGTTTGCCGGAATATGTAATGAAACGTACTGACATGTTGAATAAAGCTCATCGACAGTATCAACAGCTTTAACACCATCAGCTTCAATCTTCTCTTTGGCTACGAACGGATCGAAAGCATAAACTTCCATTCCAAACCCTTTGGCTATCTTAGCTACGTAGTAACCTACATTTCCGTATGCATGAATACCAAGTTTCTTGCCCCGGAGTTCGGTGCCGGCAATTCCGTTGAACTTGTTACGTGCCATGAATACCATCATTCCAAGAGCAAGCTCTGCAACAGCATTTGAATTCTGTCCCGGAGTGTTCATAGCAACAACACCCTTTTCGGTACAAGCCTCCAGGTCAAGATTGTCGTAACCGGCACCTGCACGTACAACTATTTTTAGTTCTTTTGCCGCATCAAGCACCTCACGGGTTATCTTATCGCTTCGAACTATCAATGCTGCCGCATCCTTAACTGCCTCAAGCAGTTGTTGTTTATCGGTATATTTTTCAAGAAGGGCAAACTCAAAACCTGCCTCTTCAACCAATTCTTTTATCTGGTCAACCGCAGCCTTTGCAAAAGGCTTCTCGGTTGCTACTAATATTTTTGCCATAATTATATACTGTTAAAAAGTACACTTGTACTTTAAATATTATACTTTCTATCTATTCAGTGTTTCGCTTCAAATTCTTTCATCACATCAATAAGAGCCTTAACACTCTCTGTGGGAAGTGCATTATACGTTGAAGCACGGAAACCTCCAACCGAGCGATGTCCCTTGATACCGATCATTCCCTTGCCTGTGGCATAATCAAGGAAATCTTTTTCAAGTTCCGCATATTCGTCATTCATAACAAAACAGATATTCATCAATGAACGGTCTTCCTCATCAGTTACAGTTGGTTTGAATAGTTTGTTACGATCGATCTCATCGTAAAGCATTGAAGATTTCTCAACATTCACCTTATGCATTGCCGGCACACCACCATTGTTCTTGAGCCACTTAAGGGTTTGTAATGCTGAGTATACAGGCATTACGGGAGGTGTGTTGAACATAGAACCTTTATCAACATGTGTGCGGTAATCGATCATGGTAGGAAGATAACGGTCGACCTGGCCAAGAGCATCAGTTTTTACCACAACAAAAGCAACTCCTGACGGAGCAAGGTTTTTCTGAGCACCACCGTAGATCAACGTATACTTGGACACATCAACGGGACGTGAAAATATATCTGAAGACATATCAGCTATCAGGGGAATACCTACTTCAAAATCCTTTTTGATCTCAGTACCGTAAATAGTATTGTTTGTAGTAATGTGGAAATAGTCGGCATCCTGCGGCACATCATATCCTTTGGGGATGTAAGAATAGTTTTTGTCTTTCGAAGATGCAACTTCAACAACCTCACCAAATCCTTTTGCCTCCTTAATGGCCTTTGCAGCCCATGCTCCGGTATTCAGGTAAGCTGATTTGCTTTTCATGAAGTTGAAAGGAACCATGTAGAATTGTGTACTTGCTCCTCCACCAAGGAACAACACCTCGTAACCTTCGGGTATCTCCAGCAACTCTTTGAACAGCTGCTGAGCCTCATCCATCACGGCAACAAACTCTTTACTGCGGTGAGATATCTCCAAAATGGACAAACCTGTTCCTGCGAAATCCAGCACTGCATCGGCAGTGTTCTTAATTGTGTACTCCGGCAAAATAGAAGGGCCGGCATAGAAATTGTGCTTTTTCATTTATTTTTAGGTTTAAAATTATAAAATCATCTCATGAAATGTATTAATAAAAATAAGAACTACATTATTTAATAAAAGGTAACCTTACTATCTTAGCCTTCAGTTTCTTGTTACGTATTTTAATGTAGATCTCAGTATCGAACTTTGTGTAACCTGTTTTAACATACCCCAGGCCGATACCTTTTTTCAGAACAGGTGACATACCACCTGAAGTTACCTCACCGATCTTTTCATCATTCTCATTGACTATCTCATATCCGTGGCGGGGAATACCTCTTTCCTCAAGTATAAAACCACGCAGACGACGGCTGACTCCTTCTTCTTTTTGTTTCAGAAGGTATTCCTTATCTATAAAATCCTTATGATCAACGAACTTGGTTATCCAGCCCAAACCGGCTTCAATAGGCGATGTTGTATCGTCAATATCATTACCATACAGACAGAATCCCATTTCAAGTCTTAAAGTATCACGAGCTCCCAGACCTATTGGCAATATTCCTTCCTCTTTACCTGCTTCAAATATGGCTTTCCATATCTTAACGGCATCGTCATTGTACATGTACAATTCAAATCCTCCAGCACCGGTATAACCAGTATTTGAGATGATCACATTCTCTGCTCCCGCAAAAGCACCTGTTACAAATGAATAATACGGGATCTCTGAAAGATCAACATCCGTAAGCTTCTGAAGCACCTTAACGGCATTCGGTCCCTGGATGGCAAGCTGAGAGATACTGTCACTGGCATTTTCCAGCCCGGCTCCCATTGTGTTGTTTTCATTGCACCATGCCCAGTCCTTATCAATATTTGCAGCATTTACAACTAACAAATATTTGTCCTCTTCGTAATGATACACCAAAAGGTCATCAACAATTCCTCCCTTTCCGTTCGGAAAACACGAATACTGAGCTTTACCAACGGCCAAAACAGAGGCATCATTAGAGGTTACTTTCTGAACAAAATCAAGAGCCTTTGGACCTTTAACCCAAAACTCACCCATATGAGACACATCAAACACACCTACATTGTTACGAACGGCCATGTGTTCATTCGTTATTCCCGAATATTCGATCGGCATTTCAAAGCCGGCGAAGGGCACCATTTTTGCACCGAGTTCTTTGTGTATCTCATAAAAAGCCGTGTGCTTCATCTTGCTTATTTTTAATGATTTAGATTATGCTTTTAACTTAAAATGTAATTAATATTCAACTCCTGAACAGGAGTGAAATAACAGTAGGCAAATGTAATCATTAAAATCAACAGAGAAAAAATAATAATTACATATTTCTTTAATATTAATTAATTTTGAAAAATATTGTCTAAATGATATTTTGTTTTACGATAAAATCATTAGTTTTGTATAAAAAGGTTAAAGAATAGTAAATTTGTTTATTCATTGACCATAAAGCATTCATAGCTTTAGTTGCTATAAACAAATGCTTAAATTTTTTAAACATGCCAAATCAATTTTACGTTATAAATCTTACATATCTTGAAAGTATCTCAGAAGGAGATAATAAGATCATTAAAGAACTGATAAACATCTTTATAGATCAGATGCCCGAGTTTTTTGATGGCTTTAAAGAGAGTTTCGAACAAAAAGACTGGTTGAAGATCGCAGCACTTGCTCACAAGGCAAAATCTTCAGTTCTTTCAATGGGTATGGAAGATATGGGTAACAGGGATCTGAAAAATCTGGAACTGATATGTAAACATATGGTGTTGAACGACCTCGAAAACAAGCAGAACCCGGATGCAACTGATGAAGCCGAAATAGAAAAGATCAAGAAAAGTTTCAAAGGTTATGATCAGGAACGAATTGACTGGGTTAAAGATAATTGCAGCGAAAATAAAATAAAGGAATTAATAGAACTGTTTAACGATACATGTAACAAAGCCGTTAAGGAATTAAACACATTTCTTGAAAATTAAACTATTACATTATGCTTGAACTAAGAGAAGAAAACAAAGGTAGAATAACAGGAATAATTCAAGATACTAACCGTCTGACAGCAACTATTGCTCCTGAAATAAAAGGAGACCTGACAGATGCATTGAAGGCCAAAGGCGTAAGCTTAGTGCTTAACCTTCAAAATATCAAATTTATTGACAGTACAGGTATCGGTGTTCTTATAAGTGCATTGAAAACTGCCAGACAGAATAATTCAAATTTTGTACTGTGCTCGGTACAGGATGATGTAATGAACCTGTTGAAACTAATGAAGCTTGATCAAATATTTGATTTCAGTTCAGATAATTGTTAGTTAACCCAACCTGAATAATAAAAAAGAGCAATCCGGTTTTGGATTGCTCTTTTTGCTGATATTCATATTCACTACTCAAGATACAACTCTTTAAGCTTTTCGATGTTCACTCCAAGATTGTTTCTCAGATAATTTTCTACACCGCCGTACTCATTGTCGATAATATCAAATGCCGTCTGAATATATTCAGGCTTAACCTCCAGTATCGGACGTAACAATTCTCCGTCCAATTTTAGAGAGATGACAAACTGAATAGTTTGCTCAGTAACAGATGAAAGATACTCATTCGATTTCAGATAGTTATCAATAACAGTTTCACGGTCGACACCCAAGGCGGACAAGAACATTGCAGTGGCAAATCCTGCCCGGTCTTTTCCTTTTGTGCAATGATACAGGAATGTACCTCCGTTTTCCAGATGATCGAAAAACTCCTTGAAGTTTTCCTGCTCTTCGGTTACCAGTACTCTATTTACATGGATTAGCATAGTATCAAAAGCTTCTTTATTCCCTGCAAACAGCCATTTTTTAATAATATCTTCATTATACGAACTGTCTGCAACAGGGATTGGAATTATATCAACTCCTTCCGGAAACCTGTCAGGGGCCTCCTCTTTTTCTGCGGGAAACCTGAAATCAATTATCGCATCAAGCTTCAGACTTGCAACGTAATCAACATCATCGTCAGTAAGCGTGCTTAACTCACCTGATCGATAAATCTTCCCCCATTTTATTGACTTTCCGTCAACTGTAATTATTCCGCCCAGATCGGCAAAGTTAGGTTGCCCTTTGACAGCTATCTCTGTTTCGGACACAATGGAAACATCAGTTGGGTCAGAATTAAATACAACAGCAAAATAATAACGTTGTTTAGTATCCAGACCTGATATAACAACAGAATCTTCATTTGTTTCGGCAACAGCATTGTCCATATCAACAGATTCAGGGCTTGTTCCCTGATAAACGGTCTTATCACCGCTTTTTGAAAACTTCAGGGTATAAGAATCAGATCCCGGTTCCCTTGTTGCCGTTACATCACTTGTGGTACCACCATTATCAACATTTTTGTTATCCTCACAGGACGAAAATGATACAATCATACTTAATACAATAATCCAGTTAAAAAATCTTTTCATCATCATTATTTAATTTATTTAATTTCTTTTCCTTTCAATATATCCCAAAACATCATCATATACCAGCGTAATGTAATATAGACCTCCCACCTGAGCACTTCCGAAACTGGTAGTATAATATTTATTCGTGAGATTCGATCCACCTACTTTTATCACTGTTTTCATAGCCGGTATCCTGTATGCAATATGGGCATCAATTGTTGTTGTGGCAGGTATTTCGCCGACGCCAAAAACACCTTCCCAATAAAATGAATTTTGCCAGTGGATATTAACATTGAATCCCAGATTCTTAATTATCCTGTGATGGCCTATCGTAATATTAGCCCTGTAATCAGGAGTATTGAACTGAGCCTCGACCCCGGGGTCATCAATACCTTCGATCAGCTTATTGTAAGCTACATTACCTCTGAATAAAATACCATTAGGAAACAGATAATCAAGCCCAAGAGCCCAACCCATTGAAGTAACGGGTTTGTCTGTGGTAATATATGTCTGATACAGTTCGTACGGATCATCCTCAGTAGGATTCGCAACCTGGTACTGTGCTATCAATTGTGTTGCCTCAAATCCTTTATACTTATTATAAAATATATAGGTGTCAAGAAACAGTTTACGTCCCAATAGCAAACCTTTATAACCTGCCTCCGTCGACATCACTTTTTCAACCCCGAACTCAGGTAAGTGCAACGGGCCCGCATCAAGCACGGGCTTGTCTGTTACCGGGTTCCTTCCCGACATTGGATATAAGTATGTGTTATCGAAATTGTATTTGTCATGTACAAATTTAAGTCCTCCCAGGCTTCTGAAAATCCCTGCATTCATATCAATAAACTGGTCAGGAGTTGACGGAAAACGATAAGCTGTCTGGAATGTTCCCCTCAGACTATGTTTCTTGTCTTTATCGATAAAATAAATGAGTGAAAAACGTGGAGTGTATTGTGATTTAAAATATTGATTTTTATCGTATCGAAAAGTTCCATTTGCGCTAAGGTGATCATTTGCAAAGCTTTTTATCACCTGAACAAATCCTCCGAACTGATAAACAGGTATAGGATTTCCTGGCTCATCAATATAAATGGTACCGTCACTGCGTATAGAGTATTTACGGTAATTAGCACCGATCTGTAAGTCCATGAAATGTATCAGATGGGAAAAATTATACATTCCTTCAGCCTGGATCATTCTACTATTCTCTTTAATAAGGCTACCGCCTTTGTCAACAGTAATGCCAACGATGGAGTCACGAAGGTTTTCATACTCTGAAGAACCCGGTTCGGGAAGTGCCGGCAATGACGGATTAAATATATTTCCTGTTTTCGGATCCCTGTTATCCGCAAGTAAGCGTGCATAATTATGGGCGTTCATCATCACCTCTTCAGGGTCAGCACCGGGATTTATCGATCCCATCAATGCCGTAGTAGTGTAAGCTTTCAGATAATCGGAAAACCAGGTTCTTGAATCTTTCCAGTTTTCGTTCATAAGCAGGGCAGTACCACCAAGGTCGTATGAAGGTCCTGCACTTTCTGCATTCCCCCAGACTCTGAAAAAGTAATTCGGGTTGTTGATCTCAACCTTTCCCGATACGATACCGAAATCATTAAGAGCAAATCGGTTAACAGCCGTATAAACACTGGTACCTCGTGCATAGTTTCCCTGAGCAACAAATTCTGTTTTTTCAGTTATGAAATAATGGAATGAAGCTCCTACCCTGAGGTTTTTTGTACGGTTTTTATAATCGGGAGTCAGCTCTTTTTCCAGCCATCCTGTCCTTGTCACCATCTGGTCGGGGAAGTACGGGATAACCCTGCTGTAAAGGGCTTCATATTCAGGTGTACCGGGTGCGATACCCTGACTCTTGGCAATTCCGTCAATTATTGATGGTGCCACAGTTGCAAGATTAACTGAAACCAAAGATTCATCACCATAAACATTAACTCCGTCGTAACCAGGATCGGTCAACCTGTTTTTGGTAGGATCGTTAAGGTAACCACGATCACGGGTGTCAGCAGCGAACCAGTCAGTTGCCTGAAGGTATGAACCTGTAAGTTTTATTGCCATCCTGTTGCTGAATGCCCTGGCATAACGAAAATCAATATTCCCCATTGGTGTGGGTGCATCAACTACATCAGATCCAATATGCATCATACCGCCCTGAGCCGATACGGTAAGTCCCTGATACCGGAACGGGTCTTTACTTTTCATCAGCAACGTACCGTTCATTCCTCCGGGACCGTATAAAGCAGTTGAAGCGCCAACCACCATCTCCACACTCTCCACATCTACCTGACTAAGGCCAAAGATATTTCCGGCAGCAAAACTAAGCCCCGGACCAATATTCTCAACACCATCGACCACCTGATTCATACGGTAATTAGTGTAACTGTTAAAACCTCGCGTATTCGGAGTACGGAAAGTAAGACCGTGAACATTCATATCAACACCTTTCAGCTCGTAAAGACCGTCGTAAAAGTTTGCCGCCGAAACCTGTTGGATCTGTCTGAGGTTCATCTTTTCTATACTTACAGGCGCCGCCAGAATATTCTGTTCGATCCTGCTTGCTGAAACCACCACTTCCTGCCCCAAAATTGTTATCTCCTTGAGTTTTATTTTTATAAGCTCATCAGTACTGTTTACCACTACATCAGTTTTTTCGTAACCGACATAAGAAACATGAAAAGTTAACGGCGGAGCAAAATCACAGGTATAGGAAAAAGTGCCGTCGTATCCGGAAACAGTACCATGAACATTATCCTTCACAGTAAGGTTAACACCGATAAGTGGTTCTCCGGTCTTAGAATCAATCACTTTACCTTTATATGTATATTTCCCTGATTGAGCATACGTAAAACCGTAATCCAAGAACAAAATTATTGTCATAAAAATGACAATGGATAATATTTTTTTCATGATCCGATTATTTGGTTGTCGAAACAAAATTAAACTAATTTTAGAATCTATCCTTAAAAAAGTCAGATAAAACAGCTTATTAATTCATTTTAAACAATGATCTGTAATATCATAAAATAAAATTTTAATTCCATATAACTTATTTCAACATGAACCTTAATTGTATTACAATGTTTTATATTTACATTTACATAAAATATGGTAAATGACAATTGACAGCGACATATTTTTATTAAAAAAGATAAAAGAGGAGAGCGATGAAAATGCGTTCAAAGTTCTTTTTGAAACCCATTATCAGACTTTATACAATTATGCCAGGTATAACATCAATGACGAAGAGGCCTGCCATGACATAGTCCAGGATGTATTTACTTATTTCTGGGAGAAACGCCATAACATTGAGATAAAACAGACTGTAAAAAAATATCTCCTATCCTCCACTCACAATGCCTGCATCAATTACCTGAAAAAACAAAATACAAAAAAACATCATATCAGCGAATTTCTTTACGGTACCGATAAATCAGAAAACGGATATGATCCTATTTTTGAAAATGCTTTAATTGAAAACCTGAACAATATAATTGATGAGTTACCGCCTCAATGCAGAGAGATTTTCAGAATGAGCAGAATAAAAG
>Ga0256913_10001903_pt1 | contig 10666 bp, 3 predicted proteins | sample Axial_MatmetaG_FD_185970 | JGI IMG/M metagenome (GOLD analysis project Ga0256913, IMG submission 185970) | Deep-sea worm associated microbial mat communities from Axial Seamount, Juan de Fuca Ridge, Pacific Ocean - Axial_Mat | ecosystem: Environmental > Aquatic > Marine > Oceanic > Microbial...
ATTTCCGCTTTCAGATCCAGTTGTTTTGTCAAATCCAGAATTGCCTGCATCTCTTCCAGTCCCTGTGAGCCCGTATCTGTGGCTCCGATAAGTTCTTTCAGACAATTAAGCCGGCTGGTGTTGTCACCGCTGAGGTTCATCACCGGCTCCAGCATGTTGATGGTGTCTTCGTCCAGCCCTTTCCGGCGCAATTCTTCATAAACTTTCTCCACACCGATTTTATCTATTTTATCCATTGCAGTGGTGATATCGGTCAGTTTCTCGGGAGCGTTGATTGTTTCGGCGATGCCGGTTAAAATTTTCCGGTTGTTCAGTTTAATCGTGACATTTATATTCAGCTCTTTGAAGATATCATCAATGATCCGGATGAGTTCCACTTCATTCAGTAGCGAATGAGAACCGATCACATCCACATCACACTGGTAAAATTCGCGATAGCGTCCTTTCTGCGGTTTGTCAGCCCGCCAGACCGGTTGGATCTGATATCTTTTGAACGGAAAGGTGATGTCGTTCAAATGTTGTACGACATACCGGGCAAAAGGTACGGTCAGATCGTATCGTAATCCTTTCTCGGCAATGGCTGTAGTTACTTTTCCAAGATTTTTTTCTTCAATATCCTGTAAAGAAACATTTTTCAGGAAATCACCGGAGTTCAGAATTTTAAATAGCAATCGGTCGCCTTCTTCCCCGTATTTGCCCATCAGCGTGGAAAGGTTTTCCATGGCAGGTGTTTCAATGGGAAGGTAGCCGTATTTTTGGAAAACGGATTTAATCGTGTTAAAAATGTAATTACGCCGGGCCATTTCTTCCGGAGTGAAATCACGGGTGCCTTTCGGTATGGTATATTTCTGCGCCATTGAAGCTTGTTTTAAACAACGGTTTATGAGAGAGCAAAAGTACTAAATTGAACCTAATACCTAAACTCATTATAATTCTGTTCTCGTTCTATCGGATAATTTCCTTTGTACACATTTCCGAGGTTGCCGTCGATGGCAATTTTGTCACCTACTTTGAAGGTGTATTCGGTCAACCGGCACATCTTATTCTCTTCATCCACATCAAGGCTGGTACAGTTCACGACGGAAGTGATCCCCAGCCGGACAGCCGTTACCGCAGCATGGGAAGTGGCCCCGCCTTTTCCCGTTAGCAATCCGTCCGTCTCAAAGATCATGGCGATGTCATCGGGAACGGTGTCCGGCCTGACAAGAATCACGGACTCTTCCGGATATTTGTTGCGCAACATGGCAATGTCTTCCAGATCGAAAGCCACACGACCGTTGAGGGCACTGCCGCCAATGCCTATGCCACGTCCTGTCAATACCATTTGATCAACCGGTGTGCTGAAAATGGCAACAGCCTGCGAAATAGCCATGTCGAGGTCACGGGTTTGAAGGATATACAGGTCGTCGGGATTGTCGGATTCGAAAGTGAATTCAATTTCCTGGGGACTGTAACCGTGTTCTTCGATAAGCTCGGTGGCTATTTCATAAATTCTCTTGTAAATTTCAGGGAACAGTTCCTGCAGGGTCATGTCATTACCATTCATATTTGTTCTCTGATTGTTGCTAACCGGCAGCGGTTTTACAAGGCCGGCCACAATGTCTTCCCCCTGGCTTTGCAGTGTAAAGTCGCCATAGAGGTTAACCCCGTGTTTTTTCTTTTTCGGATTTTGTGTGAAAACGACACCGGTTCCCGAGTTTTTCTGGAGATTACCAAAGACCATTCGTTGCACAATAACGGCTGTTCCCCATTCATCGGCAATTTCGAGATGCTCGCGGTAGGCTCTGGCTCTTTCGGATGACCATGAATCGAAAACGAAATTAATCGTCGTCAGCAGTTGCTGGAATATATTTTCTTCAAATTGAATGTTGTTGTCTTTCAGTGTCTGTTTATAAGCGAAAGCAATATTTTTGATAGCTTCAGGGTTAAGCTCGGCTTTCTGGCTTACTTTATATACTACTTTGAAATGGTCCATCACTTCATCAAAAACATCCCGGCTTAATCCGAATGCCATACCCCAGCTTTGAAGCAGCCGTCGGTATGAATCCCATGCCGACCAGGCGAATCCCGGTATTTTGCTCAGATTTTCCGTTATCTCGTCGTTCATACCGACATTCAGGAAGGTGTCCATGGCACCCGGCATGGAGATAGCCGAACCCGATCGGACCGATAAAAGCAACGGGTTCTCCGGATTGCCGAATTGTTTACCACTTCCTTTTTCAATATAATGAAGATGTTTTCGTAACAGGTCGTGCATCTCTTTTTTCAATTCCGGGTGTCCGAGAATGGCTTTTCGGCGGCGGAAGATTTCCGTTGTCAGGACGAAACCGGGAGGAATGGGAAATCCGGCCATCCGCAAATTTTTCAGATGATAGGCTTTAGAACCGAGGAAAACCTGGTTGTCTACAAACTTGTTAGGTTTCAGCAGGCGTGTAATGATCAGGTTGGAATTGTAAGACATCACCTCGTTAATCGTTTCGGCAGGCAGGTTGTCGGTCATCTGCCGTAGTGATTCAAGAATACGGGAAATAAAATTGTCCAGCGGCTGCATCAGGAAAGCCTCGGCAATGACGTCCCGGTAAAATTTTTCGGACTCTTTGTTGACTAACTGAACGATCTCTTTGTCCGAATAATTTTTTGTACCGTTGAAAAGTTGCGGAATGATTGTACGCAACGGTATTTCATAAGTTTTCAGGAAGTATTTGATCAAAATCCTTTTAACGTCTTCGGCAATAAACTGGAAAATATTCACATATTGATCGAACGAAAAACTTTGTGAACTCAGACTGTATTTAAGCATCAGCAGGTTAGCGTTAAAACTCTGGTTGGTGATGCCGTCCAGCTCCAGTCCTTCGCGGAAATAGTCCAGGATAAAATAAATGTCGTTGAGGGTTTTGGCTGAAATATAGTTCAGGTTGATCCCTTCCACTACTTTTTCCATCAGCCGCGTGGCTACATTCTCAAGCCGGAAAGTCAGGCCCAGGGCTTCAAATTTTGTTTCACGGTAAACTCCGTACATGGAAGGTATGCCGATGGCAATGTGCCGTTTATGGTAGATATTTTCCCAGCTTTGACTTGGTTTTGGATCGAAAATGATTGACTTCAGCTCATTCATCAACGAATAGATCAGCTTCAGGGAAGTTTCAAAGTCGTTTTCTTTCAACGCTTTGCGTAGTTTCCTTATTTCCTTATCGTCAATGTAGGGAAAACGGGTAAGTAACTCGGTAATATCAACGGTTTCAAAAGAATATTTTTCTTTCAGAAAAGCATAAAGTAAATGAATGTCGCGCAGGCGGATTTTATCCTTAGGATGATCGTCAGGAAGTTTATTTAAAAGTTCGTTGAAAGAGTCTTTATCCAGTGCCAGTACTTCTTCGGGTGTTTTGCCACTCTTTTTGCACAGTTGTTCTGTCATCTGATGAATGGGAGCGTAGCATTTGCTCTTTTTGTCGATGGTGTTAAACACATTGTTAGGAAGTACAGGTCTCAGTTCTTCCAGATTGCCGTCGCACCAGAATTTGAAAACTTTCAAAGTCAGTCCGATAAGGGTGTTGTTGCTTTCGGTATGTACCTGTTTGCGCAGAAAATGTACGAGCTTATCTTCACGATGATACACCTCATCCATGGTGGTGGTCACTTTCCTGATTTCTCCTTCGGCGCCAATCTCGTTAAAAAATACCGGGAAGATACGCGTGAGCTGTTTTACTTTTTTATAAAACGGCGCAATGTTGGAATTGAGAATTTTTGTGATCTCGCGCTGAAAAAGGTCGGTGTCGCTGATGAAGATGCCACCGATCCGCAGGTTGACAATCAAGGCGCTCAGCAGTTTTTCCATCTCCATTTCGGAGTACTCAATCAGGTCGAGCCACACCCTGATGTTTTTAATATGGTTTTCGTTGACCGACAGTTGCCAGTCTTCGTTCACATAAACCATCCCCGGTGTTTCAAAGCCGAAATCGATAAGCTTATTTTCGAAATAGCTCATCAGGTTAATCTTCCCTTCCGTATTAAGATCCACAACTTTTTTACCAATAGTCTGGAACATATCCAGGATGGAAGAACCATGTTCGTTTCTCAGCTCTCCGGCAAATCTGAAAACAGTTTCAATAAACGGTTTGATCCGGTCGTTTTCCAGTTCATCGATAGTCTGACGAAGCATCTTGTTCAGTTTCCAGATCAGGCGTTCCCGGTGGGCCAGCATACCGTCCATCTGAAGCAGGTAAAAAATAAAGTGAAACCTTTCAATGAAAGTCGGGAGCAATTCAACCGAGTCGGCAAACCGTTCCGCAATCTGGTCATAATCAGGAATTGTGTCAACAAGATCCTCCCAATGCCTAATTTCACTGATTTGCTTTTCGAGTGAAAGAAACCATTTATGTCCCACAACTTTTTTCAGCTTCGAGAGATCACCTGTAAACGTGTCTTTTTCTCCTTTCAGCCATTCGTCTATACCCGAAGTGTTTTCCCAGAAACGGATATTTTCCTGATAAACCGCTTTGGTAAATTCAAATATCCTCTTTTTCAGCTCTTTCTTTACAGCCATTTCTTTCAAATATCTTTTCAGATACTTGGAAGCCATAATGAAATTTCTCGAGTCGGCTTTGAAACCTTTCTCAAGAGCATCCAGGCAGAGAGATATCAGGGATGTGTAATCTTTGTTTTCAAGCGAAAGTTTATGGATAAATTCAAGCAGTGTCCGGATGATCATGACCTTCAATTCCGGATTGTCTGATGAAATCAACAATTTTTCCATCAGCATGACTGGAATTTTGAAAGCTTCTCCGGCATTTTCCAGACCGATATAAAACCAGAAATCGGTCAAAAGGATGTTTCTCAGTTCTTCTGTAACAAATTTTTTATTGGAAAGCGGGTGATGAAATTCGACAATGCAATCGTTTGCACGTTTGTTAATTCCGTAGTATTTTTTTGACAGGTTTATAAATGCCTGATGCTCAGGGGGTATTTTGATATCCTTATAACGGGTCTCTGCCAGATTGGCTTCGAGAGCTTTCGATACGAATTTTTCTTCCATCTATAGCTTAATATGCTGTTTCCAGACGATTATAATAATTACTTTTGTATGGCTTAAAAGCTGAGAAACAAAGATAAAGCATCTCAGCCAATAATAATAAAGAAGTCTAACTAATAAAAAGAATAAAAATGGCAAAGATTAAAATCGGAATTAACGGTTTTGGACGTATCGGAAGAAACGTCTTTAAAATCGTCGAAGAAAGAGACAACATGGAAGTCATCGGAATTAACGACCTGACCGATACCAAGACATTGGCACATCTGCTCAAATACGACTCAACCCAGGGAAAATTTAACGGAACGGTAAACCACGATACAAACAACCTGATTGTAAACGGCAGGAGCATACCTGTAACTTCTGAGAGATCACCTATTAATATAAAATGGGCTGAAACGCCTGATGTAGTGGTTGAATCAACCGGTATTTTCAGAGTAAAGGAAAGCAACAAAGGCGGTTACGGCGACCACCTGAAAAACGGCGCTAAGAAAGTAGTGCTGACCGTACCTGCCAAAGATGAAATTGACCGGATGATCGTATTGGGTGTAAATGATAACGAACTGCGTGATGAAGACCAGTGCGTATCAAATGCCTCATGTACGACTAACTGCCTGGCGCCTATTGCCAAAGTACTGAACGACCGTTTTGGTATCGAAAACGGCCTGATGACGACCATACATGCCTACACCAATGATCAGCGCATTCTGGATGCCCCGCATTCCGATCTGCGCAGGGCACGTTCAGCCGCTGTTTCACAAATTCCTACAACAACGGGTGCAGCTAAGGCTGTCGGTAAGATTATTCCCGACCTGAATGGTAAGCTTGACGGTATGGCTATCCGCATCCCGACACCAACCGGCTCGCTGGTTGACCTGGTAGTTAATCTGAAAGTGGAAGCATCGAAAGATGAAATTAATGCAGCTATGAGGGAAGCTGCCGAAGGCCCGATGAAAGGTATACTGGAATATACGGAAGATCCGATCGTTTCGGTGGATATCATTCACAACGACCACTCTTCCATTTACGATGCCAGTGCCCTGATGGTACAGGGTAAAACAGTAAAAGTACTTTCTTGGTACGATAACGAGTGGGGCTATTCAACCCGCGTTGTCGACCTGATTGACAAATTTAATTTCTAAGATTACGTTTGATATTTTAATAGTGAAAAAGCTGTCGTGATGAATTCCGGCAGCTTTTTTTTATTGGTTCCCGCGAACAATAGTCACTGACCCCTGCAGGTTAATCTTTTTCAAACCTTCAATGGTGATGATATACACATCACACACATAAAAATACGGGGCTGCCGGACAATCCTCGTTGTTGTTCTGGTTTTTGCCGTCCCAGTTGATTTCCGGATCATCGGTTTCATACATGATTTTGCCCCACCGGTTGAAGATTTTCAGATCGATATGGTCAATATTGGCTACAGAATAAGGCTGCAGATAATCATTATACCCGTCGCTGTTGGGCGTAAATACATTCGGGATGCCATAAGCAGGGCATTCATCGTAATCAATACAGATTTTGTTGCTCATGGCACTCTCGTTACCCAGTGAATCAATGGCAGTGACTGCGTAACAACCTACGACAGCTTCCAGGTTGTCGTGATAATAATAAACCGTATCGTTAAAAATATAATCAACCGAGTCAATCACTTGTAATTCGTCTGATAAAGTCCGGGCATAATAGATATAATATTTTTCCGCATCACAGTCGCATTTATCACACAGGAAACAATTTTCATAATATGCGCAAGTATCGGACGGGATGATCATTCTCAGAATATTGGTATTTTCATCGCACAGGGTTGTTTCGTTTAATAAAGGTCTGCACGGCGGCACGTTGTCCACCGGTTTGGCGCAGGTAATTTGGGAGAAGTTTATCAGCGGATCAATCAATCCCGGCAGTGAATAATGCCCGATGGCTTTGATATAATAACAATATTGCGTGTTGTTGACCAGACCTGTATCACGATAAACCGGTACATTGCTCATGCCGATGGAGTCAAAAGAAGTGTTTCCCGGATCTTTCCGGTAGATAACGAACTCCTCGTTAATCCATGGGACTACAGGGTTCCAGTAAAGTCTGACTTCTTCGTCTGTGGGGATAGTTTCGATGTAAACGGAAGAGGCTTTTTGTGAGCTGCCGACATAGCCTACCGGATCGCTGTCGAGGTCGACGCGGTAACTGTACGGCCCGTCGTTATTGTTCAAATTGATATCGGCATCGTAATAAGTCGTGTCGTCCAGGTTGTGGAAAACGGCCACCTGTCCGGGCGAGTTCCAGTCGGTGCCGTTGCTGCGGTACAGGGTGTAGGTATAGGGGCCCGGAAACTGAATTGTGTCAAGTTCCACCGGTTTAGACCAGGCAATCATGCCATGTCCGCTGTTCAGATTTAAACTGTCATTACTCACATGAGTGATAATGGGCACATCCCTTTTCAGGTAAGCGCAGGCCTCGTTGGAAGCATAGCTCTCCGCTTTGTCGTGGAAAAAGGCAGTTACACGGTAGCAATAGTTGATACCGTGAACCAGTCCGTCGCCGTTATTGTCATCTCTGAAAAAGGTTGTGTTGAGGTCATCAATCTGCTTGATCAGCCTGAATCCCGTATAGGAGGGTACGCCCGGTTCACAGTAACCGGGTTCCCAACCGGATTCACCGCTTCGGCGGTAAATTTTATAACCAATGGCGTTTTCGCAAATGCTCTGATCCCATTCGAGGTTGATACCGATGCCTAAAGGTTCGGCGGTCAGATCTTCAGGTGCCGGAGCAATGACGTTGATAAAAACCGTTTTAAAATTAACCAGGTTAACCGGATAACCGCTGTCACGTGCTTTAAAAACAGTAGTGTAAGGTTTAAACCGCACATGATTGCACGTTGTGGGCCAGTTGAAAGTGGCTGTTACCGTATCGTCACCGGTGGCAGGATCGGGTTCCATATAAGCCGGGTTCTCGGATTGTTCGAACGGACCGCCGAAAGCTGTCAGCGTGACGTTAGTGCCTTCCGGATCGATAGCCGTTACATCAAATTGCAGAAAATCTCCGGCCGTGACACAGGTGTCTTCGATGGTGTAAATTTCAGGGGGCTCATGATCACAGGCTACAATGTTGATCTGCATATCACGTCTCACAGAGCCGATTTTATACCCGTAGCGCCATTCATCAACAACAAACGCCACGTTGTACTCACCTTGTAGCATAGGCGAATCCCAGAAAATATCTCCCGTATGCGGGTTAATCATAAAAGTGTCTGAAGCCATCGGATAAGTGTATCCGGGAATATCGTAGCCGCCTGCTCCCTTACAAATGACGAGCCGGTAAGAGAGGCTGTCACCATCAGGGTCGTAGGCTCCTGGATTGTGGACGAATATTTTTCCGACACAGCCCTGATCGATGGGCGGGTTCAGTAACTGAACGGAATTATTGTAACCCAGAAAGGGGTTGATCACCATTTCTGTTTCGATGTACATAGGAACATTGACAGAATTGGGAATATTGACAACGCCGTTGTTCCTGTTGGGGTCTTCCACCGAAATGGTGTAATTTCCCGGAGCCGGAAAAGTGTGGTTGCCACGATATAAGTTAAAAGTGATGTCGAAAACGTCCGGAACAGGCTCGAAAACCAGGCGTGGCAGTTCATCAACAGTACCATCGCCCCACGAAATCGGCATAGTTATCCGTGTGTCGTCAGCAGGACTTGACGTCCGGGTGTACATGATGATGGTAAATTCGTAAGTGAGCCCTGAAATATGTTTGTAAGTTATCTCTGCAGCACGTTGGTGTGTGGCAAACACCGGGCTTGTTATCAGAATGATCAAAATGAAACTTACAAATAATCTTCTCATCAGGTTCTTCAATGAAATTCAAAATTACGAATATTCCGCAAATCCGGTGCCATGCATTAAAAATCTGTGATGTTTTTATGAATAAAATAAAAAGGTTGGAAATATTAGGTTAAAACGGAACGAAATTCAGTAAATACAGTATAAAGGTAGGATAGGTTTTGCTAATTTTGTAAGACTTTTGAACAGTAGTATGGAAAAAATGACCCCTGAACAGGAACGGCTCGAGATTTTAAGACGCTACAGGCGCCTTATCGAGGTGTGGCATACGCGCAAAACCATTGAAGACCAATGGATGGTGCGTAAGGCCTTCCGTATGGCTGCCGATGCCCACAGGGATATGCGCCGGAAATCGGGAGAGGCCTTCATTTTCCATCCTATTGAAGTAGCCATTATCGCTGCCGGGGAGATTGGGTTAGGGCGGACTTCCATTATTTCAGCCCTGCTGCATGATACGGTAGAAGATACGGAAGTAACACTTGAAGAAATAAGTGAACTGTTCGGAGAAGATGTAGCCAAAATCATTGACGGGCTGACAAAGATTGATGAGATATCCATAAAATCTTCCACGGCACAGGCTGAAACCCTCAAGAAGGTATTGCTGACCCTTACTGATGATGTACGGGTGATCCTGATCAAACTGGCCGACCGTTTGCATAATCTCCGTACGATGGAAGTGATGCCGAAAGAGAAACAGTTGAGGGTGGCATCCGAAACATTCTATATCTACTCGCCTTTAGCACATCGTCTGGGACTTTATGCCATTAAAACAGAACTGGAGGAATGGTCTTTCAAATATTCACAACCCGAAGTGTATGAAGATATTACCGAGAAGCTGAAAGATGCTGAAGAAAAACGGAAAGATATAATAACGAACTTCATACCGCCGATTGAAGAAAAACTGCAGGGGCATGATCTGAAGTTTGAAATCAGGTATCGTCCCAAATCCGCTTATTCCATCTGGCAAAAGATGCAGGCCGACCAGGTTCCTTTTGAAGAAATTTACAACACATTTTCGGTAGAAGTGATCCTTGATTCAACAAACGAACGGGAAAAACTGGATTGCTGGGCAGCTTATTCCATTATTACAGGTACTTATAAACCGAATAACAAAAAGCTGCGCGACTGGATAAGTACACCAAAAGCCAATGGTTACGAAGCCATTCATACGACGGTCATGTGTCCTGCCGGACGCTGGGTGGATGTGCACATACGAAGCAAACGTATGGATGAAATTGCCATGAAAGGATACGCTGCCCACTGGAAATATAAAGACCAGAAAAAAGTGGAGGCAGGCCTTGATAAGTGGCTGAAAAGAACAAGGGAACTGATTATGGAAAGTGATGATGAAACGATGGATTTCATCAGCGACTTTAAGAAAAACCTGTTCGAAGAAGAGATTATAGTCTTTACACCGAAAGGTGATGATGTGACTATCCCTGCCGGGGCCACGGTGCTTGATTTCGCTTATACCATTCACACCGAATTAGGTAATCATTGTGTGGCAGCCAATGTCAATCATAAACTGGTAACCATAGACTATCAGTTAAAGTCGGGTGACCAGGTCCAGATCATTGATTCCAAAGTGCAAATACCGAATGAAGACTGGTATGATTATGTGCGGACGGCCAGGGCAAAAACACGGATAAAAACCGCCATTAAAAACGAGCGAAAGAAATATCGTGAAGAAGGAAAAGAAAAACTGGATAAATACCTTGGCCAGCTGAAGCTGGAGAGTTCCAAACATATTATCAGTAAACTAATTGCTGCTCATAACCTGAAAGGCCCTGTCGAT
>Ga0256913_10001904_pt1 | contig 10665 bp, 14 predicted proteins | sample Axial_MatmetaG_FD_185970 | JGI IMG/M metagenome (GOLD analysis project Ga0256913, IMG submission 185970) | Deep-sea worm associated microbial mat communities from Axial Seamount, Juan de Fuca Ridge, Pacific Ocean - Axial_Mat | ecosystem: Environmental > Aquatic > Marine > Oceanic > Microbial...
GAAGTCCAAAATCGCATATAATCTTGTAACTCCATAAATTTCCCTTGTGCCCCAGCCGATAATTGGTGAATCATTAATACTGAATTTTTTGTAGCAGCTTTTTTCTTTCCGGCTACCGTTAAGATGATTCCCATTGAAGCAGCCATACCGCTGGCAATAGTGGTAATTGGATATGCATTAGCTTGAATTGTATCAAATAGGCGTAAACCCTGAACTACATTGCCACCGTTAGAGTTTATTATAAATTTAAATTCAACTTTTCCTTTTAATTCTGGATATTCTAATTCAATTGTAGCTATATTATGATTTACTTGTTTTATAAGTTTAATAGCATCATCAACTGTATGTTTTTCTACAAAGCAATTAAAATAAATAGTTGTATTATTTAATAATGTAACTCCTCCCATTTCAAAAAAGAAATTTTCTGGTTCCTTTTGTATATCTAATGATTCATCATTATGTAATGGATTTTCACCAAAATTAATATCTCCAACTGATATTGAATCTACTGTTGATTCATTATTAGTAATTAAATTATCACCGGTATCAGTAATATTTTTAAGATCATTATCTGTATTCATTTTTGTTAATATATTTGAATGTTTTTTTATTAATGCCATCATTTTAAACCTTTTAAATAGTTAAATGTATTATCTAAATCTTTCTTTGTTAAATATAATCCATATTCTTCAAAAAAATCATATATTGAATTAATTGAAATTGTTGAATTAAGACCATATTTTATATCATTTATATATGAATTTAATTTAATTTTATCATTATCGTTTATAATATTATCACTAAAGATATTCATTATTAAAAGATTTCTTCTAAAATCTTTTATAAAATTGTCTATTACTTGTGGATTTAATTTTTTAAATTTTATTTTAAAATATTCAATAATATAATCATATGTTATATTAATATTTTCAATAAATGTTTTTTCAAACATATTTGTAACTATTTTTTTACTTTTAATACCAAATGGCTTAGGTATTTTATCAGATTGATCACCCAATAAAGCTTTATAAAATAAAAATTCATTAGTATTTTTAAGATAGTTAAATCCAATTATTTCTAATAAACAATCAAAATTATCTATAAAATAATAAGTTACTTTTGTATTTTTTTTACCTATTTGTTTATAAATAACATCAACATTATTATTTTTATTGTAAGTTAATAATAAATCTTTATCGTGTGAAATAACTAAACATCTATCATTTTTAGATAATTCATTAACTAAATATCCTATAATAAAATCTGCTTCATTTCTAACAATATCAAAAATTGCAGTTTCTCCAAATAAACCAAAAAGTTTATTTAATAATAGAATATTATAATTATAAACATTTTTACTAATATTAATGCTTCTTGCTTCACCTCTAAATCTTCTACTATTTCTACCAGTTTTATATTTAGGGCAAACATTTGTTATGATAGGACTTATTCCTCCGTCAAACACAAAAATAAAATGTGAATCTGGAAAATATTTTTTATATGTAATAAATAATTTAAATGTTTCAATTAATGGTGTAATATTAATATGATCATGTGATTCATATTTATTACTATTAAGAAAAGGTACAATAGTTAAACTATTAATATCAAATATTATATATTGATATTTTTTTTCTTTAAATAATTTTTTATAATTTAATGATGTTATTATTTTACAATTCATTAAATAAATCCTCTACGTCAACTATGATAATAGCATCATTTAAATTATTAATATTATCAATTTTAATATTATTATTGTTAATTGGAATTTCTTTATTTGATTTTAATTTAATTTCATTAAAATAAGAAATTACATTTAAATTATTTTTGTCAAGGAATTGTTTTGAAATATATGCACATCTTCCTTTTGGGGCAGATTTCAAAACAATTGAATTAGAAATTAATTGTTTTATTAACTTATTCTATTCTTTATTATTTAATTCATGATTAAATAAATTATAAATATCATTAATTATTTCTTTTTTATATTTAAATTCATTAAGTGAATTAAAATAATCTAAATATTTTTTCATTTATGGCCTTTTTATATTAAATATATCATAAATATTTTTAAATAAGTATAAAATTTTATTTATTTATTTAATTATGAATTAAAGTTGTTAACTTATTGATTTTATATAAATAAATATCAAAAATGAAAATTTATTATAATTTTTTTTAATTATTTTTCATTTTTACCCTTGACAAGCTTTAAAAAAAATGATATATATAATAATGTATTTATTATTCACTGATTATAAATAATAATTAATTAACTTTAATTATTATTTATTTAATTATTAACTTCGTTTATTTATTTTATATAATATATAATTTACTTATTAGTAATGATTATTAAATAATCATTAAATTTAAAAACTTTGATATATAATTTATATGTAATTAACTATTACTAATGATTATTAGTTAATATAAGTGAATTATAAAGTAGCATTTTCTATGCCATTTTTGAGGATTTAATTAAATGAATTATTATTTTGGAATAAGACCAACTGCCCCCGCCCTACATTTAGGACATGTAATGTCTCTGTTAAACATGTTTTATGAAATAAAAAATAATTTAGCAAATGTTGATACTATTTATATTTTGCTTGCTGAATCACATGCAGAAATATCAAAAATAGATAAAACACAAATTGAAAAAAACTCTATACTTTTAGCTGAAAAAATAAATGCATTATTTATAGCTTTTATAAAAATTAATAATATTAAATCTCTTAATTTAAAAGATAAAATTAAATTCATTTTTCAAAATCATAGAGACGTTGAAAAAATACATAAAACGTTAGCGTATTCAATTTTACCTATAATCAACACTTCAATGGTTATAAATAGTCCTATTTATAAAGAATCAAAAAATAAATCATTAGCATTTTTATTGTATCCAATTTTACAAACAGTAGATGTTTTATTATATGCAACTGATAAACCGGTTACTGTATTTGTTTCTGGTGATCAACAAGTTAACATAAATATAATGAAAGACATTTTTGAAAAGTTACACTTAAAAGATAACTTAAATGTTTTTATATATGATAATGTAATTTATGATCATGCTTGTAAAGAAAAAATGTCTAAGTCATTAAATAATTATGTAAATTTTGATGACATTGATACATTTGAAATGTATTGTTTAAAATATAAATCATATCCAAGATTAAAAATTTCAGATAACGGTGAGCATCTTAAATGTTCATTTTATATTAACATTATGCAACATTTTAATAAATTTTTGAATATTGATATATCATTGATGACAGCAATGTGTGATACTGGTCAATTAGGTTGTTATAATTGTAAAACTAGATATTTTTCGTATATTAAATCATTAATTATGCAATACAAAAAAGAAATTAATAAAAATCATGATATATATACCCCAAATTATATAATGTCAAATTTTAATGTTTTAAATAATTTAATAAATAATATAAGAACAGGGAAATAAATGAAAATTGTAGAATTTAAAGCTCCATTAACAATGGCAATAGATAACAAACAAATAAAGATAAAACCAAAACATATGTATTTATTTGCAGATGTAATATAGATGTCTTTCAAAAAAAGATTAATCGAAATTATAACTAATCAAAATAAAGGAATAGAAGAAAAATATATAGAATCATTGACAAATAGAGTTATTAAATATGATAAGGATATAGAAGATATATTAACTAGATTCAATATTAAAGATATAAAAAAGAAAAAAATAATTTTTCCAATTGTATTGCGTACTGGTGGTATTGGTGATCTTATAGCTTTATCAAGTATTAGTTATTATGTTCCTAAAATGATAAAAAAAGATTCACAGCGATTAAAGTTTGTATCTCAAGAGAAATATAGATCAGTATTTAAATAGTATAAAAAACCTATAACATTTGTATCATATTTTGCACCAATTGCAAAATATCATTCAAATAGTAGTATAGATAAAAAACGTATTAACGGAAAATTTAAACCTATTTTTTTTGAAGGTGTAATTGAAAATAGTAAAGAAAATTAGTTCAATTTACAATTTAGTACAATTGGATTAGCAGACTTTAAAGAAGAATAGGGCCGTCCGCATTTAACAACTAAAAGAATATCAAATGAAAAATCAAATATTGATTTATCTAAAAAATCAGTTCTAATTAACTGTAGATCAACTGCTATTATACGATCAATGCGGTTTCAAGATATTTATGAATCGCTCATTAAATTAATTGGAGATTTAGATATAAATATTTATATTCATAGAAGAAATATTAGGCCACTTGATCAAGAATTTATTGACCAAGTAAATGATGATAGAATTAAAATAATAAATGCTGAAAATTTAAATAAATTTTTCTTAGATGTTTTTGATGCAACATTATCTATAAGTGTTGACACTGCACAGTTTCATTTTAGAGAAGGAATTGAAAAACCTGCTGTTGGATTATATGGGCCGTTTCCATATGAATGTAGAACTAAATATTATAAATATACATTATCTATGAATATAGAATCAAAATGTCCTAATATGCCATGTTTTATACATGTAAAAAGTTCTGAATCTATTTGTGATTTTCAACAAAACTTAATAGATAATAATCAATATGATGATAAATGGAGAATGACTGCACCTTGTTGTTGTAATGAATAGAACACGACCGTACAAGATCAAATAGTTAATAAATGTGGAAATTATATATTAGATATACTTAAATGATGGATTACATAATATCAGATTTACATATAAATCATTATAATATTATTAAATTTTGCAATCGTAAATTTAATAATATAAAAGAACATGATGATACAATAATAAATAATTGGAATACAGTTGTAAACACTAATGATAGGGTATTTTTATTAGGTGATATTATTTTTACACATAAACAAGATGAAGTATTATCATTTTTATTATCTTTAAATGGTAGATTAATAATATTATTAGGTAATCATGATAAACCATTATATAAATTATTTTATAGTGGAAAATATTTTAATAGAAATAATAAAATATTTATAGCTGGTCAAATTTTCGAAACAAAAGTTTTAATAAATAACAAATATGAGAAAGTGGTATTATCACATTATCCAATTTTATCATGGAATGCAAAACATCATAATAGAAAACATTTTTATGGGCACACTCATTCACATATTCCGTACAAAGATTTATATAAGAATTATAAAGAAATATCCGCTTATAATGTTAGTGCAGATATTTTAAAATTTAAACCGAGAACATTTGATGAAGTTATTAAAATTAATACTGATTTGTAATATATTATTTTTTATTAGCGCATGTTCATGTAAACAAACTGATATTTATAATGGAATAAATGAACACTCTATTAAATATAATATTGATATTAAATATAATGTAATTAAAGATAAAATTATTATAGCTATTATTAATAATAATAATTTAAAATATAAAGCATGGTTGACATATGAATATGTTGGTAAATTTAAAAATGGGACAATAAGCGAATTAATATATGAAGGAAATGGTGTTAACAAAATGTTTTTTATAACAAAGCCACATTATATAGATATAACATATAGTGTATATATAACAATTACAAATGAAAAAAATGATAAATTATTTAGAACTAAAAAGGTATATAGTATAAATAATAATATGCATTAATAAAATAAAAGGTAATTTATATGAAAAAAATTATATTAGTACTATCAATATTATTATTGATATCAGAAGTATCAGCAATGGCCAATGGATGCGGGGAAGAAGTAAATAGTAACACAAAAGGAACCGCTATAAATTCACAATAGCAATCACAAAATATTCAACAATAGAATAACAATGAAAATGGTCAAATATCTACTGTAAACCAAAAACAATACGGAGAAGGTAAAACATTAGCAGACGTTTCATCGTATTCATTGGAATATCAGAATCAAAATGAAATTATAAATACAACTGTACAAAATAATTACGCTACTCATAATTAGAATACAGAATCTACAACTTATGGTGGATCGGTAAGCAATGATGGATTTGCTGCTCATACTGAAAATCAAATATTTGATAGTAAAATATTTACAACCGGAGATGGAATTGGTACAAATTCAACTTCCGGGGCTTCAACAACAGTTACTCAAAAAGTAGAAGCAGGATCAATGGGTAATAAATTGACTGCTGGATATGCCGGTGCAATAAACGAATATAAAAATGATTATAAATATGTAAATATAGGACAAACTTCTAAAATAAATCAAAATGGATCTCAAAGTGGAGCTTTTCATACCCAAACGTCTGCAAAATTGACTGGACTTGGTAGAGTATCAATGAATGCTATACAATCTGGAAATGTTAACGCAACTAATAATGCAAACGGAACGTATATGGAAGGATCTGGAGAAGCTACTGGCAATATATCAACAACTGAATGTATGTTAAAAGATGTTACAATCGGTATAATTGGTAGTCAAGAACAAATGCATACATATACACAATCTGCAAATAATGGTAACGGCAGTGTACAATCTGCATCTGGAACAGTTTTTACTCGTAATGTTATCAATAGTGGTGAAATAATTACTCCAGAATAAATATTTTTAGGCGGTATTTAATATGAAAAAAATTTAGTTAATTATAAATATATTGTTTATTTATTCATGCACATATGCACATGCAGCAACATTTACTATTCATAATTTAAAAACAAACAGCTCTACTGCAAACTCTACGCAAGCCCAAGCACAACATCAAGGACAAGATCAAAAAAATCTTAATGTATTAAATGATGTTGGAAATTCAACAGTTGCTTTCAAAGATTCATTTAATGGTTCAAAACCTATTAGATATTTACCAATAGCATCTGATATTGTTTATAGTGGATTACAGCCAAGTATGTTTTCTCAACCTAAAAAAGATAATGGCGGAAATTTTATTTCAGCTAAAAATTTAGTAAAATATATTGGAAAATGGAATGTATCAAAAATTTATGATAACGATATAAATGAAGATGATATAAATATTGATTTAACTATAATTGATAATGCAAGTAATTCTGCGGAAGATGTTAATATAATCAATTTTATGTTAGATGGAAGTGAAGTTGTAAAAATGTTAAAAACAAAAGGAAGTTTACATACTTTAGCATTAGGGACAATTGATTGCGATGATAATGATATTAATTCTGCTGAATTATTTATGGTTTTAGCAAAAAAAGCTAAATCAATAGGTGCAAGTAAAATTGTTTTATTAAGCGAAGGTGTGAAGGTTAAATTAAAATCATCTGGTTAGGGAATCGGATTGTCGTACAATTATGCTGGTGTAAATTCAACGGCTACAGGGCAAGGTCAAGTTGGGGCAGGTGGTACTGGTTATTCTACCGGTACGGCAAATTATAATAAACTTCCATATTTATCATTTATATTAGCTGAATAAATAATATTGTTATTTAAAATTTATTACAAAAAAGCACTAATTTTTTTATAATTAGTGCTTTTTTTTATTGACTTTTGTTTTATTTTTTGTTATGCTTATATAATTAAAAATTACAAAGGTGGAAAAAATGTGTAATAAGTGTGATAACAATAGAAACAAATTTAAGTATTGTCCAGATTGTGGATTTTTTTTAGGTGAGAATGATTATCATAAGTCAATTAAATCTGAAATTGAAGAAATATCACATAATGATGAAATTGTAGAAAAACATCCCGCATATGCACAACTACTATTTTCACGTAGATCGTCAATTAAAAATTCAGCTGATACTTTATATGGATCAGCAATTCGTCACCAAAATACAATTACAATGTATGTATACCCATCTAAAAAATATACAAGCAGTTACGCGGAGAGATATTTTGCTTCACGTAAACCATACATTGAAATTGAAATGTCAGAATCACAGTTTTCGGAAGCAATAACAACTTTAAATATTGGAAGTGGAGTTCCAGTAACTCTTCGTTCATTAAAAGGTGAACTTATTCCTAAATGTCAAGAAAAAACAATTCAAGAAAAAACACAAAATGATTTAAATAATCAGTTATTGCAAATTGCACAAGATTTGACTAAATATCAACAAGAAATTGATACTATTTTAACTAAAAAGGGAAATATTAAGGTAGCTGATCGTAAAAAGTTGAAAAATATTTATACGCATTTTATACAGGAAATACATGCTAATTTACCATTTTTAAATGAATGTATGCAGGAAGCATTGGATAAAAATGTAGCGGCTGCCAAAGCTGATGTTGAAGCATTTTTTACTAATACCATAAACAAGCTTGGTATTGAAAAACTGGAAGATATAAAAACCAAAAAACTTATCAAGGATAATAATTAATGAAAACAGAAAGAGACGAACTTAAAATAACCAAATCACTTTCTAATGATAGTGGTATAGATTTTGGAATTAAAGATCCTGCAATCGTTTTTGATGTTTTATGTACAAAATTATATAAAAATCCTCTTAAAATTCTTGTGCAAGAATATATGTGTAATGCCAGAGATTCACATAGAGAATTTGGAAACACACACCATCCAATTAAAGTAGTTTTACCAACGGCCCTTGATAAAACTTTAAAAATCATTGATTATGGTATTGGCATTTCTCCGGGAAGAATGAATGACATTTTTATTTATTTAGGGGAAAGTACAAAAAATAAATCCGATAAAGAAACTGGTGGTTTTGGGATTGGTGCTAAAACTGCTTGGGCGTATACTGATTCTTTTACCATTAAAACTGTTTATGATAATGTAGAATATTTTTATCTTGCTTATATAGGTGATAATGGAATTGGCCGGTTGGATCTAATTGAAAAGAATAATAAGTTAGCTGTAAACGGAACAACCATTGAAGTTACAATTAAAATTAATGATTTTTATGATGTAGAAAAGTATGTATACAGAACTTGTCATTTTTGGAAAACAAAGCCTGTTATTAAAAATAATAAACATTTCTCATTTGATAATAATAGAAATGAAATAAAAAATAAAAATTTTAATATTATTTCTAATATTAATGGTTACTCTGATTATCTAGCAAATGATGTTGAATACGTAAATATAGTTTTAGATGGTATTATATATACAAATATTTATGATTATAATATTGATGTTACTGGACATTTTAAACTTCCAGCTAATACAGCAATTTATATACATTTTGGTGTAAATGAAATAAAACCTACTGTTAATAGGGAAAATATTTTAATCAATGATAACTCTATTAAGATATTAAGTGAACGATATAATAATAGCATAAATAAATTGATTAATGATTTTGTTTATGGAGCAAATAAATTAAAAAATTTTTCAGAATTATTTAAATATATTAACGAATACGATAGTTCTAAATTAAAATATATTAATGAATTCTGTTATACATTTAAAAATATTAAATTTAAATATCAAGCAGCAACTGATTCTTTTTGTATAGATATACCATCATCGGTAAGGGTAGAAATGTATAATTACAATAGTATTGATAACATTTTATCATTTTCATTAGTCATTGACAAGTCATTAAATATTGAACATATAGCTAACGGTAATGTTATTTTTAATGATAAATATACAAAAACGTTTAATCGTAATATTATAAAACGTTTTTGTAGGGATAATAAATATAATAATATTATTATTATGATGCCATTAATAACTAATAATAATATTTCACAAAAAGACGTAGAAAAAGACATTAGTCATTTAATGCCTTTATTTAAAGAAAAAGTTAAATTATTGTCTCCCTTTAAAAAATTGCCTATCGTTAAAGGTGAAGATGAAGATAAGGTTATGCAGATTAGATTTGTATCACATTATAATGCTGCATTTAGATGGAAAAATTTTTATGATGTATATGATGAATATGATATTATTATTAATTTAAAACATCAAGACAGTAAGGAAGAAATTTATACTATTGTAAAAGATTATAATTTAGTATTTTCAACAAAAACATGTATTGTAAAACTCACAAATAAAAATATAGAAAATTTACCTGAAAAATATAAAAATAAATTGTATTCAAAAAAAGATTTTCTTATTTTAGCATTTAATACAATAATAAATTCTTTTACAGATAAAATTATTCGTAATTATATTTACGCAAGTTTAATGTTTACTGATATTAATTATATTAATGATATTGTTAAATATCAAGATAAAATAGAAGATTATAAGCTTAAATCATTTATTAAAATGTTTTATATTTATCAAAAAAAAATGGATGTTAGACTTAGTGCAAACGAGGTAAGAATACAATATTTATATCGTAGAACTAAAAATGCTTTATCATATTTTATTGATATAAAGAATTTAACTTTTGAAAAAAATAATTTAATAAAAAACTATGCAAAAAGAAAAAATAAAAAATATCAGAAGTATAAAGAAATTATAGAAAATAGATATCCATTAATTTTAGCATTAAAAGGTTATAATTATATAGATGCTAAAGACATGGTTGATTATATAAATTGTATGCATGACCTAAAAATAAAAAACGGAGAATTAAAATGTCTGTAAATTATCACATTTTAGCAAACACTGTAGTAGTTTCATTTAATGGGAAAATTATTAAAAATGAACTTAAAAGTCTTATAGGGAAAAAAATAATTAAGCTTATTAAAGAAAATAAGCTTGATGAAATTAAAAAAATCTGTGATATTGATCAGATTATTTTAGAAAATAGCAAT
>Ga0256913_10001905_pt1 | contig 10657 bp, 9 predicted proteins | sample Axial_MatmetaG_FD_185970 | JGI IMG/M metagenome (GOLD analysis project Ga0256913, IMG submission 185970) | Deep-sea worm associated microbial mat communities from Axial Seamount, Juan de Fuca Ridge, Pacific Ocean - Axial_Mat | ecosystem: Environmental > Aquatic > Marine > Oceanic > Microbial...
TTCATCTGCAAGAATTATTTCCGGATTATTAACAAGTGCCCGCGCAATGGCAACACGTTGCTGTTCGCCACCCGAGAGCTGGTGCGGCATTTTGAACCCCTTAGTGCCGAGCCCTACCTTTTCGAGAACATCCTGTGCCTGCTCCTGCATCTTCTTTTTATCCTTCCATCCCGTGGCCTTCATCACGAAAAGCAGATTGTCGGTTACCGACCTGTCAGTCAGCAATTGAAAATCCTGAAAAATAATTCCAAGTTTTCTTCTTAAAAACGGTATCTCCTTTCTTTTTATCTTTTTCAAATCATAACCGACCACTGTTGCATCACCATAAGCCAACGGCAAATCGGCATAAACGGTTTGCAGCAGACTGCTTTTGCCACTTCCCGTTTTACCAATCAGGTAAACAAATTCGCCCTTTACAACGGTCATATCAACACCCGATAAAACCAGTACCTCTTTTTGAAAGATAGAAGCATTCTTAAAATCAATTACAATATCAGCCGTCATATTTTTTTGTATTGTGAAGCCAAAATTAACTAAATTTGTATTGTGAAAAGACCAATTATTGATTTTATCACAAAATTTGATAAATTATGAAGAAAATATATCTTTATCCGCTACTGTTGCAAATCGCATTTTTTTTGTTTTTACAGCCTGCTTTTTCTCAACCGTTAAATTTCATAACCGACATCGGACTAAGTGTTAACGGTGTTCAGCATAACGATACTATCGGGGATTCTGTTGACGGAGCTTTTCCGTTTTTTTCATTCTCTGTTAACGATTCATTGTACTTTTCAACAACTGCTATGGTTATTGAAAACGATTCAATAATCGAAATCGCCTGGGATACATTGCTTTATGCTACCGTTCAACGTGATTCCGCTTTCTCACCGGGCGAAAGATATTTTGTAACTGTTAAAAATTATACCCGGGATACTATTGTTTTTGAAAATATGGTTCCGTTTGGCCAATTACCCGAAAATGTTTATATAACGGGTGAAGGCCCCTGGAACCTTGCACGGACAAAGCTTTATCGCCCCGGAAAAGAACCGGTGGGTGTCATCCTCCCTGATAATGCCTGGGAAATGGGATACGGTGCAATAAATGCAGGTGACGGTAATTCGTTATGTGCTGTTGCACGCAGAAAGGATGTTGAGAAGGGACGAAAGGGCAGATATAAAACCTACCTTTATCCGGGTGGCACTGTGGATTATGAGATATACACGGATAAATATTCCGGTAAATGGCAGAACGGTCTGAAGCTGATGTTTGCAAAGCGATATCTCTATGACCTTGAGGAGTTTGACAATTCACTGTTTGAAAGGGAAGACCTCTCCTGGATACGAAACGATTATCTGATGATATTACAGTTTGCCTGGGACCATTCGTTTTATGACATTAATAAAGGCGGTTACAGGTTTAAGGAGTTTCTCGAAGCGGGGAAAAGCCTGTTTGGAGGATATGATATTTACGGAATATGGCCTACCTGGCCTGCTCTTGGTGTGGACGAACGGAATCAATGGGATTTGTATGCCGACCTGCCCGGAGGTCTTGAAAAATTGAATGAATTATCGCAATATACGAAGCAAAACGGCACGAAATTTTTTATTGCTTATAACCCCTGGGACCAAAGTACGCGAAAAGAGAATCCTTATGAGGGTATGGCAAAACTGATAAAAGCCGTTGATGCTGACGGGGTTGTCCTTGATACAAGAGGAAGTTCAAGTATCGAATTGCAACGGGCAGCCGACAGTGTTAAACCGGGTGTGGTGATGTATTCCGAAGGAATGGCAGTGGTTAAGGATATGCCCGGAATAATTTCGGGAAGAGTCCACGATGCTATCTTTATGCCGCCGCCCCTGAATCTAAATAAACTTATAAAACCCGACTTTGCTATTTTCAGGGTGTGTCAGCTTAGTCAGGGAAGGATTCACCGCGAAGTGGCTATTTCCCTTTTTAACGGTTATGGTGTTGAACTTAACACTTTTGCGCCGGGACGTCCGGCCTGGATGCAGGAAGAACTGCGATATCTCGGCAGAGCAGTTAAAATTCTGAGAGAAAACAGTAAAGCATTCAACAGTAAGGAATGGACTCCGCTGATAGCAACTGAAAAGGATAATGTTTGGGTTAACGAGTTTCCGTGTGAGAATAAAACCGTTTACACGATTTACAGCCTGATGCCGGAAGGATTTTCCGGAAGTTTGTTTCAGGGTGAGAAAGAAAAGGGAGGGCATTATGTCAGCCTTTGGAATCATAAGGAACTCGAAGCGGATACGTTAAACGGCAAATATTTGATTCCTGTGGAGACAGCGGCTTTCGGTAAACAGTTTCTCGGAACAAGAAGTGAAGGCAGTGTTGACTGTATTGCCGTATTCCCGGAACTTCTGAATGTAAAATTTGTTAACGATTCGCTTTTTATTAAATCGAAAGAAGGAAACAGAATTGTTGTAACTGCCGGTAATCCTTCTTATGATGCCACTGAAACGGAAACTGACAAACAAGAATTTAGTATAAATATCACCGATGTCTTCGGACGATACGAAGGGAAGATTGTTATTCAACTGTTTGATAATAGCGAATTGATTGATGAACGGGTTATTATTCTGAAACCCGGCAGTCCCGTATTATTAAGCAGAATAGTAAAAACCGCTGTTCCTGATAAGATGCCGGAAGGAATGGTTAGGGTACCTGCCGGAAAAATCAAAATGAACATTGAAGCAGCGGGCAGTTTTATACCTTATCCCTATTACGACACTTCGAAAATTATTGAAATAAATAGTTTCTATATTGATAAATATCCTGTGACAAATAACCGGTTTTACGACTTTATGGAGTCAACAGGTTATGTGCCGGAAGATACGGCTAATTTTTTAAAACACTGGAAAAACGGGAAATATCCGAAGGGAATGAAAAACTATCCTGTTGTTTACATAAGTTATGAAGATGCGAAGGCTTACGCCGGGTGGGCAGGAAAAAGGTTGCCGGCCGAAATCGAATGGCAATATGCGGCACAGGGTGCGGACGGGAGGCTCTACCCCTGGGGAGATGAAATGACAGACGGAAAGTGCAACCCCTCTTCCGGTAAAATATCTGCCGTGAACAAATACCCTGACGGGGCAAGTCCGTTTGGCGTTGAAGACCTTGTCGGCAATGTTTGGCAACTCACAAATGATGTTTATGACGACGGGAGCTACTATTTTATAATTATGAGAGGCGGAAGTTTTTACAACTCGTCATCAAGCCGGTGGTATGTGAAAGGAGGTCCCCAGCCATTGAATAAGACCCAAATGCTTTTGAGAGTTTCTCCGGGTTTTGAAAGAAATGCCACCGTTGGGTTTAGGTGTGTTGTTGATAAATAAATCAGGTAGTTATTTATTTCTGTTTAGCGATAGTGTAGAGTTATTTAAAATAGTAGTTTTGTTTTTGTTTTAAAGTTGGTATATGGATAAAAAAGAAGCTAGGATTATGTTTATGGGAACCCCTGAATTTGCAGTTGCTTCCCTTGATATACTTGTTAAAAACGGCTACAATATTGTAGGGGTTGTTACTGCCCCCGACAGGAGGGCTGGCAGGGGACGAAAGATGTCTTTTTCGCCGGTTAAGAAATATGCTCTTGAAAAAGGATTAAGAATATTGCAGCCTGAGAAGCTGAGAGATGAAGCATTTGTTAAAGAATTGACATACTTAAAGCCGGATCTGCAGATTGTTGTGGCTTTTCGTATGCTTCCCGAAGTTGTTTGGTCGTTATCGGGGCTGGGGACTTTTAATCTGCATGCTTCATTGTTACCTCAATATCGCGGTGCTGCTCCCATAAACTGGGCTGTTATTAACGGAGAGAAAGAGACAGGCGTTACTGCTTTCTTTATTGATGAGAAAATTGATACAGGTAAAGTTATAATGTGGGAAAAGACAAAGATAGGTGATGAAGAAACAGCCGGCGAATTGCATGACAGGTTAATGCAAATGGGGGCTGGGTTAGTTTTGCAAACAGTTAATAAGATAATAAAAGGAGATTATACTTTAATTGATCAGAAAGATATAGAGGTCAATATAGATGTGCTTCGACCCGCCCCGAAAATCTTTAAAGAAGATTGCAGAATAGATTGGAATTGTGATATTATTTCAATTCATAACCTGATAAGAGGGTTAAGTCCATATCCGGGTGCCTTTACCGAATTTATATCTCCTGACGGAGATAATTATTTTGTGAAAATTTACAAAGCGACAAAGATTGAAGATCGTCCGGCAAAATCTCAGCTGCTGGAGACCGATGGAAAAACGTTTATTCGGATTTCGGGTAATGACGGTTACATTAATATATTAGATATTCAAGTTGCCGGTAAAAAGCGAATGATGACAGATGAGTTGCTTCGTGGGTTTCATCTTAATAATGGCTGGAAGATTAAGGGTTAATATCTTTCTGTATAATTATTCTAAACCGGGGAAATTATAAGTGTAAATAATCCGTAACAGCCTTGTCTCAGGGCAATAAGATAAATACAATAAGCATTTTTTCTAATTTTCTTGTTGTTGTATTTGCAATGCTTTTAGAGCATGGGCACTCTGAACATCCCTGTTTTAGGGGGTTTTAGTGCCCAAGTTATTAACAAAAGTGCTGAATTACTAACAAAATCAAGGATTTTAGCGATTTTTGCTTGACATTTCATATAATTGATTTATATTTGCATCAACTATTAACAAATAAAAATGTAGAAAAATGAACAAAGCAGAATTAATTGATGCAATGGCAGGTGAAGCTAACTTGACAAAAGCTGATGCCAAAAGAGCTCTTGATGCATTTATCGGTGCAACTTCTTCAGCTCTGAAAAAAGGCGACAGAGTCGCTCTCGTTGGATTTGGTTCTTTTTCAGTAGCAAAACGTGCTGCCAGAACAGGTAGAAATCCTAAAACAAATGCTCCTATTCAAATTCCGGCTAAAAAAGTTGTAAAATTTAAAGCAGGTAGCGAACTGGCAGATACAGTTAAATAAGAACTTGGTCAACAGTTAAATAGAAATCCTCCAATTTTTGGGGGATTTTTATTTTAATACGGAAATATCTTTTATTATAAATCTGTATGGTAATCCGGCATCTTTTCCTGCATAGTCAACACCAATACGGGGTAATTTTAAAATATTGTTCTCCGTTATTTTTATTCCCCTGTCTTCAACCCATACTCTGTTGCCGGTTAGAGACTTGCCGGTATCGGCAACCTTGATATTGAGAGCCTTTGAAACTTTTCCCGGTCCATCACAAAATCCTTTTGCCGTCATCCTGCGTCCCATCCTTTCTTCCATAATTTTTATTCCTTCAACAGGAATAATTCCTCTGAGTAATATCGCATCTGGAATATTTTGTTTGTTGGTTACAAAATTGAAAAGATTATGAATGCCGTAACAAAGATAAACATAAGCTACTCCTCCTTCTGCAAACATAATTTCAGTGCGTTTTGTGCGGCGATTGTTATATGCATGCGACGCCTTGTCAATTGCTCCGGCGTATGCTTCCGTCTCAGTAATTATTCCTCCTGTTAATTTCTTGTTTTCGAGAGTGAATATATACTTGCCGAGCAACTCTTTTGCTATGAATGTAACAGAATCTCTGATATAAAATGATTTAGAAAGTTTCATATTCGTATTATAATATCCTGTAATCTGAACAAAGGGTTCCATTCCGTAGGAATAGACTAATAATATCAACTTAAAAGCAGCTTATCCTCTATACGTCAATTTTCTCCAAACCCACTCCAGCGGTCCGAAGCGGAATCTTTGCAGCCATAGCTTGCTGATAATTATCTGAATAGCAAACACAACAACTGCAAATATAACGAGCTGCCATGGCTGAAAACTACCGAATTTACCGAAACCGTAAGAATACATTATTGTCGTGAAAGTAACGGATTGCATCATATAATTTGTTAGTGCTGTCCTTCCGATATATTTTAACGGATTCAGAATACTACTGAAACCCTGAACCTGCGACAGTATCAAAACCAAAAGTATATAGCTGAGACCGAGAAAAATATTGGTAATTTCGAATATACCCATATAAATTGCAAGATAAAATGGGTTTGTCTCTGCATTGCCCAGAGCATTCACAATATCATCGGTAAAGATTGTAGAGGCTATACCAATAATAAACAAAACAAGAAACAGAATAAAGTATTTGGTTCTGGCCGAGTTGATTTTTTCAAGGAATCTGTGTTTGAAGAAGAGGTAGCCAAAAATAAACAAGGACAAAACCTTTGGAGCATAATATATCAGGTTTATGTTACGGAAAGCAAAAAACTCATTCAGTCTGAGACTGAAAACATCAAAATATGAGCCTCCGGAATAAATGCTGATAACTTCGGGCATTTTAATATCTGTAACCGGGCTCAGTGCATCGGGCAGATTTATGTATATACTTTGTAGTGCAATATATATTATAGGAAAGAAGTATATAAATATGCTTAAAAACAGCAGTAATCCCGACCGCAGCTTTCTGGAGAATAATAAAACTATGCCCATCAGAGAATATGATAATAAAATATCTCCCGCCCAAAAAAAGGTTATATGAATTATCCCGAACATCATAAGTGCCAGCATGCGTCGCATATACAAACGGAAAAAATGCTTTTCGTCTACCTTGTATTTGAGGTACATAATCGAAAAACCGACACCGAATAGAAATGAAAAGATAAAAATGAATTTATCGGCAGCAAAACCGACAACCAGATTATAAATCCTGCTGTTTAAAGGGGCTTCGAATGCTTTGTAGAAACCGCTGAAGTCGAAAAATGAGGAGTTATATCCGAAAACATTCACAAGTAAGACTCCGAACAGGGCAAAGCCTCTTAGGATATCAATTTGGGTAATCCGTTTTTTGGGGTCGGTCGGGCAGTATATGTTTTTTGTGGTTATATCATATTGTTCCATAAACTATATTTTATATCTAAATAATAGGTTTTATGTCGTTGTACAGATATTCATAATAATATATGAGACTAATCTAACAAGCCACGAAGTACGAATATAAATTTTTAACCTATTGATAATTAGCTATAAAAATTACACAAATCTGGCACTTTGTACCTTTTTAAAGAGGACTCATATAAAGAACTACTAATCCTTAAGATGTTGGATAAAGTTTCTACTTAAAATCAGGATAAAGTAAATACTTTTTTCTGACTTTATTAAATTTTGTCAACCGAGGTTTCCAGCTTTCTCGTATCTCTTTTTCCGATAGACCTGATATTATCTGCTTTCTTAACTTGTCAGTTCCGGCCAGCTTATCGAAAAACGAATTAAAAAAATCATCTTTACCCTGAAAGTATTTATACATCTGAATCAACCATCTTAAATCCAATCTTTTCTCAAAAATAATTGTATCGGCAAACTTTGACAGGTCAAACCCTTTGCAAACTTCCCCTTCATATTTCGGATTCATTGCTGCTTTTGGAATATCAACAGGAGAAAATGAGTAATTGCCTTCCGTAAAATCGGGATGCCCTATAACCTGAAAAGGTTTATCCGTTCCACGCCCAACACTTATGATTGTACCTTCAAAAAAGCAAAGAGAAGGATATAGCTCAATAGCATTCATATTCGGTAAGTTTGGGGATGGTGCTACCGGCAATTTGTAATATGAATTGTGAGTGTAATTGTGAACCTTAATCACTTTCAGGCTGCATTTTACCCTGTTTTTCAACCAGCCCTCACCATTTACCATCCGGGCATATTCTCCAACGGTCATTCCATGGACTACCGGTACCCGATGCATTCCTATAAATGATGAATAGCCCGGCTCTAAAACAGGGCCGTCAATATAGCTTCCATGCGGGTTTGGTCTGTCAAGTATTATGAGTTCCGTATTGTTTTCAGCACAAGCTTCCATTACATAGGTCATAGTGGAAATATAGGTGTAAAAACGCACTCCCACATCCTGAATATCAAAAATTACAATATCCACATTTTTCAAATCGTCAGGAGTAGGTTTTTTATGCTCTCCATAAAGTGAAACAATCGGTAATCCGGTTTTTATATCCGTATTGTTTTTTACTTTTTCTCCTGCTACTGCATTTCCCCTGAATCCATGTTCCGGTCCGAAAACCTTTACTATATTAACTCCAAGTTTCAATAAACTGTCAACAAGATGAGTTTCTCCAATTGTTGATGTTTGGTTAGCTACTACTGCTATTCTTTTGTTATTAAGTAACTTAAAATATTCACTAATGCACTCTGCTCCGGGCTTTATAGAATCCTCCTCTTCTGGTGATTGAGTACATCCGCAAACTTGAATGAATAATAGTAATAGTATAAAAAACTTTTTCACAATGAAATTTTTCACAATATTAATAAAACATAGTAAATGATAGCAGAAATTTTAATCTAAAGGTTTTGAGCTGTTTTCAAACTGGCTATCGTACCAGAGAAAAACAGGTTTGCAAAAAAAAAGATAGGGGCTAAGCAGGAAAAGAGAAAAATTTGAATTGTGTGCAATTTTTCATACACACCAAGGATACATATTATTGATTCGCAGTCTTTATTGATGAAAATTGTTAATGATAACGATTTACAACTTTATTTCTTTGTTTATCAGGAAACTGTGAATAAAATTAAAAAGGGGCAAATGCTGCAAATTTACAGCCCCGACGAAAATCTGAAAAAAATATTCGTTGACGGAATGTATTTTCAGGTCGATGTTATAACAGATACTTTAAAAGCATTGGCTATTCCTTCGGAAGCGATTATTAAAACAGATGGTAAATTTTATGTACTGGTTAAAGATCATGAGGATGATGACAACATATATTTTAAAAAAGAAGAGATACGTACTGATATAACCACAGCCGGTTATACACGGATACTTGGTAATCCGTTAAAAGATGTAATAATCAAAGGGACATATTATTTTCAGAATTAATAGCTTTGTTTCCTTTTCAAATAATCCTCCAGCGTTGTCGCTTTGGGCATTTTTTTTTGTCGCAGAAGCGTATCCTGTTTTACACCGAGGTCTCCGTAATAACGTTCAACAATCAACATCTCTTTATCAAGATGCAAGATTCTGAACCTGCGATAACTGTCGCTGTTAAAGGCTATGAATGAGAGCATTTCGCAATTTCCGCTTATTTCCATCGGTGATTCCGATGTGCGGAAGTCCTCATATCTCCTGACTGTGGAATCGCTGAAAATCCATACCTGTTTCGGATAGAAATCCCTTGATAATAATGAGGCCGGAACTTTTCCGTAATCTATTTCAACGGCATTCTTCTGCTCCCATATTCCCGGTAGTAACTCCCTGTTGAATTTCACCCGGTTTCCGGTTTTCGTAAATTTACCGGTATAAACCTTGTCGGACTCATCCCGGCATTTATAAACCCCGTCCTTGTATTCAGTTATCTGAACAAAAGGAGCCATATCCGAAAAATAGACAAAAAGTTCTCCGTCGAAAGTCAATATATCCCATTTGCTGAAAACCGGAAAACAGGGTTTCACCGTGTTGACAACCGTAAACGATTTATCCTGATGAAATTCGATTTCCACCGGCTCTTCAAAATATGAAAACTCAAAAAGGTAATTGTTTTCAATAAAAGATTTTTTCATCTCATCTTTAAAACTGCCGAGGTTATGCTTTTCGAGTTTGCTGAAAACCATCCTTGATTTCGGGTTGCTTCCCGTAATTATACTCAAATATCCGTCAGCCGAAATCGAATAACCAATCCGCTTTTCATTAATACTGTCCTTATTGAAAATCAATACGTTTTCACCGGGATTTATTATTCCTGAATTTGAGAAAGGCTTTTTGTCAACCATAAGGTTGTCATAATTAACAAGAGTAAAGCCGTCGCCTTCAATTTTAAGCAAAATTTTTGCAAGACCGGTTACCGAATCACCCTCTCCATAAGTTACAACATAGTTAGCTTTCCATAATCCGTCGGGTGATACAGGTAAAAATGTGAAACTTAAAAAGAAAAGTCCGGCAACCGGAATCAGATATTTTACCGATAAAAAAGAATATTTCATTTGTCTAAATATTAAAAAGATGTATTTTTACGCAAATTAAAAAATTAATACGATGACAAAAGTAATAATTCAAAACCTCACTGAGGAGGAAATTAATAAAAGAGGTATAAAAAACTGGCCTGTCTGGGAGAAAGAGGTTTCGCGTTTCGACTGGCAATATAGCGGTGACGAGGAGTGTCTTATACTCGACGGAGAGGTTACCGTGGAGACTCCGGAAGGTGATTTTGTAATTAAAAAGGGTGATTTCGTCACTTTTAAAGACGGGCTGAAATGCACCTGGGATGTTAAAAAGCCGATCAGGAAGCATTATAATTTCAGATAATGACCGGTACCGTTATAAAATCAACGGGAAGCCGTCTGAGTGTAATGACAGGTGAAGGTGATATTTTCAACTGTAAACTCAGGGGAAAATTCAGGATGAAGGGTATCAAGTCCACTAATCCGGTTGCCGTCGGTGACAGGGTAGAGTTTGACTTACTTGAGGATGAAGATGCCGGGGTTATTCATAAAATCCTGCCGCGTCATAATTATATTGTCAGGAAAGCGACAAAATTGTCGAAAGTTTCGCATATCATTGCCTCAAATGTTGATCAGGCTCTGTTGGTTGTTACCGTTGCTTTCCCACGGACATCACCGGGTTTCATAGACCGCTTTCTT
>Ga0256913_10001907_pt1 | contig 10647 bp, 7 predicted proteins | sample Axial_MatmetaG_FD_185970 | JGI IMG/M metagenome (GOLD analysis project Ga0256913, IMG submission 185970) | Deep-sea worm associated microbial mat communities from Axial Seamount, Juan de Fuca Ridge, Pacific Ocean - Axial_Mat | ecosystem: Environmental > Aquatic > Marine > Oceanic > Microbial...
TACGGTCGTCGGAATGACGAAGAAAGAAAAGGTCGTTGTCGAAATAACGGGATAATGTGAATGAACATCGTGGTTTCGGTTATTTTATTTTTTATTTTTGGAATTTACCCGCCTGTCGGACGGGCAAGCCCGCCTAACGGCAGGGCAGGCCCGCCTAACGGTCGGGCAGGCCCGCGTGCCGGACGGTTTTTGATTGGGAAATATTAATATACAGCTGCAAATATCATTACGACGGATATGTACACACCAAACATATACCCGTATTCTAAAAAAATAGATTTATGGACTTAAATTTAAATAACCAATATTTTATTGTTTGCGGTGCAGGAAGCGGTTTCGGCAAGTCGGTTGCCCTGGCACTTGCCGGCGAAAAAGCCAATGTGCTGGCCATTAGCAGAACGGAAAACAAATTATTGAAGTTAAAAGAAAAGTTTCCTGAAAATATTGAATTGCTTACCGGTGATTTAACCAACGAATCTATCCTTACGGAGATAGCCGATAAAGTTAAGGGTAATAAACTATCGGGTGTATTTTTTAACAGCGGCGGGCCGCCTGCGGGAACAATCGACGAAATAACCATGCAACAATGGGACGAAGCTTATCTTTCGGTGGTAAAATGGAAAATAGCCCTTACCGGGCTGCTGCTGCCGCAGTTAAAACGGCAGCAATACGGCAGACTGGTATATCTGGAAAGTGTATCGGTAAAACAGCCCGTTGAAAATCTGGTTTTAAGCAATGCCATGCGTGCCGCCGTTACGGGGTTTGTTAAAACCCTGTCGCAGGAGGTGGCAAAATTTAATATTACTGCCAATGTACTGGCTCCCGGTTATCATAAAACGGCGGCCATTGAAAGGCTAATCGTCAAAAAGCGGGAACAAACGGGCATGGAAGAAAACGAAATCGAAAAACTGTTCACAAAAGAGATTCCTGCCGGAAAAATGGGAAATCCCGACGATCTGGCATCGCTTGCTTTATGGTTGTTGTCGCCGCAATCGAGGTATGTAACCGGCCAGACCATCACACACGACGGAGGACTGGTAAAGGGTCTTTTCGGATAAAACAGGTAAATCACATCCTGCTGTATGTAAATTGCTTTTTTTAACCTATCGGGCTGTTACGGAGCATGCTCCCAGGGAATATCGTTTTTGTATTGATAAGGAATTAAAATATTGAGCCCGAAATGAAAATCGGCATAATGCTGTCCGTAAATGTAAAACAATCCTGCCACGTTATCGGTTGTAAAATAGAGTTGAAAAGGTTTGAAGTTAAAATAAAAACCCAATCCGAGGTTTAGCGGCGCATATTTTAAATAGTTGTACGAAAGCTTAAAGGCAAACTTATCCGAAGGCATAAAGGTATAACCTGCCGACAGGGCAAACTCAAACGACTGTTCCAAAAACCGACCGGCAAACAACAAATTAAAAACATGCTTCTCATCAAGGGTAATATACTGTCCGTTTAAAAACATGCTTGTACGCAAAAAAGATTGATAAACACGGGCATCCTCCTTAACCTCAAGCAGGTTGCCCAGACTATCCATATAGGTCTCAAAAGCATTGCTTTCATTTTCGGCACTAAAATCGTAATCAATACCGTTAAAGGTAACTTCAGCCTCGCTGCTTGAATAGTTTTTCGGATTTCCGTACCAAAACAACTGCCCAAAGTCGGTTACCGATGCCTGCAGAACAAATTGTTCGCCCATACGCGCATCAATACCCACATCAAAAGAGTAACCAATATTTCCGAAATTCATAAAATAGTCAACAGGCGAAAAGTCGGTACTGTCTGACAGCAAATCGTTAATGCCGGAAGTTTCAACGGAAAAATCGGTTTGAGCCGTTAGCCGGTATCCCGTTACGTTATCGGGTTCGGTTAATAATGTAAGGTTCGATCTTCCGGTACTAATATTTGATAATCCCTGCAGAAAATGGGCCCTTATCCCCACGTCAACATTATAACCGACAGGAAAGGATATGCCGGCATAATAATCGTTAAAGTGCTCTTCGTACAATGCCGTTCCCGACAAAAACAACTGCTCGCCAATATAACCGCCGTTTCCGTTCCATAAAAATCTCAACAAATCGGGTGTGTAATAAAAACGTGCATTAACCCGGTTCCTGATACCCACTGTCATAAATCCGTTGCCAGCTCTAAAACCAACGCTCAGCAGGTCAACCGAAAAACTTTCGCTTAAATAGTTTGATGATGACTTGCTGTTAATGGGACGCGTTAGATTAAAATACAACGAATCATCGCCGGGATGCTGCACAAAAATATCGTTAAAAGAAAATGCCGTATTATATATTCCCGCATTTACGGAAGAGATGACCGGCAATCCGAAAACCAACGAAGCATTCGGTTTAAAAGCCGGATTGAGATTGGAAGATTGGGGAATTCCCTTTAAACCGTATTCCGTAAATCCCGTTTGCGAAAACAACAGCGAGGGTACCAGCAACAGCAATCCTGCAACAATATTTATGGTTAACTTTTTAATCATGGTTTTAACGTTGCTTCAAACGAAATGGCCATTGACAATTTATAATCGGAATACAATCCCACCGGTTGCGAACCGCCACCTGCCGAAACCGTTTGTGCGGAAAGCAACAAGCTGTTGGCCCTTTCAAGATTGTTTAAAAAGTCATCATCAAAAACAGCCTTCAGGTTTGACTGAACGGGTGCAACAACTTTTCCCTGCGCATCAACCACCGCCGAACCAATGTTACCGAAATCAATTTTATCGATAATAACCCCCGTAACGGAATCCGGCACCTGAAGTTGCAGATTCAAATCGAAAGGCAGGCCGTTTAATACATTTAACAGCATTCTTCCTTTGCTAACCGGCAGTGAGGTTTGGCCTGCCGAAAAATCAACCGTATCGCTAAATACCAGCGAAGAGGTGCTGAACACCAACGGTATCCTTATTTCGGTACCGCCAAGCAACTGCGAAGATTCGGTAAAAAAGTTCATGGTATCGTTATTCCAATTGGTAAACGCGTCACCTGAAAAAACAAGCTGGTCGGGGCGGAAATCGAGAAAATCAACAATATTGGAGTTGGTTTTATCAAACACAACCGAACCCTCTGCCATCTCGCCCGCTGTTTGCGGATAATCGAATACAATGGAGTCAACTCCCAAATCGATGGTGTTACCTGATGACAGTTTTACACCGGTAAATTGCGTATGAATCACAATGGGAATTCCGAAACTATTTTGATAATTAACGGTAAGTACCGGATCATCAAAAATAATTTCGCCATTGATATTTTCCAGAAATCCCAAATCCAGATCAACAACATCTTCATCAATGGGAAACGTTTGTTTTCCAAGATTTCCCGAAGCATAGGCCACTTTCATCGCCTCCATGGCAAAAACAGCTTTCACATAATCGGAAGAGTCGAACTCCACCAGTGTTGTTGTGGGTTCGATAACCAGTTGCAGGTAAACGGGAATCATATTAAAAGGCTGCAACGAGTCGGTGGTAAGGTCGATGCTCATCTCTTCCAGGCTCCAGCTACTGTTAAAAAAGTCGTTTGCCGGCAGCCGGAAGCTGTTTTCCGGAACCTCTCCGCCCACATCGGCCGAAGGAAGCCGCAATAAAATATCAACGGTAAGATTTAAAAAACTCTCCAGCCGGTATTTCAGTTCACCGCCCGAAAACAATATTTCCCAAATCCGGGCTTCATCAAACCCCATATCCACCATCTTAATCGTTGAGTAAATAACCTGATTTTCGATTTTTGCTTTTCCGCTTACCACCCGCAACTCCCGGGCAACCATATTTACATTTAAACCTTTGGACAGGTCAATAAGCACCATATCGGGATAACTTCCCGGGGAAGTGATGGAGTTGATTACAACGGAAAAGGTATTGGAGAGGGTTTTACCCTTTAAAAACAGGGTGTCGTGTACCGTTGCTCCCGAGTCGATTTGTGCCAGGGAAACCGATTTAACAACAATGTTATTAACAACATCCACTATATCAAACCGTACATCCTGCAATGCCACCGGCAGCCGGTTGGTTATCTCAATATCAAAATAACCGTCGGAAAAGGTAAGCACCTCATATTGCGAAACCGGAGGTATCTCAACCGTTACCGGCTCCAGCAATTCAAAGGGAGGGAATACCGCATATTCGCCATCGTGGGCCAGCAAACTATCGGCAACGGCTTCATCGAACCAAGGTAATAAATCGTTTAAGGTAACCCCCGCTTCCATCCCGAAACTTTCCATTTTAATGTCACCCAGCGAAAAATCGTAACTACTGCTAAGGGTATCTTCAATGGTTATCAGGCTGTCGGAATTGATTTGAATTATGGAATCTTTCTGATAATAGTAAACCATCAAACTGTCATCTTCCACTAATAAAGATGAGTCGGCAGGAATCAGGTTTCGCAGCGTCATTTGGGAACGCACAAAGGGCGCAGCCATCTCGGGATTCCATTCCGACAGGGATATGGTGCTTAAATCCTTTTTACAGGAGCTAACCAGCCACAACAACACAACCAATAAACAGAGGGGTATCCTTTTCATTGAATCAAAAATACGAAAAATAATAACAGAGCAGGGAGGGCAATGTGCACAAAACCTAACGGGAATTTAATATGCAATCATCTTGCGCCATAGCGGCAGCATCTGTTTAACCGGTTAAATTTCGGCTACCAGTCGGCGGAACAGTGTAACCAGTCTGGTTTCGGCGGAAGCTGCATTTTTAAGGATTTTATCAATGCTGATGGGTTCCAGGTTGTCGGGGTCACACTGATCGGTAACCACCGAAACGGCAGCCACTTTCATGCCCTGATGCACCGCCACAATCACTTCCGGTACCGTTGACATACCAACCACATCGGCACCCATTACTCTTATAAACCTGTATTCGGCACGGGTTTCAAGACTGGGGCCGATCCATGCAACATACACACCTTTGGCAATATCGATTTTTTCCTCTTGCGCTATTTTTTCCATTTTTTCAATAAATCCCGGATCGTAAGGACGGCTCATATCGGGAAAACGCGGGCCGAATTTATCGAGGTTTTTGCCGGTAAGCGGGTTGCCCGGCAGCATATTTATATGGTCGTCAATTATCATCAGCGAAGCCGGTTTTAAGTTAAGGTTAATGGCACCGGCGGCATTGCTTACAAACAGGTTTTTAACACCAAGCAACTTCATCACCCTTATGGGAAAAGTGACCTCCTGCAACGAGTATCCTTCATAAAAATGAAACCGGCCGTTCATCACCAACACCTTTTTGCCTTCAAGGGTTCCGTACAGCAGCTTGCCTGAATGAAATTCAACCGTAGATTCCGGAAAATGGGGAATCTCTTTATAAGGTATTGTAATTTCAACATCAATGTACTTAACCATTTGCCCGAGGCCTGTCCCGAGAATAATGGCCGTTTCCACATTGTTAATTCCTTTGTTCTGAATGTATTTTGCAGCTTCGTTAATCTTATTTTCCATAATTATTTATTTTTTTGAGCCGATGTACTCCGGTACTCCGTCACGTTAATTGTTATATCATCTATCCAAAATGCTTTTCCTTTTTTGTTCCAGAAATAAACTTTCATCAATTCATCATCTGCCTTTGCCGGGGCAAGTTTCAAATCAAAACCGAACCGGCTCCATTTATTAGCGACGGCAACATCCGACAATCCAAAAGTACGGTAAAAGTAAGAGCTTTTATCGCCCTCCCTGCTTACCACCAGTAATACATCGTCGTTGTTAAAGTTTTCTTCGGTAAAAATTTCACCCGAAACCCTTAACATACTGCTGTCGTTTCCGATGTTTGTCATATTAACTACCAACAGATTTAAAAACGTTCTGTCACCTGAAACATAAAAACTTTTTTTCCCTTCAAAAGCAATTTCATCGCTGTAGTCAGGGTTATCCCCCTCAAAATCCAAATGAAGTGCCATATCTTTACCGGTTTGCGGTTTTTTCTGAAAAAGATAAACCTCGTAGTTATAACCTCCCAGCACGGTAAAAGGTTTTTCCGGTTTAAAAACCTTTATAACTTTCAAACCGTTGTCGTTCTTCAGTTTCGATAGTTGCGTACCGCCTTCGTTGGGACCAAAATGGGCATCCCAGATAATGATGCTGTTGTCGGGAATTGAAGCCGAAACCTTTGGAGATGCAGGAATTCCCCATGACGAACGGCTGTCGTTATAGGGGTCGATTCCAAGCCTGAAGGGAACATAATTATTGAAGTAATAAATTTTATTTTTTTCAAGGTCGTTTTCACGGATGTAGTTAACCGCTTTGGCCAGCACCTCTTGCGTATTGCTCTTTTTAAACCCGTTCCTGCCTATTGAAACAGCCGAAACCACAATCCATACGGCAATCAGAACCGCAACCGTTACAAACAACTTTTTGTATTTCTGCAGCAGTTCTTCCATATAGTTAAACCCCGCCAAAGCGGTAAGAGCTGCAAAAGGCGTTACCGAACCCATCACGCGTATCAAACCCAGCGAGTTTCCCATTCCCTTCCACCAAACAAAGGAGTGGGCAGCTAAAAAGGTAAGGTAAACCCCGGGCACAAGCAAAAGAAAATAAAACCTTTCGTTCAATTTAAACCGGTCGGTTTTATACCACAGCCAAAGCGAAACCGCCAAACCCAAATAAAACAATCCGGCAATGGGATATCCTAAAATACCTTTGGTGTGATTGATAAAATGAAACAGCGACCCGTGGCCGTAAATACCGGCGGCACTGCCTTTGTACGGCATCTCGGTAATCAGCCACCAGAAGCTGTTATAAAAGTGCCACCCTGCCGCACTGACAAGCAAAAAACCGGTTGCAAAAAAGGGAATGTATTTCCACTGCTTTTTCAGCGTAAAAGCCAATAAAAAAAGGGGCAACAAAACAATGCTCTCGGTACGAACCATGGGCAAAAACGAAACGGCCACCGCCGACCACAAGTACTCTTTTTTAAAGAAGAGCCAAACCGCCAAAACCAAAAACATGCTGTGCAGCACCTCGGTCATTACCGAAAACATCAAACTGAAATAGACCGGAGTAAACACCACAAGAAGAACCACAAACCAGCTGTTTTTAAATTTTAATGTTGCGGCAAGTTTCCACGAAACAAACGCCGTAAACAAACCCGTAACAACATTGAACATACGGGCCATGTCCATACCTTCCTGCGCAAAAGGTGAGATTAAAATGGTAAAAACCGGTTTTCCCCAGTGATTAAAAAGCAATTTAGGATACTGCCAGCCCCAGCGTGCCAGTTTAAAATGAGTAAAATGATCGCCTCCGCCAAAACTGTTCTCGGTGGTATAAACAACAATAACCGCCGCCACCAATAACAACAGCAGCAAAGCTTTAACAATAAAACTTTCCGATATTTTATTCGTTTCTTTCAATTACTTCTTTTTATTATTAAACCAGGTACTTTCATCAGGTATAGGCACAAACACCGGCTTTGCCAGAATCGTATCTTTGTAAACCGTAATGCGGACAATATACAAACTATCCCCGGCTTTTCTGTTTCCCACCGCCATTACATCATGCCCGTAAACCCTGCCGCGATAAAACCTTCCCGACCAGTCGCCATGAATCAGGCATTCGAAATCCTTAACCTCAGGCATTATTTTTTCTCTCCTGAAAGGTCTGTTGGTCCATGTTTTGGGGTTGTTGGGGTCTTGCTGCTTATTAAACCACAGCGCCGGGGAAGATAACATAATCATATGCTTGTCTTTATCAAGCTGGGGACGGGCAAAGTCCAAAAAAGCAAGTACCCTTTTCAATGAGTCGTTGGCATTAACAAACACATAATTGGCAAAGTTATCTTTTACAACTTTATAACGGCATTTTGCTTTGTTAAGATAACGCAATTCGGCTTCAACCTGATGGTCGTGTTTGCCAAAATATCTTTCGTAATGATAGTTAAGGTCATGATTTCCGGGTGCAAAATAGAAAGGAACCCCTATTTTATTAAAATTTGCCAAAACCGTATCCCACTCTTTTTCAGAATCATTATAAACCAGATCGCCCAGTGCGAAAAAATAATCGGGATGTTGTTCCTTAACGGTTTTGATAAACCGCCGGTAAACATCGGGATGATACAACAGGGGGTACAGATGGCCTGTGGCTACAATTACTACCGAATCTTTATCGAAATCATAAACATCGGCATTAATTTCATCTTCGCTAAACCCGCTGAAAAGTTCTTCCAATGTGGTTGGGTTGGCCACAAAGTTTATATCTTTTATTCTTTTTACCGGTTTGTTACAAGAGGCAAACACTCCGGCAAGAATCACCAAAAAAAACACTGTTTTTATTTTCATAACTTCTCTAATCTTTATTTCTTCGGCTCCAGTATATCAATTTTTAAATCGTCAAAGTAAATATCTTTTTTCCCACGATTCCAAATATAAACCAACAATTCGTCCTCTTTTTTTCTAACCTCGGGTGTAAGATAAACCATTTCAACCCTGTTCCACCGGTTAAGTTTCAGGTTCTTTTTAACTTCGGGACTGTTAAATGCCTGTGTCCTGTACGAATAATTTTTCCCTTTATGCTGAAAGGTTACAACCAGTGCCGAGGGTGTTTCATCCGGGTCATGAACCGGATAAACCCACACCGAAACTTTTATCCATGCGTAATAGTTATCGGTCATCTCTGCAAAAGGAATCCTGAAGGAGGGTGAATAAACAAGGGTGCTGTCCATCTTCAGCGAACGGTTGCCCGTGCGGGCAATCAGGTCGGTATAATGCGCCCCCTTTTTGTCGCCGGTATTCTCAAAGTCAAACTCTTTTAAGGTTCTCCGGTTGTAAATCGACTCATCCTCAATTACAGGTTTATTGTTGCGGTACAACCTTTTTATCAGCAACAACTTTTGATCTTCGGGATTAATCTCTGTTTTTCCAAACGATTTCAGGTAGTAGGCAAAAGTCATCCGGTCGCCGCTGATAATATGATGCTTTAACTGCCAGGTTTGAAAAAGGTTGAGCCATACAAAAAACAATATGACCACAATAACCGAAGTTTTAATCAACGGTTTTCGGTTTGCCGTCCAACGGATAAAATACCCCAAAGGGATTGCCATCACGGCATACGACTGCACCAAAGCCCGCATTCCGAGGCTTTGTGCATACCACCAGCACGACCAACTGGAAACGATGTATAAATTAATGATAAAAAAGGTAAACAGCGGCACAAAAACCTGCCGGTTCTTTTTATAAACAAACCCGAAACCCGCCACGGCAAACAGCATCATTGGGGTATAAACAAACCACCCTTTTCTGAAGCTGAACAATACTTTCATCAAATAAGGACTCAAAAATTCAAATCCCTCGCCGGGGTTAACATAACTGTAAAAAATAAAACTACCGCTATAAATTTTCCAGTAAATGATTTGTAACGACCCTATGGCTATTATGATGAATAAAAACAACAACAGCTGTTTTCCGTAAACGGATGTCAGGAGCCTGAATTTATCTTTTAACCCTTTAAACGACGTTACATTCCACAACAGGGGAATCAATACCGAGATCAATTCGGTGGGTCTCGACAAAGTTGCCAATCCTATAAGAAAAGCCAGCGCTACCACATTTTTTGTCCGGTGAAACCGGTGCCACCTGATGGTGTTCCACAAAATCATGGCATAAAAAGCAAACAGATAGTTATGAACGGTTTCGGCAACCTGCGTAGCGTAAATAAAAAAGTTGGTTCCAAACAGCAATAACAGTAAAACAACAGCGGTAACCTTATCCGAAAAAAAGGTGAGCAAAACTTTCCGAAGGTACCAATATCCCGCCATAAACAACAAAACACTGTTTACCATAATTGCAATTTGATAGGGCAGCGAAAAACCATCGGCGGGATAACCGGTAAAACCTGCCAGTAAATGAGCGGCAAAAAAACCGGGAGCATAAAGAATGGCCATCCCCATGCTGTACTTCATCATCCAGTTGCCACCCGGAATATGAGTTGCCTGATAAAAGGTCATGGAAGGGTCGTACAGCTCAAAAATATGGTCGATAATTTCTTTATGCTGCAACCCGAGGTCGTGATAGATAAAGGTTAAGGGCAGATAAAGATAGTATCCGAAAGTATCCCACGAAACAGGATTTGGAGAGGGCACCAGAAAATGGAAAAGAATAACCGTAAACCAGGCCAGCAGCACGGCATAAAATGAAAGGATGTTTTTCCTGATCATTTAATATCCTTTACTTTTTAAAGGTTTTTCTGTCGAACAGATTATATTTTAAAATACAGTAGATGGCTCTGAAACCGTCTTTTGCACTAATTTTTTTACCCTCTTCATAAGTACGTCCGTAGTACGAAATACCCACTTCATAGATACGTACTTTAGGAACTCTGGCAATTTTAGATGTTACTTCCGGTTCAAACCCAAAACGGTTCTCTTTAAGCAACAGGCTTTTTAACATTTTAGCATCAAACAGTTTGTAACAGGTCTCCATATCCGTAAGGTTCAGATTGGTAAACATGTTCGACAAAGTGGTAAGCAGTTTATTACCCACCGAGTGCCAAAAGAAAAGAATACGGTGAGGTTCACCACCCATAAAACGCGACCCGAAAACCACATCGGCAAATCCGTCAACCACGGGTTGTAACAACTTGTTAAACTCAACGGGGTTGTATTCGGTGTCGGCATCCTGTACCACAATATAGTCGCCGGTG
>Ga0256913_10001908_pt1 | contig 10646 bp, 10 predicted proteins | sample Axial_MatmetaG_FD_185970 | JGI IMG/M metagenome (GOLD analysis project Ga0256913, IMG submission 185970) | Deep-sea worm associated microbial mat communities from Axial Seamount, Juan de Fuca Ridge, Pacific Ocean - Axial_Mat | ecosystem: Environmental > Aquatic > Marine > Oceanic > Microbial...
CTACCTTAAAGCCCACTGCGATATAGATAATAGGGATTACACCGCCACTAAACAAATCGTTTAACACACCTGTGGGAAGAAAGTTTTGCAGGAAAGTTCCACCATTCATAAATCCCAATAAGCCAACACCGGCAAAGGTGATACCTGCTAACGATTCAACAATGGAAAGTCCGTTATGGCTAACCGAATAGTTTTCGTAAGCCAGCAACATGAGCAAAAATCCGGTGGCAATAATTACACCACCCTGAAAACCTCCGCCGGGAGACAAATGACCATGGATGAAAACATAAACGCCAAGCAGAACAATGGCCGGAAATAATAATTTTGAACCGGAAGTAACAATACTGCTGGCAGAAAACAATACCGACCGCTCACCCACGTGGTGTCTTCTTTTATATAAAATACTACCCAATGCCGTTACCGACAAGAAAAGTACAGTAACCTCGCCCAGGGTATCAAATCCTCTGAAGTTTACAACAATACTGGTAACCGTATTGGAAACTTTTAACTCTTGAACTGTTTGTTGCAGATAGATATCTTTAACGGGTTTTATGGCTTCATTTTTTACAAAATGAGAATTTCCGAAACCGATATCAAAAAAGGTTCCGGCAACATAAAACCCCACAACAGCCAGCAACAACAATACTAATATCTTTTTCATTTCGCTGCTGATTTAATGTTATTTTCTTTATCTTTTTCCACTTCCATTCTTTCGGTATTACGAATGGTAATAACAAAAATAATGGTTGTTAAGGCCACCCCTATGGCTGCTTCGGTAAGCGCCACATCGGGTGCCTGAAGCAGGTAAAACAGAATGGAAAGAATAAGGCTGATAATACCCGTGGCGATTACGGCATACAACAAGTCTTTTTGCCTTACGGCGTAAACTGATGCGGCAATCATTAATACAAGTAAAACCAATATTAAAATTAATGCTATCATACCTTTTCCTCCTTTTCTTTTTCGTGAGGGACTATTTCCCGGTAAGCATCCATGTTTTCTTTATCATCGCTTAAAATAAGCGGATAATGACCACGACGGTAAGTTGCTCTGGCCAATGCATGTGAACTGATAGGGTTGGAATAGGCAATAAAAATGATTAAAACCAAACTTTTCAGCATCCATGCAGGTTCAAAGAAACCAACACCAAGAATTAAACTCATAGCTCCAAGGGTAGTGGCTTTTGTGCCTGCCTGAAGACGATTATAAATGTCGGGCATACGGTAAATTCCCAAGGCTCCAAGGAACAGGAATAGACTACCGATAATAACTAGTATGCCGCCGATAATTTCCATAATACTCATAGCGCACCCTCCAAATATCTGGCAATTACAATTACTCCTATAAACCCGAGCACCGCGTAAACCAATGCTACATCAACGTATATAAAACGTTGAAAAACATAAGCAAGCAGCACCAGTGCTGATACGCCAATGGTGGTAAGTGTGTCGAGCGCTACAACCCTGTCGCCGGCCGTGGGGCCTTTAACGAATCGTATGGCTGACATAATCATACCTAAGGCCATAAGCGAAAATGCTATATAAATAATGTATGTCATCATTAAAATATTTTTAATAAAACTTTTTCAAAAGATTCGGCAATTTCCGTGAACGCTTTCTCCGGATCTGTAGTGTGTACATCAATCCAGTGAATGTAAAAAGTATCATCCACAACATCAATGGTAAGCGTTCCGGGAGTCAGGGTAATGCTATTGGCTAAAACCATTTTTGAATAATTTGTTTTCAGTTTGGTTTTAAATTTAACAACACCCGGATTAATGGGAAGAGAAGGGGATATTACCCTGCGGGCAACATCAAGGTTTGCCTGAATAAGGGCTACCAGAAAAACACCAAAGTAATATACCATCCAAAAAATCTTAACAGGATTTAATAATGATAAATCACAGCAGGTGAACAGGCGAATGCTTAACAAGGAGATAATCATGGTAACTAAACCACCAATAATCAACTCCTGAACAGCAAACGTACTGGTAAACATAATCCACAACAGCATCAGGAATACCCAATTTACGATAAACCTTCCCAGTTTTTGATTCAATGTTAATGCTTGCATAAAAATAATTTTTTAATTAACCGAGATTGTATTTTTTACCTTCAAAGTAGCGCATAAACTGAACTCTTTCGTACTCGGCGGGGTTGGGGCTGTTAACCTGGCTCATTTTTCCTTTGAAATCGTCAATTTTTTCGTAACCGTGTTTTTCCATCCATGCTTTCATCTCTTCCAGCATGTCTTCAATCGACTCAATTCCGTGTTTGTAAAGCGACGAAACAACCTGTACCGCATCGGCACCGGCCAACAGCTCTTTAACCACCGAAGCGCCATCGTGAACACCGGTGGAAGCAATCAAATCGCTGTCAACCCGTCCTGCAAGTATCGACATCCAGCGAAGCGAAATAGCAAGGTCGGATGAACGGCTCAATACATTGCTCGGAATAAGAGTGAAATTGTCAATATCAAAATCGGGATGGAAGAATCTGTTAAACAGAACCACGCCGTTTACTTTGGTTTCGGAAACCTTTTTAACAAAAGCAGCCAGATTGGCCGAATAATAACTCAATTTTGCGGCAACGGGAATGTTAACCACTTCGGTTATTTTATCGATGATGTTAAGATAGGTCTCTTCAACCTTTGTGCAGGTTAAATCAAAATCGGAGGGGAGTACGAACATATTCAGTTCAATGGCATCAGCTCCCGCTTCTTCCAGTTTTTTGGCAAAAAAGCTCCACTCCCACGAACTTTTACAGTTGATGCTGGCAATAACCGGAATACTTAATGCGCTTTTGGCCTCTTTGATCAAATCCAGATATGCCTTAATGTTATCCTGTTTGATCTTGTAATCGTAATAGTCCAGAAACCGAACATCAGGAAATTCCAGGTCTTTCTCTTTTTCAAGAATGCTCCGATATTCGTAATAAATCTCTTCTTCAAAAATAGACTTCAGAACAACAGCACCGGCACCTGCATTTTCCATCTTTTTCAGATTTTCAACAGAGGCGGTAATACTGGAACTTCCGACGACTATCGGGTTCTTGATTTTTAAACCCAGGTAACTGACAGACAAGTCCATAACACTATGTTTTTAAATTATCATTAGCTAATTATTGCGGCAAAATTACGCTAATTGATATTGTATAAAAACCGGTAACATATGTAACAGGTTAATTTATTTTGAGTTTAAATAAATCTGACGGTTAAATATTTAATAAAATCAATTTTATTTAAATTTTATACAACTGTTGGAGATGATATACATGGTGTTATTTGTTAACAGTTTCACGCTCGGTTTTCTATTTTGAATCTTTAAAAATGTAATTCAGGCAAAGACAAACATAAATTTACGTGATTCTCTTAACGGGGGAAATAAGCCTTCCCAAAAATAAATTTCTCATTATGTTCCGTTAAATTGCATCTATAAAAATTTGTTTAAAGTTAACAGCTTGAAAATATAAATATTCTACTGTAGAAGATTGTTCAAAAAGTAAAAACGTGTCACACTTCGACTACGCTCAGTGTGACACGTTTTTACTTTTTGAACAGTCAATTTCAATATTTTCTGTTAAAACCAACAAGTTAGCTTTAAACAACTTCTATGCACTCCGAAAACCGTTATACAAATTTCTCGATCAATTCAACCAAACGGCTTGAATATCCTGTTTCGTTATCGTACCAGGCCACCACTTTTATCAGTTTGTTTTTATCGCCGAGAACGGCGGTAAGATTGGCATCAAAAACGGCAGAATGCGTATTACCAATAATGTCCATCGAAACAATGGGGTCTTCGGTATATTGAAGAATACCTTTCAGCTTTCCCTCTGCCGCCTCTTTAAAAGCGGCGTTAATTGCTTCAACGCTGGTTGATTTTTTAAGGGTGCAGGTGAGGTCGGTAAGCGACCCGTCAGGGACGGGAACACGAATACCCGCTCCACCGAGATTGTTTTCGAGATGCGGAAATATTTTGGTAGAGGCTTTGGCTGCACCCGTTGTGGTAGGCACAATTGAATAAGCTGCCGCCCGTCCGCGCCGCCAGTCCTTATGAGGGCCGTCAACAAGGTTCTGATCTTTGGTGTAGCTGTGAACGGTAGTCATAAACCCCTTTTCAATTCCCCAAAGTTCATCCAAAATCATAATTAGCGGAGCTACATTATTGGTAGTACACGAAGCATTTGAGATAATCACATCTTTTTTATCGATGATGTGGTCGTTAACACCCAGTACCACATATTTAACATCATCGCGTTCTCCTTTGGCGGGAGCCGAAATGATCACCTTTTTCGCGCCCGACAACTCCACATGTTTAATGGCATCGTCACGGTCAACAAATTGGCCGGTGGATTCAATCACAACATCTATATCCAGCTCTTTCCACGGCAATTTACCGGGATCGGGACGGTTAAACACTTCAATGCTTTTGCCGTTTACAATAATATGATGTCCGTTTGAGGTAACCGTTCCGTCGAACTGTCGTTGTACCGAATCGTATTTTAAAAGATGGGCAAGATTTGCCGGGTCGGTAATGTCGTTTATGGCAATTACCTCCATGTTATCGTTTTTGCAGATATTGCGGAAGGTAATCCGGCCTATCCTGCCGAACCCGTTTATGGCTACGCGTATTTTTTTCATCTGTTTTTTATATGGAGCGCATCAAATGCTTTTATTCCTTTAATAGAATCTGTTCAATCAATTAATTATAACCTATCCTGAAAACCCTTTATATTATAACAGCAATGCAAATATGTTAAATCCTTTTTGCTTCATTCCAGTACTCATCCATCTCTTCCAGTGTCATATCTTCCAGTTTTTTACCATCTTTTGCCGATTGAGTTTCGATGTATTGAAAACGGCTGATAAACTTTTTATTGGTACGTTCAAGGGCATCCTCGGGATTAACCCCCACATACCGTGCATAATTTACGATGGCAAAAAGCAGGTCGCCCAGTTCGTCTTCCACCTTATCTTTCGGGGCATTGGTATCCACCTCGTGTTTCAGTTCATGCAGCTCCTCCATCACTTTGTCCCAAACCTGTTCGCGCTCTTTCCATTCAAAGCCCACTCCTTTTACTTTTTCCTGAATACGATAGGCTTTTACCAACGGCGGCAACGTTTTGGGCACTCCCTCAAGCACCGATTTTTTACCCTCTTTCAGCTTAAGCTTTTCCCAGTTATCTTTAACCTCATCGGCTCCGCTAACCTTTACGTCGCCGTAAATATGCGGATGACGGTAAACCAGCTTATCCGAAATGGCCTCCAGCACATCGGTAATGTCAAAGGCTTTTTTTTCGGAACCTATTTTGGCATAAAAAACAAGATGAAGCATTAAATCGCCCAGCTCCCCTTTAACTTCCTGAAGATTTTTATCAAGGATGGCATCCGAAAGTTCATACACCTCTTCAATGGTAAGATGCCGGAGACTTTCCATGGTTTGTTCCTTATCCCACGGACAATCCTTGCGCAAATCATCCATAATATTCAACAGTCGCTCAAAGGCTTTCAATCGTTTATCCATAACACTGTGGTTGTTAAAGTCAGGATGCAAAGGTCGTTTTTTTGTGTTTTTAACAGAAGATAGGACACTCTTTTTTTCAACAGGTGAAAAAAAACTATTTTTGGCTCATCAAATTACAAAAGTCGTTGAACAGAAAACCCTATAAAGCTGTTGTTTTAATCTTGCTTGTTACCGTTTGGAGCAGTACAATCATGGGGCAGGCAAAACCGCCCGGTTCGAAGCTTAATTTAATGATGGAAGGGAGGATTCATTACGGCTTTTTTTGGCAAACCCATCTGGAGCTGGAACGGTTCAGCGCCCATTTTCCCTCTTTTGAAATTTCCGTTGAACGGGCCACCAACGGAAAACACCGCTGGGAGTTTATGTATGGTTATCCCATTATCGGGATTTCCGCTTTTGCTTCTTTTCTGGGTGGGTTCAACGAAATCGGTTCTGCCGTGGGAGTTTATCCGTTTATCAATTTTCCGCTGGTACAAGATCAACGCAACAGTTTAAACTTCAGAGTCGGACTCGGAGTTGCTTATCTTACCAATCATTTCGACAGGTTGAACAATTATAAAAATTTTGCCATCGGATCTTCCGTTAACGCCATTGCCAGCCTCTATCTGGAATACAGGTACAAAATCAGCAGAAGAAGCACCTTTTTTGTTGCTTCGGGGCTGACCCACTTTTCAAACGGAACCACCAAAACCCCCAATTACGGATTGAATATCCTTACCCTCACTTCGGGAATGGCATTTTTTATTGGCGAGCCCAATAACTTTACAAAAAAAGATTGGCGGCCCGAACTCTATCCTTACGAATTTGACGGTAAAAAATTTTTGTATTGGTACACAGGTTTTCATGCCGGAACCAAAGACATGACGGCAACCCTTGGCGACAGGTTTATGATTGTTGCAGCATGGAGTAATTTGATGGCTCAAATTTCGTATAAAAGCCGTATCGGAATCGGAATTGATTTGACATATGATTTTTCCGACGAAGTAATACTGGATAATCACGATATATGCCCGTCGTTCGGAAATGTTGCCAAGCTCGGTATCAATGCCGCCTACGAGCTTATGCTCGACCGGCTTTCGTTTATGATCTATTTCGGAGCATATATTACCGGAAAAGAAAAAAGCGAAGGAAATATTTATCAGCGGGTCAACCTTAAATATCTGATTACAAAAAATATTTTTCTGTATCTTACATTAAACGGCCATTTCGGAAGAGCCGAATACATAGGGCTGGGAACAGGGTATCAGCTGGATTTCATTTACAAACGAAAATTCAAACATCATTAAATGAAAAACCTCAATTACATATGGCTGCTGCTGTTATTACCGGCATTAACTTCCTGTAAAAAAGGAATTAGTCCGGGCGACTGTTTTAAAACCACCGGAACAGTTACCACCGAACAACGCGAAGTGCCGGCATTCCGTAATGTGGTTTTAAAAGACAATATCGGCCTCTATCTTAAAAACGGTTCTTCCAACAGCATCAAAATTGAAGCGGGCAAAAACCTGCTCCCCAAAATCAAAACGGAGGTGGATGAAAAGGGCAACCTGATCATCAGCAACCAAAACCGATGTAACTGGATGCGAAGTTACGATGTACCGGTTACCGCCTACCTTGAATTTAACCGGCTCGACACGTTGTTTTATGCATCCACCGGAAATGTGATGAACATGGCTGATGCCGACACCCTGTACTTTGGCGATTCGTTATGTGTTGAAATAAAAGAAGGTTCGGGCGATTTAAAAATAAATTACAAGGCGGGATATTTAAGAGTTGCCTTCACTTACGGCACAAGCGATGTGGTTTTTACAGGGGTTTCCACCATAATTTCAGTCTATTCGTCCGCCTGGGGTAAAATTGATTTTCATAACATCAACTGTCCCACGGTTTGGGCCATCAACAACAGCAGCAACAACATGTTACTTAGGGCTGTCAAAGAGCTTAGAGCATCAACCGAAAGTCTGGGTAATATTTATATTTACGGCAATCCGCCCGAAATAAGTTTTAATAAAGGGGGCAAAGGCGATTTAATAAGGGTTCCCTGATTATCCCGCCAAATAAAGTATGAAAAGCCGTTTATTATATCGCCCGGCTAATCTTGTTCATTTTGTTGAACTTAAATTAGTCAATATTGAAATATTATTCTATTTTTGCACCCTTAAAAATTTTAGTCTAATTTAAGTAAAGTAAAATCAAATAGTTATTTACAATGCAAAACAGAGGAGCTATTAAGTTTTTTGCCATTGCATTTGCTTTGGTTTGTTTGTATCAGCTTAGTTTTACTTTCGTTGCTTCACGTTACGAGAAGAAAGCGAAAGAATATGCTGTTAACGAGCAGGCTCAAAACATGGCAAAACAACTTGCAGGGGGAAATGATCTGCTGGAAAAGTATTATCTTGATTCATTATCTCGCGTTAGAGAGAGTTATTTCCTTGACAGTATTGCCAATGAAGTTGTTTACAACATCGGTATTGACAAATACACATTTAAAGAAGTAAAAGCCCGCGAACTGAATCTTGGCCTTGACCTTAAAGGCGGTATGAACGTGGTGCTGGAAGTATCGGTTGGCGATATTATAAATGCTTTATCCGGAAACAGCGATGACCCGACATTTAAAAAAGCCATGGCATTGGCTCATAAAATGCAAAAAAACAGTAACAAAGATTTTGTTACCCTTTTCGGAGAAGCTTTTAATAAAGTAGATCCCAATGCCCGCCTTGCCTCTATTTTCCTTTATGAATTTAAAGACAAAGGCATTACAACCAACTCAACAAACGAGGAAGTACTTAAAGTAATCCGTCAGGAAACCGATGGTGCCATCGACCGTACTTTCCAGATTTTAAGAACCCGTATCGACCGTTTTGGTGTTGCCCAGCCAAACATCCAAAAACTGGCTACCTCAGGACGTATCCTTATCGAACTGCCGGGTATCAAAGACCCCGACCGTGTTCGTAAACTGTTACAGGGTTCGGCCAAGCTTGAGTTTTGGGAAACCTATAACTTCGATAAAATCATCAGTTTCTTTCAACAGCTGAACAATGTTATCAGAGATGAGTCGGGCATTAAACCTGTTAATGCAGAAGCCGACTCAACCCTGACATCTGAAAATAAAACCACTGCCGGCGATAATGCTACCGCTGATGCCGGTGACGACAACACCACAGCAGCAAAAGCAGGAAACGATGGCGATTCTGCCGATTCAACTTCCAACAAACTTTTGGATGAAATGTCGCAGGACACACTAACCAATGCTCAGCAGGGTGAAGAGGAGTTTAAAAAACAAAATCCGCTGTGGTACTACCTGCATCCCAACGTTTCACAGGATGGAAAACCCTTTGAATCGGCTTTGGTTGGCTATGCCGCCATTAAAGATACCGCTCGTGTTAACCGTATGTTAAAAGAGGGGTTTGCAAGAAATATTTTCCCCAGAACCATGAAACTTGCCTGGTCGGTTAAACCCGATCCGCGCAACCCCAATTATCTTGAACTGGTAGCTCTTAAATCGAGCTCACGCGACGGAAGTGCCGCACTTGGCGGTGATGTTATTGTTGATGCCCGTCAGGACTTTGACAACAACGGACGTGTTGAGGTTACCATTCAGATGAACTCGGTGGGAGCTAAAATTTGGAAACGTTTAACCGGCGAAAACATTGGCCGCCAAATAGCCATTATTCTTGACGGATATGTTTATTCATTCCCGAATGTTAACGGCGAAATTCCTAACGGACGTTCAAGCATTACCGGCGGAGGCATGACCGTTGAAGAGGCAAAAGACCTTGCCAATATTCTTAAAGCCGGTAAACTTCCCGCATCAGCCCGTATTGTTGAAGAAGAAGTGGTTGGACCATCGCTGGGCCGCGAGGCTGTTACTGCCGGTATGAACTCCTTTATCCTTGCCTTTATCATGGTGCTGGTTTATATGATTGTTTATTACAATCGTGCCGGAGTTATCGCCAGTATTGCTCTTATTGTTAACATCTTCTTTATTTTCGGTGTACTTGCCTCTTTGGGAGCGGTTCTTACATTACCCGGTATTGCCGGTATTGTACTTACCCTCGGTATGGCGGTGGATGCCAACGTTATTATTTACGAACGTATTAAAGAGGAGGTCCGTGCCGGAAAAGGCATCAAGCTGGCCATTCAGGACGGTTATAAAAACGCCTATTCGGCCATTATCGACGGTAACGTTACCACCTTATTAACAGGTATTGTACTTTATGTATTTGGTACCGGCCCCGTTCAGGGTTTTGCCACCACACTTATCATCGGTATCCTGTCATCGCTGTTTACAGCCATCTTTATTTCGCGTTTGATATTTACCTGGATGCTGGAACGCAACATGAAGATAAATTTCTCGACCAAAGCAACAGCAAACGTGCTAGCCAATACCGATTTCGACTTTATTGCCATGCGCAAAAAAGCATACATCCTGTCAGCCGTTTTAATTCTTATCAGTTTGGGATCGCTGTTTACCCGTGGCCTTAACTTTGGTGTTGACTTTACCGGTGGACGCACCTATGTTATCCGTTTCGACCAAAACGTTAATACCGAAGATGCCCGTAAAGCACTTACCGCTGCTTTCGACAAAGTTGCACCCGAAGTTAAAACCTTTGGACCCGTTAGTCAGATTAAGGTTACCACTAAATTTATGATTGATGAAGACGGCCCTAAAGTTGATTCCATTATCCAGCATCGTTTGTACAACGGATTAAAAGAATTTTACAAAACAAAGATTACCTATACCGACTTTTCTTCCGATACCGAAGGAGAAAACAAACTGCTGGGAATTTTAAGTTCACAAAAGATAGGCCCGACCATTGCTTACGATATTCGTGAAAAAGCATACTTTGCCGTATTCTTTGCTTTGATCATTATCTTCTTCTATGTTGCCGTAAGGTTTAAAAACTGGCAATATGGTGTGGGTGGTGTTGCGGCACTGTTCCACGATACGTTGATAACCTTGGGAATGTTCTCTCTGTTCTACGGTATCATGCCGTTTAACATGGAGGTTGACCAGGCGTTTATTGCGGCTATCCTTACCATTATCGGTTACTCCATCAACGATACCGTAATTATTTTCGACCGTATTCGTGAGTACAACACCCTCTTCCCGCGTCATTCG
>Ga0256913_10001909_pt1 | contig 10646 bp, 8 predicted proteins | sample Axial_MatmetaG_FD_185970 | JGI IMG/M metagenome (GOLD analysis project Ga0256913, IMG submission 185970) | Deep-sea worm associated microbial mat communities from Axial Seamount, Juan de Fuca Ridge, Pacific Ocean - Axial_Mat | ecosystem: Environmental > Aquatic > Marine > Oceanic > Microbial...
TATTTTAAGAGTTTTATTAATCTCAGATTTCAATCTCTTGCTTGCAAACAACTCATTATCAAACTGTGATAATCTGTAAAGCAAATGTGCTCCAACTAATCCTGTACCTCCTGTTATAAAAATTCTTTTCATAAACTAAACAATATAGTAAATCTTGCAACAAAAAAAAAGCCACTCGAAAGTGGCTTAAATTTGGTGACCGAGCCGAGGTTCGAACTCGGGACCCTCTGCTTAAAAGGCAGATGCTCTACCGACTGAGCTACTCGGTCATCCCTATGCTTTTTCAGAAAAGCGTTGCAAAGATATTGTTTATTTTTTTATTTCCAAATCGAAAAATAAAAATTAATGTTTTTTTTTTAATAAAATTTATAACAATATAAATATCAATAATTTGAAAAGTTATTTTTTTATCTAAAAAATTCAAACAATTTTCAAATATTTCATTAAATAATACAGGGCAAACCTCATACTTTTTTTTAAAAATTTAGATGTTAAGATTTATAAGCTCTTATTTTTTGTTTTTCCTTTTGTCTTGAAACAAAAGAAAGAAAAGTGTTTGAACGAGTTTAGGAGTGAGTTCTTTTCTTTTCAGTGGAGGCTTTGTATTTTTAGCAAATTTACTGGCAGCGGTGACTCTATGGCTAAATGGCTCTTTGGTTAAATGGTTTTTTGACGCAGATGTACGCTGATTTTTTATGATTTTTTTACCACAGATTTTTAGGATTTTTAGGATTTCTTATTTTTTAATCTTTTTAATCTGATAATCTGTGGTTAATATTTTTAGAGTTCTATTGTTAAATTGTTCTATGGCTAAATTACTAAAGTCTAATGTCTTATTACTAGTTACTTTTTTATTAGATATTGATAATTCCTTGTTGAATATTGGATATTTAATTCTATGGTTAAATGGCTTTTTGTTTACTTTTCAGCTATTGGAAAAGTAAAAGCCTGTCTGGCTTGAAGACATAATAAATATTACAGAGTATTTTTTTATAGATAATCAAATGACAATAAAAGAACATAGTGAAATTATTGGCAATTTTGATTACTAATCGGTATTAGTTAATCGTAGAAAAATTATGAATTTTTCGGGTTAAAGTATGAGTTTGCCATGTATACAAAAGCTTAATATTTTTCATTCTCAAATATTTTTGTCATCTTTGTTAATAGGTATTTATAATAAGAAATAGCATTTGACAGAACTTCTAAAAAATATTAAAAAACCGTTAATACTTATAATAATAAGTATTAGTTTACTTTTAATTTTGTTTGTAGCAAATCGCTACAAGAATACTTTTGTATATTCGAGTGTAAACAAATCGAAGGTAGAAAAAGTTCTAAAACAAAAAGAGCAAGTACTAAGTTCTGTAACCGAGAAATACAGTAAATTACTTAAAAGCACCAACACCGACAGTTTGTTTTTAGCTTCAGATAATATATTTACTGTATTAGAAGAAAACAACTTGGCAATATTAATTTACAAAAATGACAGTTTAATCTTTTGGTCTAATAAAGATTTCACCAACGAAGAAATTTTTAGCCATTCATATTACGGAAATTGGGCATTAAAAAACTATAATTCCTTTATTATATCACGATTAACCGAAGTAAATAACTATAAAATAGTAGGTATAATCCCTATAAAAAAGGTATATCCTTTCGAGAATCAATACCTTAAATCATCTTTCTATAGCGAGTTTCACATTCCCGATAATTATGATACTAGTATAGATGATACTTTCGATAATATCAGAATTAACGATAAAGAAAACAAATATGCATTTTCATTAGTTAAAAAATACGATAAGACTTCTAGAATCATTTATTTATTTTATTTGCTATTGTATTTTAGTTTTATAGTTTTTACTATTTTAGCTATAGCATCTATACTAAAAACAATTATAAAATCGCAATTATGGATAATTGTTGCAGGTATTTTATTTTTGTTTTTCAGGTTTATACTGATGCATTATAAATTCCCCGAATTTATCTACACAAACGATTTATTTTCGCCATTCTACTATGCAGAATCGTGGTATTTACCATCTTTAGGCGATTTGCTAATCAGTTCATATTTCATACTACATTTTAGTTATCTAATATTCAAATATCAAAGTATTAATATTAAAAAAGAAACAATTTCTAAGATTACATTAATTGTAATGTTTTTAATATCTACTTATATTGCATTTTATACAATAATTATATTTTTAATAAAATCTGCGGTAAATAATTCTAATATACCATTGGATATCTACAATCTTACAAACCTAAACTACAACACACTAATAATTTTTATATCAATATCGATGTTATTGTTTGCATTAATAATAAGTACTAAAAAACTTACTATACTTATTAATAGTGTTATATCAATAAAAAAAATGATAATATTCTTTTTATTGATAGCAATAGTCCAATTATTAATAACCGATTTATTATGGTTAGAATTTAAGATTGAGAGTTTTGTTTTTATACTAATAATTTTTTCAATATCAACATACTCAACATATAAAAAACTAGAGAACAACCAAGGTGTTATTCTTATTGTTATATTGATAACATCGTTATTTACAGGTGTTTTTATAACTAAACTAAACAGCGAAAAAGAACTAAAAATACGAAAAATGTATGCAATAGGTATTTCTAGCGAAAGAGATTATGTTGCCGAAACACTTTTCCCTAGCTTAGAAAAAGAATTATCTAAAGATACAATCTTACATGCTTTAGTTCTAGACCCAATAAGAAATACAGAAATAATTTATCAGCAAATATTAAAAAATTATTTTCACGGATATTGGTCGAAATATGAACCAAACATTACTATTTGCGGAACATTTAAAGAGTTTGGAGAAGATAATAGACTATGCAATTGCAACAATTATTTCAACAAAAAATTAATAGAATACGGAACAAGTTTAGAAGATACAAAATTCAAGTTTCTTGATGATTTAGATGGAAAAATAAGCTATATAGGTGCTTTAGAATATACTATGCCAGATGATAGCAACCAAGTTACTATTTTTATTGAACTTAACTCTAAACTAAAGTCTGAAAAACTTGGATACCCAAAACTTTTACTAGCTTCACGTGATAAAAATAATCTATTTCATAAATCGTATTCATATGCTAAATACAAAAATAATCATTTAGTTCTGCAACATGGAAACTATCAATATAAATTAAGTTTAAAAAGTATAAAGAACTCAAAAAAAGAATTTTACATATACAATGAAAACAACTTTAGCCATCTTGTTTACAAAAATAAGAGCAACACATTTATTGTTAGTCTGCCTTTGATTAGTTTTTTAGATTATTTAGCTATTTACTCCTATCTATTCGTGTTTTTCTTTATATTAGCTTCAATTGGGCTTGTATTTACAAACCGTAACCTTAGAATAAACCTTTTTAGTTATAATCTAAAACGTAAAATACAATATTCTATGATTGGAATATTAATTCTTTCACTTATAACAATTGGCGTAGGAACAATACTGTTAAATATTAACGAAACAGAAAAAGCATATAAAAATGAAATAGGTGAAAAAACTCAATCTATTTTAGTAGAACTTCAGCATAAATTTGGAAATTACGATAAACTTTTAGATGAAGATAAACCTTATTTAAAATATTTATTTGAAAAGTGGTCTTATGTTTTCTTTACAGATATTAACCTATATAGCACTTCCGGCGATTTAATAACCAGTTCTAGAATGGATATCTTTAATAAAAACCTTACCGGAAGAAAAATGGATAGAAATGCTTACATTAAAATAAAATTAAAAGATAATTCTGAATTTATTCATAATGAAAAAATTGGAAAACTTAGCTATATGTCAGCATATACCCCATTTATGAATGAAAACAACGAAGTGTTAGCATATATAAATCTACCATATTTTACTAAACAAAATAGAATTTCGACCGAAATATCGAAATTAATTGTAACATTGCTTAATATTTATGTATTGCTTTTTATTATAACAGTTTTTGTTGCTGTTATAGTTGCTCAAAACATTACCCGACCATTGTTTCTAATACAAAAACATATTGGACAGATAAATTTATTAAAAAATATTAGTCCAATATCATATAATAAACAAGACGAGATTGGTGCATTAGTAAATGAATACAACAAAGTAATTGCAGAACTGGAAAAGAGTGCTACCCTACTCGCTAAATCGGAGCGTGAAAGTGCTTGGCGCGAAATGGCAAAGCAAATTGCACACGAAATTAAAAATCCACTTACTCCAATGAAACTTAATATTCAGTTTTTACAAAAATCTTGGACTGATAAAGATGATGATTTTAACGATAAACTTAACAGAATATCAATTTCGTTAATAGAACAAATTAATTCTCTTTCTAAAATTGCTGGAGATTTCTCCGATTTTGCAAATATTACTAAACAAAATATCGAAGAATTTAATCTTTATAATAAAATAGAAAATGTTGTGCATTTTTTCGAACAATCAGAAAATATAAATATTGAATTAACAAATAATTGCTCGGGAACTATAAGTATTTTTGCTGATAAAGAACAAATTACACAAGTCTTTAATAATCTTATAAAAAATGCTATTCAAGAAATTGGTAACGAAAAACATGCTGTTATTTCAATAAGCATTAACGAAAATGATAAAGTTTATATTGTAGAGGTTAAAGATAATGGAAATGGAATTCCTACAGAAATTCAAGATAAATTGTTTATTCCAAATTTTACAACAAAATCGTCAGGAATGGGATTGGGACTTGCTATTGTTAAAAAAATAGTGGAAACCAGCCAAGGTAAAATCTATTTTAAAACTCAGTTAAATCATGGAACTTCTTTCTTTATAGAGTTTCCAAAAATCAACTAGGGTTTGCTGATTTACTAACGAGACCAATTTAGATTGTTTTTAAAACACAGGTTAAAAAATCTAAAAAATACCAAATCTAAGATTAGATTTATTGGTTTTGAAAATGAGTATAAAAAATAGCCGTATTTTTTAGCTATTTTTAATAATTTTTGCAAATTCATTACAAAAATTATAGTATTTATCCATGACTCCGACGTTTCTTTTCTTAGATTAAACTTATTTGTTAAAATTGACCTTAATAAATGGTTAAATGAACCATTTGACGTTGATATTGGAAAACCAATATTTAATAATTCAAAGTTAAATAAAATAAACCAAACCCAAGATGTTGTTTAACAGCATAACAGCTTTTTTTTGAAATTGAAAATTTTAACAATAGAACCATTTAGCAATAGAGCCATTTAGCAATAGAGCCATTTAGCAATAGAGCCATATAACCATTTAAAATAATTTTCTTTTTTATCTAATAAGCCATAACAAGATACAAAAAAGCTTGTCTCATAATTATAAGACAAGCTTTTTCAATTACTAAAAAATATAGAACTATTTAGTTTTATTTTACAAACTTTGTAGTATAAATATTATTATCTAATTCTATTTTTAAAATATACATACCATTGTTTAAGTTAGAAACATTTATACCTGCTTCTTGGTTAAAAGAATTTCCTGTTTCTAATAATTTACCATTAGTATCATATATAGAGTATTTAAAGTCTTCTTTGTTTGCGAATGCAACATATAATACATCTTTTACAGGATTAGGATACATAGTGATAGACATATTATTAACTTGATTATCGTTAATTGAAGCCGGACTATAATACTTAGATGATTTTATATTAACTCTTAATAATACCCATTGGTTATTTTCATTCTTAAACCATTGTACATTATTATATTTAATTGTATTAAAGTCAATATCAAGACCTTCGTTATTACCTGAAGCAGAAATAGCCATTCTTAAAGTATTTCCTGCAACACCTGTTAGTTTATATGCTGTATCAGAACCGGCAACATTACAATATACATCAATCCACTCGATGTCAAATGGTAATATCCAACTATCTAAATCATCAAGTTCAGCAGATGTTTTTACATAATAAGAAATATTTTCATATAAACTTGCACCATTTCTTGAGAAAAGATTTGGTGTAGCAATAATTTTCTCAGCATCTGTAATAACAGTTTTTTCTTTCACATTAAGTTTTTCTAAAACCGGAGAATCTGTATTATCCATAAACCATTCTCTGTAATCATCTCTTAATTGACTTATTGTTATATTATTTTCAGTAAATACTTGCTCTAATGTTTTACCTGCAGTTCCAGCAATATTTAATGTAGAATCGCTTCCGTCAGAGGCTTTTAAATATACATTTAATCCTGCGTCACCGGTTAATGTATAATTTGCTAAATCACTTAATGTAGCATTACTGTTTATGTAATAAATGGTATTTCTATAATCAGAAGAACCTGTATTATAAAGACTATCTTTCCTTGTTACAACAGGTAAAGTTCCTAAGATTTTTACTGCTTTAATGTTAATATTTAACAACTCAAGTGTAAAGTCTTCTTTTGAAAACCATTCATAATAATTATCTTTTAAATCTGAAATATCAATTCCATTATTTACCAATATATCTTCTAATGAGATATCGGAAGTAATATTAACATCTATTCTTTCATAACCTATAAGTTTTGTTTTATATATGCTAACAAAATCTGTTGTTGATGATGGAATAATAATATTTGTTAAATCACTTAATGCTGCTGTTTGTTTAACTTTATATGCAGTCATTTTATATAAATCATGAGCTCCTGAAGCATACAAATTAGTATATGTTACAACTCTTTTGCTTTCTACTTGATTAATAGCTTTAATATTTAATTTAACTAATTTAGTATTTGCTAAGGTATCCTTAAACCATTCTTTATAATCAAAATAAAGCGAATCGATAGTTAAATTATTTGCCTCTAAAATTGTTTTCAACGATTGACCTGCTACATTACTTGTAATATCTCTTCTGATATAAGGATCATTAGAACCTGTTTGGTTTTTGATGTAAACATTTATCCAATCAGCACTATCGCTAACAATAAAATTGTCTAAATCACTCATTGATGCAATAGATTTAACATAATATGCTGTTGTGTTATATTGAGTTTCTTCATCGTTTGTATTAAACAAACTATCTGTTACAACTACAGTTTCATTTGGCATAAAAATATGCTTCGCAACCAAATTTAGATTTACTAATGAAACTGAACCATCATCTAAAATGAACCATTCATTATAATTATCTCTTAGTTGCATAATATCAACAGTTTGATTTTCTGTGTTATCACCATTAAAAACAGCTTTTAAAGATTTGCCTGCAACATCATGTAAACTATAAGTTTGATTACTAGTTCCATCATTATAATAGATATTTAACAAATCAATATCATCTTCAAGCATAATAGTATCAAGATAATCTAGATTTGTTGTAAAGACATTATAACTTGTACAACGATAAAGACTACCGCTTCCCGATTGAGAATATAAATTCTCCCGTACAATAACATCTTCAAATTGTGCATTTGCTCCGGTAAAAATAAATAATACTAGTGCAAATGTTAAATAGCGTAGATTGAGTAAATTTTTCTTCATATTTTTTAATTTTAAATTATTAATATTCTGCAAAAATACAATTTATTTTTATTTATTCCAAATAAAAATAAACAATAATTAAAACTTTCTTAATTAATCCGAAAAAATTAAGATAACTTATTACACTCAAAACCTATGAACGGCGTAGCTCTCACCGATAGCTAATAATGCGGGTTATATAAAAGAAAAGAGACTATCTCATTTAGTTTTGAGACAGTCTCTTTATTATTTTTGCTTATATCCAAAAACTATTTTTGCACAGCTTTAACAACAGCTTCAAAAGCTTTTGGGTTATTCATAGCTAAATCTGCTAAAACTTTACGGTTAAGTTCAATACCTTTTGCATGAACTAATCCCATAAATTTAGAGTACGATAATCCATAAGGGCGAACTCCTGCATTAATTCTCTGAATCCATAAACCTCTAAACATACGTTTTTTGGTTTTTCTATCGCGATAAGCATATTGTAATGCTTTTTCGTGAGAGTTCTTAGCTACAGTCCAAACGTTTTTTCTTCTTAAGAAATAACCTTTAGTCTGTTTTAAAATCCTTTTTCTACGTGCTCTTGATGCAACGTGATTTACTGATCTTGGCATACTATCTAAATTTTATGAACAAAAGGCGTTTCGAAATTACGAAAACTTATTTGGCCTTTTTATTCCGGTTAATTACTTTATTATATACTTATTTAAGGTTCAACATTAACTTCACGTTGCTTTCATCAGCTTTGTGAACTTCTCCAAAATGAGTTAAATTTCTTTTTCTCTTTTTAGATTTCTTAGTTAAAATATGACTCTTATAAGCATGTTTTCTCTTTATTTTGCCGCTTCCGGTTAATGTAAACCTTTTTTTGGCACTTGATTTTGTTTTTACTTTTGGCATCTTACAAAATTTTAATAAATTAATAATTACTCAGCAAAAACTTCGAATTTAATCTCTGCAGAAACTTCTTTATGAAGTTTTACAACAGCCGAATAAAAACCAACTTCTTTAACAGCTTCGTCTTTAATTTTAATATTTCTTCTATCAACTGTTACTCCTTGCTCAGATAATACCTCAGCAATTTGTACGTTTGTTACAGAACCAAATATTTTTCCTGTAGTACTTGTTTTTGTTCCAATTTTAATTGGAGCTTCTTCAAGTTTTTTAGCAAGCTCAATGGCTTCGTTCTTAATTTTCTCTTCTTTATGAGCTCTTTGCTTCATGTTTTCTGCATGCATTTTTTTAGCAGATTCCGAAGCTAAAATGCCAATTCCTTTAGGAATAAGAAAATTTCTTCCATAACCGTTTTTAACAGTTACTATATCGTTTTTGAAACCTAAGTTAGGTACGTCTTGTTTTAATATTACTTCCATATCTTCCCCTCCTATTTCATCATATCAGTTACATAAGGCAGTAAAGCTATGTGACGACATCTTTTTACTGCTGTCGAAACTTTTCTTTGGTACTTTAGTGATGTACCTGTAACTCTACGTGGTAAAATTTTACCTTGCTCATTTAAAAAACGTTTCAAGAATTCAGGATCTTTAAAATCAACATATTTGATTCTGTTCTTTTTGAAACGACAATATTTTTTCTTCTTAAAATCTACCGCAACTGGCGATAAATATCTGATTTCTCCGTTTTGTGCCATTTATTTTTCCTCCTTACTTGCTGATGATAGCCTGTCTTTTCTTTTAAAACTATATGCTAATGCATATTTGTCTAATTTAACATTTAAAAAACGAATGATTCTTTCATCTCTTCGTAATTCAGTTTCAAATTTATCAATAATACTACCTTCTGCTTTAAACTGAAATAAGTTGTAAAACCCGGTAGATTTTTTCTGAATTGGATAAGCTAATTTCTTTAGCCCCCAATTTTCCTCATTTACAATTTCAGCTCCATTAGAAGTAAGAAAGTCTTTAAACTTCTTTACCGCTTCCTTTACCTGGGCTTCAGATAAAACGGGAGTCAAAATGAAAACGGTTTCATAATCTCTTACCATAATAATTAATTTTTACTTTTTTAATTTGAGTCTGCAAAAATAGATATTATAAAGTAATTATCATAATAAGTTTAATGTTTTTTTTAATCTATCTTTGTTTTTTTTAATTTATTGATTTTTACTACAATATATTTTAAAAACATAGTTTAAATTTGCAAGAAAATAAATTCAAAAAAAATATGTTGATGTTTTCAGAGGAAGAAATAGATAATTATATAGAAAAACACATAACAAAAGAAGATGATATTTTGGCTGAACTAAACCGCCAAACACATGTTAGAATGATGCATCCGCGAATGTTGTCGGGGCATATACAAGGTAATATTTTAACAATGCTTTCTTACATGATTAATCCTAAAAATATTCTCGAAATTGGTACATATACCGGTTATTCGGCAATTTGCTTGGCAAAAGCTTTGCAAGAAAATGGAAAACTTACAACAATAGAAATAAATGATGAGTTAAAAGATTTTGCACAATCTTTTTTCGATAAGGCAAAATTAAATGATAAAATAGATTTTATTATTGGAGATGCTCTTGATATTATTCCAAAACTAAATATTGAATTTGATATGGTATTTATTGATGGAGAAAAATCGCATTATAAAAAATATTTCGATTTAGTAATAGAAAAAACTCGCACCGGAGGTTTCATTATTGCCGACAATACTCTTTGGGGTGGAAAAGTTATCGAAAAAGAAATAAAAAACAACGATTATTTTACAAAAGGCATTATAGAATTTAACGATTATGTTGCAAATTGCGAAAGAGTAGAAATAGCACTTTTTCCGGTTCGTGACGGAATTACTGTTTTGAGGAAAAAGTAAATGTTAACTGTGTTTCTTTTATTTAGATGTGGTTTTTTGTATTTTGGTATTTGTAACCAGAGCAAATCTAAAGGTTTGCCCTGTCTACTGTTCTATGGCTAAATTGCTAAATGGTTTTTTGACGCAGACTTACGCTGATTTTTTATGATTTATTTGCCACAGATTTATAGGATTTATCAGGGCAAACCACACTTTTTTTTTTAATTTAGATGTTACGATTTATAAGCTGTTAATTTTTTTGTTTTTCCTTTTGTCTTGAAACAAAAGAAAGAAAAATTCAAGACCACATATAAATAACTTATTTTCTACATTTCATTTCGCTAAAA
>Ga0256913_10001910_pt1 | contig 10642 bp, 9 predicted proteins | sample Axial_MatmetaG_FD_185970 | JGI IMG/M metagenome (GOLD analysis project Ga0256913, IMG submission 185970) | Deep-sea worm associated microbial mat communities from Axial Seamount, Juan de Fuca Ridge, Pacific Ocean - Axial_Mat | ecosystem: Environmental > Aquatic > Marine > Oceanic > Microbial...
TTAATACAACCAGGCAGTCACTATGGAATATTTCCATTTCATCATCCCAGATTATCTCCTGCGTTTCGAGATGTCTTCCGTCGTGCGTTTCGGATTCAACGTTACCCCAGATTCTCATTAGACCGGACTGCAGTTCAACCCGTCCCGAATCACCCTTCAGAACCGTTGCTGGAATATCCTCTTCGAAGAAAGTCAAATCAACATCTGAGATAATAAGCAGACTGTCACCCTCAGCGTAAACCGCGTCTTTACTTACAAGTCGCCAGGATCGATCACCTGAAAGGGATTGAACCAGTGTAAAATCCTCAACGGTCTGCAATGGATCCCGGTCTGGATCCATATCAGCGCTATCCGATCTACCGCAGGCCAGGAGCCCAATCAGGGCGGCGAGCCCAGCGCTCATGAATCCAAACCCATTGTTCAGGATTTTCACGTACCCACTCCTCAATCCTTTCGGTAAGATTGGCTGTAAGCTTTAAATAACCCTTGTCACCATCGAAAACAGACAGGTCCAGAGGCTCATTAATTTCAAGTATGTATTTCCCGTTTTCTTTTCTCAATATATGCAAGGTAAGAACAGGTATTCCAAATCTGAGAGCTGCCTGTGACGGGCCAACAGGTGTTCTTGCGGGCAGTCCCATGAAATCAACAAAATCACTTTCCACCCCGAGTGTGTCCTGATCTATCAAAATACCCACAGCCGTATTTTTCCGCAATACCCGCATGAGTCTCGCGATACCGCTTGCCCTGTCAATCAGCTCTATTCCGTGCCGCGATCTGATAGTATTGAAATATACAGATGTTTCTTCCTGTGATAGATTCCTCGTAATAATACCTACTTTATGACCCTGAAGACGGACTGCCCTTGGTATGAGCTCCCAGGCCGAGAAGTGCGCGGTTATTGCGATCACCCCCTTCCCCGCGGAAAGCGCGGCTTTCATGTGTTCTTCTCCACGGACTTCCACGGCCCGAAGAAAGTCTGAGTCCGGCCTGAAACTCAAACTGATGAAATCCATAATGCCTGCAATTATATATCTGTAAACACGGCTCAGTCGCACTTCCAGACCGGCGGGACGAATGATGTGTTTTTCATTTATCCTGAATATTTTCCGTGATTTACCGGGAATAATGGAAGCGATGAAACCGAGAAAGCCTGCAACTGTCCAGACCAGCTTTCCCGGCATACACCGTACAAGTAAAACCAGAAGCTTAACGAAAGGAAGCTGAAGTGAATGCCGTAATCGGCGAAATGGAAGATGTGATGCCATTACAGCCTATTTCACTCCCGCCTGAAGGGCGTCATGAAGATACAGAATACCCACAGGCACACTATCATGGTCTATGGCTACAAGACAGGTTATGCCCATTTCTTCCATTCTGGAAACAGCGATGGTCGCAAGCTCCTCTTCGAAGCAGGTAGCTGGAGTTCTCACAATAACATCCTCAAGTAAGAGGTTAAGCACATTGGCTCTGTTTTTCATAAGCCTGCCGAGGTCTCCGTATACAAAAATACCGCCGAGTTTCCCATCATCATCACAAGAAAAACATACACCGCGATGGCGCGTCATTATTGCTATCGCTTCGGCAAGAGGTGCCGATTCATCGATCTTCGGAAGGGAATCGGAAACCATCAGATCGCGTACCCTTGTCAGCAGTTTTCTTCCAATTGTTCCGCCGGGATGAACCTGGGCAAAATCGTCCGGTGAGAAATTCTTGACTTGAAGCAGTGCCATGGACAGGGCGTCACCCAGGGCAATCATTGAAGTCGTACTTGCGGTGGGTGCCAGATTGTAAGGACAGGCTTCTTTCATGTCGGGAAGGGGCAGGACCACGTCGGCCGCTCTGGACAGTATCGAATCAACAGATGCGGTTATTGCCACTATGGGTATTTTCAGTCTGACGAAACGGGGAAGAAGCAGGGCTATTTCCTCCGTTTCCCCGCTTTTGGAAAGAACAAGGGCGACATCGTTCTTCTGAAGTATTCCGAGATCTCCATGAATCCCTTCCGAAGGGTGAAGAAAGTACGCCGGGCTGCCTGTACTGGTCATTGTGGCAGCTATTTTCCTGCCCACATGCCCGGATTTACCCATGCCGCAAACAACTATTTTCCCTTCTGTCCGGGCCAGTATCTCCACTGCGTTTGTGAAAGTGTTTCTGACAAGCCTGACTGTGGCTTCCAACCAGTCAGTCTCTATTCTGATAACTCTCAGAGCTTCTTTGTAAAGATCATCCATTTTTCATGCTGTCAAGGAGCATATCAACAACCTCTCTGACCGCACCTGCTCCACCTGTTGCTTCGGTAATAATATCACATTCAGCCTTTAGAAGCGGGTGAGCGTTGGAAGGACACGCTCCAATACCGGCAGTCCTTACGGCAGGCAGGTCCATCAGGCCATCACCCATGAATATGGCATCTTCAGGACTGATTGACAGGTTAGCGCAGATGTTTTTCAGGGCTGCAGCCTTTTCGCTGCTGCCCAGACATAAGAGATTGATCCCAAGATCAACTGCTCTTCGCCGTGTTGCGGGTAAATCTCTGAACGAAACAAGCGCAACCTGAAAATTCCGCCTCCGGAGCTCGATTATCCCGGCGCCATCGGCTGAATTGAACTTCTGTACAACACCTTCCTGACCGTAATACATTCCACCATCAGTGAGCACTCCATCAACATCAAGAACCAGGAGTCTGGCTTCCTTCAGAGGTTTCATCAGCCTTCCCAACAGGAAACAGCCTTCCTAACCATGGAATCGAGAGTACCGAAATCCACCATCGTAGCGGAATCACTCAGCGCTGCGGAAGGGTCGGGATGTGCTTCAATAAAGAGACCGTCAACACCCCACGCCGCTCCAGCCCTTGCAAGGGCCGGTGCGTACTCACGGCAGCCTCCGCTTCTGCCACCCGCAGCTCCGGGTCGCTGAAGCGAATGGGTTACATCCAGTATAACCCTGTCCGAGAATTTTCTCATGATGGAAAGTGAACGAAAATCCACGACCAGGTCGCCATACCCGAAAAAAGTACCTCTTTCTGTAAGCCACACTTCCGGACAGCCTGCCTCTGCAGTCTTGACGACAGCTTCCTTCATATTTTCCGGATTCATGAACTGACCTTTTTTAATGTTCACAATTCTTCCTGTCGCGCCGGCCGCCTCAAGAATCGAAGTCTGTCTGCACAAAAATGCTGGTATCTGAATGACATCAGCCACCTGGGCTACGGGAACTGCCTGCCTGGCGCTGTGAATGTCCGTTATGGTTCTGACGCTGAATGTTTCGGAAACTTCTTCAAGTATTTTCAGTCCCTCATTAATTCCCGGACCCCGGTAGGAATCACGACTTGTGCGGTTATCCTTAAGAAAAGACCCCTTGAAAACCCATTCAGCCTGACAATTCAATGACTCCATAAGTTCTGCAGTGAATTCAGCAACACTCAAGGATATCTCTCTGGATTCAAGACTGCAGGGACCGATTATGAAAAACGGGGGCTTGTCATGTACTGAAATATTCCACCGCCCTTTCAAGATCTTCCTTTGTATCAACACCAATACCGTGGAATTTCCCGGTGACTACCCTGATGTGCAATCCACGTTCAAGCCAGGCAAGCTGCTCGAGCTTTTCGTTTCTGGAAAGACGGGTATTCCCGGCTGCAGCACAGTTCCTCAGTGACTCGGGACTGAAGGAATATATTCCTATGTGCTCCAGTACATTATCTGCGCCATAGGGAATCGGATATCTGGAGAAATACAACGCTTCGTGAAGTTCATTAAGCACAACCTTAACGGAATCGGGTGATTTCGCAGACTTCGCCGGTATTTCACGAGCCAGTGTCACAACCCGATTCTTTTCTGACGGTACAGAAATCAGGGAGTTGATCCAATGTTCTTTCACAAGAGGTTCGTCACCCTGCACGTTTATAATTGTCTCTCCCGGGTACCCAAGCAGTTTCCAGGCATGAAATACCCTTTGAGTACCTGTAGCGGCTTCCCCGGTATAAACAGCCTCAAAACCGGCCTTATTAACGATATCCATAATGCGTTTATCATCTGTCGCGGCAACAGCTCTGTCAACTGAAGAACTGATCCCCTGTAAAACTCTGATTATCATCGGAATACCGGCAATATCCATCAGAGGTTTGCCGGGTAATCTTGTGGAGGCGTATCTGGCGGGAACTATAGCGATAATTCCGCCTGATGCGGTTATTGTCCCAGCCATTTCTCAGAAGCCCATAATGAGATGCATAACACTGTTTCCTTACGGAAGCTATCCTGGATATCCCGCCAATACTGATAACTGCCGGCGATATCTATACCCGCTCTTCCTTCACTGAAACTGTATCCGGCACCGGCAGTAACTGTATTGGCGCCATCTCTCCATAATCCATCCATATGACTGAATCCGGAACGAGCTGAGAAACCTCTTCCCGCATTGAATTCAGCACCTATCGAGTATACACTCCCGTTATCAGTACCGGCACTGAAGATATTCATAACTTTTCTGCTGTAAATATCGAGTCCAAGCAGAAGCCTTTCCACGGGTCTGAAAGAGATTCCCGCGGAAACTTCACCTGGAAGAGTATATATGCTGCTGGAACTGTCTGTGAGCGGAATCGAAAGGAAATCTCTGTCTATGTCAAGAGTTCCCTTCCTGTCAGTTGAAATCGAGACTCCCAGTCCGAAGCGGTCAGTGTTGATCAATATCCCTAGTATTCCACCCCACGCCATTCTGAAACGGGCTTCGTCCCGATAGACAGAATTAATTGGCGTTGGAGAAATGCTGTCCAGCGCTGTAAGCGTAACATCTGATAGAATATTACCGAAAGTGCAGCGCCCGCCAAAAGAAAAAGCCAGCCAGTCAGTTGTTCTTATGGAAATACCGGCATAGCCTTCGGTAAGACCGCCTGACCATTTGAAATTTCCCGTATGATTATCAATGATATTTTCCTGAAGCTCGGATTCAAGCCTGCTTCTACTATCTATGGCTCCCGATACGACTATTCCTCCGGGCAAAGGCAGAAAGGCTGAGATCAATGGAAAGCCAAGCTGGTTATCCCAGGCTTTTACATCTCCATTACTGTATCTTCCTCCAAAACTCATGCTTCCACTGAGGACCCAGGCGGAAGCAGCCGGGTTGAGCATGGAAAAACCCGTACTGTCAGGCAATCCGGCGGAAACTCCACCCATACCGATAGATCTGGTGTTCAGGGGTAATATCTCTGAACCTATACCGTCAGGAGGAGGTTGAAAGTCAATGGAAAATATTCCTGAAAGAGCAAAAATGATACAGGTAAAAAAGGTCATAGAATCTCCTGTGTTTCAAAGTTTTCTGATTGCCAGTCGATTTATCCCGATAGAGTGTATTATGTTCCAGCGGTATTACAATTCAAACGTTTCGCCTCGTGCCGGAATAAAAGGTGTTTTATGGATTTTGTCTTCAATCCTGTTTGAAAGTATCTCGCACTGATCAAGCTCTCCATGAACCAGGAAAATGCTCTCAGCCGCGCTGCCAACCTCTTCCGCGTATTTAAGGAGCGCATCGGAATCGGCATGAGCTGAAAAACCGTTGATTACTTCAACACGGGCGTTCAGATTGTATTCCTCACCGAAAATCCTGACAACTTTTTCACCTTCCACAAGTTTTCTGCCAAGTGTATTCTCTGCCATGAACCCTACTGCCAGCACCGTGTTCTTTTCGTCTTCAATATTATTCTTGAGATGATGAAGGATTCTTCCGTTCTCACACATTCCCGATGCCGAGATGATAATCATCGGGCTGGAATCATAATTCAAAGCTTTGGATTCACTTACGCCCTGGGTGAAACGAAGTCCCTCGAACTGAAAAGGACTCCTGTTACTGTAGAAATATTCACGCATGTGGTTATCGAAACACTCCGGGTGAATCTTGTAAATCTCAGTTGCGTCAAAAGACAGCGGAGAATCCACATATACTTTCATTGGCGGCATCTCGTCACGTACTACCAGCTCATGGATATAGTAAAGAACTTCCTGGGTTCGTCCCACGCTGAAAGAAGGAATAATTAGTTTACCGCCGGATTCAAACGTACTGCCGATAATACTGCTGAATTTACGCAAAGCATCCTCCTGCTTCCCGTGATTTCTTCCACCGTAGGTGCTTTCCATAAGCAGTATATCCGCATCTGTACTCATATCCGGATCTCTAAGAATGGGTCTGCCCGGCCTGCCGAGGTCTCCGGAGAAAAGAAGTATTTTCTGAATCCCGTTTTCCTTAACGGTTAGCTCCACCTGCGCCGAACCAAGTATGTGCCCCGCTTCCAGGAATCTGAGAGAAATATCCGGAAAAAGGGGAAACGGTCTGTTATACGGTATGGACATGAAGTGCTTCAGCGTTTCAGTAACATCTTCAGCGTCATAAAGGGGTTCAAGTGGTTCGAGCCCGTTCCGCAGTCTCTTTTTATTCAGATATTCCATATCGTACTTCTGGATGTGTGCACTGTCCGGCAGCATTATAGCGGCTAGAGCTCTTGTAGCGAAAGTGCTTATTATCATACCGCTGAAACCGTGCTTCACAACTCCCGGAAGGTTTCCCGAATGATCAATATGGGCATGAGACAGTATTACAGCATCAAGCTCTCCCGGGTTGAAGGGAATCTCCCTGTTCAGTCTATCGCTTTCCTTCCTTCGCCCCTGATGCATACCGCAGTCCAGAAGAATTTTCCTGCCATTTACCTCAAGCAGGTGTTTGGAACCGGTAACCGATTGCGCCGCTCCATAAAAAGTAATTCTCACAAATATTTACCTCCTAAGGACCGACTATGATGAGGAAAGCGTCTCCGTGCAACCTCTGCGCCGCAGACTCCGGGAACCTAATTTGACTTATGGACGTTAAGAAATAATGAAGATATATTTTACAAGTTTATGTATCTGTATACATGTTCTGATATCAGTAACGGGTAATTGCATATTGTTTTTATACAAGTACTTGTTTTAACACAGTATACCCGGGTTTCATATGTCCGGGCAAGGAAGGATGAATCAATGAAAAGTTCTCTTGCTGTTCTCGTTTCAGTGATACTGATATTCTCCAGTATTTCGTTTGGAGATACAACGATGGATAGAATCCTGTCGGATCTGGAAACGGGAAAAATCACGGATTCAATGGCAGTTGACTATCTTATACAGAGCTTAACGGATTATGAAAGTCTGCCCGCGGACTACACAGATGGAACCGAAGCCACCGTTTGCGGAACACCTGTAATCCTTGAGGCTCTTCGACTTTCCGGTGATGCAGACTTTCCTCTTGCCAACCGCCCGGTTCTTAGCGGACCCGAATACCTTATCAATTCACCTGACGGCCATTTTAAAATCCACTGGACCGATTCCGGTTATGATGCAGTCAGTTCGGCATACGCGAATGACGTAGCTGTTTCCGCGGATTCAGCCTGGCAGGTTGAATGTGTTGAGATGAGTTTCAATCATCCACCCCCCGACAATGGCGTTGGCGGTGATGACCTCTACGATATGTACATCTGTCACCTTAGCGGAGGAACCCTTGGATACACATCCCCAAGTGGTGAATTTCACCCTCCCGACTCCACTCAGGCCTGCAGCGCAAGCCATGTCGTTATTGGCAGCACCATCTCGGGTGTTGGTGTAAAGCACTGTACGGTCTCTCATGAATTCCAGCATGCCATTCAGTTCTCTTACAGCTACGAAGAGCCCACGTGGTTCATGGAAAACTGCGCTGTCTGGATGGAAGAAATAGTATATCCAGATGTTGACGATTACAAACAGTACATCAGCTACGGTGAAAACGCACTGCGCTACCCCTGGATGGATATCCGGTCCAACGCGATGTACTGGTATGGAGCCTTCACCTGGCCGTGGATGATGTGGGACAGATGGGGCTATGAATCCGTTCGTGAAGTCTGGGAAAACTGCGCTGCAGTACCTGGAAACAACATGTTAGCAGCCCATGACACAATGTTCGCCAACCATGGAACCGATTTCGAATCCTTCTTTATGGATTACGGCTGCTGGAGATGGTTCACAGCAGGTAACTGGTTCTCCGGATGCGGAATGTACGCTGAGGAGGCTTCAACATGGACACCCGGTCCGAGAGTACTCCCCTGGCATATGGTTACAACCCTTCCTGACAGCGGTGACCAGACTGCCAGCTTCCCGCCTGAGCGATGGGGTATTCACTGGATAACGGTCGATCTTACCAATTACCAGGATCAGTGGATCAAAATGGACTTCAACGGCAGAGATTCCTTCGAATGGGATCTGGGTGTAATCATGCAGGATGATGCGGGAAGATTCTACTTCCAGTGGTACGAATGCGATCCGGCGACCGGAGATAAATCAGTTACAGTCGGAGCTGACGGATGGGATACTGCTATCTTCTTCCCTGCGTTCCTGTCCAATTCACCCCTTGATCATACGTACACCTACAATGTATCAAGCGTGGGAACTGGAATTGAAGGACCTTCTTCAACCACTGACCCTCTTGAAATGAACCTCTCGTCCAATCCCATGAATGAAAATGGTTTCGTTACTTTCAACCTCCCGAGTGATGGAAATGTCAGTATGTATATTTACGACATGAGCGGAAGAATTGCTTCTACGCTGTTAAATGAAGATATGCAGGCCGGATTCCACTCGGTGCAACTGGAAGGATACAACCTGTCAGAAGGAACCTATTTCATCATGCTTTTCGCTGATGACCAGATCTGCGGTCAGAAAATGGTTATTACAAGGTAACCACTTACCATCTGCAGGGACCCTGAAAAAGGGTCCCTGCTTTTTTGATATCAACCCGTAGCAGGTTTTTGGTTATATTTGCGGCTGCATGGCCGGCGGGAACACCTGAAGCATCCTGCCGGAACTGTGAATAAAACAGCCATGGAGGTAATCTTGACCCGTTATATGGCTCTGTTGCTTTTACTTATTGCCGCAGGATGCGAACAGGACGGTGAACCGTCTGATACAGGTCATTCGGATTATTCTCCGGTTATTATCATTCAGTTCAAGCACGTGCGCTCTTCCTCTGACCTGCCGTGGAAAATTTCATCCGACCGTGCTGACGTGTCGGCTTCCATGCTTTTTCCGGATGACAATTCGGAAACTCCGAGAATCAGTTATCTCGTTAACGAAGCACTTGAAAAAGATATGCTCTTAACGCTCGTAAGCGACAGCTGCCTGATCTCTGAGACAGGTGAAGACAATATGCAGATATGGGTGGACAGTAGCGGCATCGTAAGAACACAGCCTAAAGACATCATTACTGAAATCCCAGGGACCGATTGGCTGGATTACCCGGGGCATCAGGAAATTCTTCTCAGGTTGTTTGACATGTACAAACCCGATCTGATTTTCATGACCTTCAGAATCCGGGATATCTCCTCAGTTCTTCAACTGGCGGAATACTGGACAGCTCCGGAAATACTGACCCGATATTCCGTAGTAATGTTCTCATTTTCGGAAAACGGTAACTCAAGGGGATGGTGCGTTTTTGCCGGAAAAGAAATCAACGGAAACATCCCCAGGGGATTGACTGAAAATGGTCTGTTCACTACCATCAAACTACTTACCGAACTTGGATGGATAGATGATATGCCGGAATATATCCCTGCTCTTTCCATATTGAAGAACACCGATAACATATGGAGAAACCAATGAATGGTAATTTAATCGCACGAGCAGTTAACAGAATCTCGGAAATAAAAGCCTCAGATGCTCAACTGATTGCTCTGTTTGCTACTACTGTGATTCTAAGAAATCTCCTTGAATCGGTTTCTTCCGGGATGCTTTTCCCCGTATCCGCGTTTCTCTTTCATTTCCCTGTTGCATACATCTTTCCGATGCTTGGCCTTACCGCTTTGATGCACCTGTTCTCCGGATACCCGCTTAAGAACCTGCTGCGCCTTATGGTATTTGCCTGGACGCTGACACTGCTTCCTCCACTTTTAGATTTCCTTATGGGATCATCGACCCCGATAGGGTATTTCCCTCTGCAAAAAAACAACGCTGTATTCTTCCTCTTGAATTTCTTTAACCCGGTGGTGAAACTTACAGGTACTACCCCGGGTATCAGGATCGAAGCAGCTGCAGGGTGCGTACTCGCGGGAGTTTTTACGTGGTCTGTCGCGTCGAATAGAAGGTTTTTAAGGGGCGCTGCCACGACGATTATCTTCGCTCCAGTCTTTCTGATCTTTTTTACCTGGCCAAGCCTTGTATACCTCCTGACTGTCAACTGTTTCCCATTCAGCCCATCCGTTCAGGAGTACTTTCAATGGCATGCTGTTACATCTCCACATTTTACCGGCTCCCTTCACTATACGGTATACCTGGTTAATCTCCTGCCGGTTACGATGATCCTGGCATGGTTCTACAGAACTCTGCGAAGAAGTGAATGGAAAGAGTTAAAAAGGTCACTGAAACACTCATTCTGGATACTATCGGCTCCAATAGCCGGAACTGTCACTGTTTTTATCGCTTCATCCGGTATAATGACATTCGCTGATTTCGTTTCAAATGCGGGTGCTCTTATGGCGGCGCTTCTTATACTGTTTTCGATGACGGTGAAAGGTTCAGTAAGAACGGTTATGTGGATAATTGCGCTCACTGCCTCTTTCGCTGTTGGCTGGGTAACCGCCGTCTATGCTCTGCTT
>Ga0256913_10001911_pt1 | contig 10641 bp, 7 predicted proteins | sample Axial_MatmetaG_FD_185970 | JGI IMG/M metagenome (GOLD analysis project Ga0256913, IMG submission 185970) | Deep-sea worm associated microbial mat communities from Axial Seamount, Juan de Fuca Ridge, Pacific Ocean - Axial_Mat | ecosystem: Environmental > Aquatic > Marine > Oceanic > Microbial...
TCCGGCTCGACAATGGTGACTGCGGGCAGCGTCTCCAGCTGGGTGGCCAGAAATCCGAGTACGCCGCCGGCAAAGGAACCCACACCGGCCTGGAGAAAGACATGGCTCGGCGCATCAGCTCCCTGTGCCCGCATCTGTTCCAGGGCCTCCGAGGCCAGGGTTGTGTATCCCTGCATGATCCAGGTCGGTATATTCTCATAACCGGGCCAGGCCGTGTCCTGAATAATCACCCAGCCATGTTCCCTGGCCATCTTTTCCGACAGCCTGACCGCATCGTCATAGTTGAGGTCCGTGATCGTGGCCTCGGCGCCGTGGGCGCGGATGTTTTCCAGCCGCACCGGATCAGAACCCTTGGGCATATAGATCACCGCCTTCTGGCCAAGCTGCTGGGCGGTCCAGGCCACGGCCCGGCCATGGTTGCCGTCCGTGGCCGTGGTAAAGGTGATCTCGCCAAGTTCCTTTCTGATTGTCTCCGAGCGCAGTTCCCCGGCGCTCAGCCCGCCAATGTCCCGGCCCAGCCTGTCGGCCAGATAGCGGCCGATGGCATAGGAGGCGCCCAGCACCTTGAAGGCGTTGAGACCAAAGCGGGGCGACTCGTCCTTGATAAAGAGCCGGCCGATGCCGAGATAATCGGCCAGGCGCGGCAGTTCGACCAGGGGCGTGGGCGCGTATTCAGAAAAACTGGTGTGAAAGGAGCGCGCCCGCCGGGCCTCTTCAGGAGAGAGCCTTGCCAGGGATGTTCCCTGGCCGGGTTTTCGGCGCCTTTTATTATGGACATACGCGATGCTCATGACGGCTCAGATGGAGGCGATGGCGTCAATTTCGACCTGTGCACCAAGCGGCAGCGCCGCCACCTGGACCGTGGCCCTGGCCGGGTAGTCGCCGGAGAAAAAGGTGGCGTATTCCTCGTTGATGGCGGCAAAATCGGCCAGGTCGGTGACAAAGATTCCACAGCGAACCAGCTGATCCATGGAGCTGCCCGCTGCCTCGACAATGGCCCTGATATTGTTCATGGACTGCCGGGTCTGCTCCCGCACATCATCGGGCATCTTTTTTGTGGCCGGATCAAGGGGCAGCTGGCCGGAAATATAAAGGGTGTCGCCATGGCGAACGGCCTGGGAGTAGGGACCAATGGCAGCCGGAGCCTGATCTGTGCTGATACATTGCTTGGACATGATTATGAGTTCTCCAGGGTTGGGATGAATTTTTCTCTATTTTTTATAATTTTTTATAATTTTCCTGGCAAGAAGAAAAACAGTTTTTTGGTGAAAAATGAAAGTGTTTCTCCCATTTTTGGCCTGTCGATCTCTTTTTTAATTCGATTTTTTCGCATCATTCCGGGTTCTGATTTTCTATGGCTGTCTACGGAGTGAAGGCAAAAGAGAGTTGACATAAATTTATACTTTTTGTAAAAATCTTCACTGGGCCGGCAGGAAAAACTGTCAGGCCGCATGTTGAATCCGTTTTGAATAATCACCATCCCGGCATACCGGGACAACGAAGGGATGAAAGCCGGTGCCCTCAAGAATGGATATGACCGGGCTTTCATATACACCTTGAAAATACCCGCCGTCCGCTTGGTGCCGGATGGTTTTTTCAGCAATTGAGCATAGGTAGGTGCCATGTCCATACCTGATTTTGAGAAGATACACGAACTTGCAAAAAAATATGAGCCGGAGATGACCCGTTTCCTCCGCGATATGGTCGCCATTCCCAGCGAGAGCTGCCAGGAGGAAAAGGTGGTTCTTCGCATCAGGGAAGAGATGGAAAAGGTCGGATTTGACCGGATTGAAATTGACCCCATGGGCAACATCCTTGGCTATATCGGCAGTGGCCCGCGCCTGATCGCCTTTGACGCCCATATCGACACCGTGGGCGTTGGCGTTGCCGCCAACTGGGAGTTTGATCCCTATGCCGGTTTTGAAGACGATGAGTGCATTGGCGGTCGCGGCACCTCGGATCAGGAGGGCGGTATGGCCTCCATGGTCTATGCGGGCAGGATTATTAAGGAACTGGGGCTGGCCGATGACTATACCGTGGTCATGGCCGGTACGGTCCAGGAAGAGGACTGCGACGGCCTCTGCTGGCAGTACCTTATCCGCGAGCTGGATTTCAAGCCCGAGTTCGTCGTTTCCACCGAACCCACCGACGGCGGCATCTACCGGGGCCAGCGCGGCCGCATGGAAATCAGGGTCGAGGTGGAGGGTATTTCCGCCCATGGCTCGGCGCCGGAGCGGGGTGATAATGCCATCTTCAAGATGGGCAGGATTCTCGGTGAGCTGGAGGAGCTGCACACCCGGCTCAAGGATGATGACTTTCTTGGCAAAGGATCTCTGACGGTGTCCGAGGTCTTTTATACCTCGCCTTCCCGTTGCGCCGTGGCCGATGGCTGCGCCATTTCCGTGGACAGGCGTCTCACCGCCGGCGAGGACGCGGAGCTGGCCATCTCCCAGATCGCCGATCTGCCCGCAGCCAGGGCGGCAAACGCCAAGGTGACCATGTACACCTATGATACGCCCTCCTACACCGGCCTGGTCTATCCCACCGACTGTTATTTCCCCTCCTGGGTGGTGCCGGAAGATCATCCCACGGTCCAGGCGACGGCCCAGACCTACAGGTCCCTTTTTGACGAGGAGCCCCGGATCGACAAGTGGACCTTTTCCACCAATGGCGTGGCCATAACCGGCATGCATGACATACCGACAGTGGGGTTTGGGCCGGGCAAGGAGGCCCAGGCCCATGCGCCCAACGAGCGGACCTGGAAGGCGGATCTGGTACGCTGTGCGGCCCTGTACGCCGCCCTGCCCGGTGTCTACCTGGCACAGAGCTGACGGAATCGAACCGTGGCAGCAGATGACCTTGCCGTAATCGCCATCGGTGGCAACTCGCTGATCAAGCATCGGGATAAACAGACCGTCGAGGATCAGTACCGGGCCATCTGCGAGACAACCATTCATCTCGCCGAACTGGTCGAGCTGGGGTATCAGCTGGTCATCACCCATGGCAATGGCCCGCAGGTGGGCTTTATCATGCTCCGTTCCGAGATTGCCCGTCGCGAGGTCGGCCTGCACATTGTGCCGCTCAGCTCCTGTGTGGCCGACACCCAGGGGGCCATTGGCCTGCAGATTCAGCAGGCCCTTGGCGATGAGTTGGAAAAACAAGGGCTCGCTGCCAGGGCGGTGACCATTGTCACCCAGGTCGAGGTCAGCCCAATGGATCCCGGTTTTACAGACCCGGCCAAGCCGGTGGGTGAGTTTTACAGGGAAGACGAACTGGCCACGCTCCGGAAGCAGCACCCGGAATGGATTCTGAAAAAGGATGCCGGCCGGGGCTATCGCCGGGTGGTGGCCTCGCCGATACCGCTTGGTATCGTGGAAGAAGATGCCCTTGTTGCCCTGCTGAAAAACGGTTTTCACGTTATTGTCGCTGGCGGCGGCGGTATCCCGGTGGTACGCAGTGAGGTGGGATTGACCAGCGTGGATGCGGTCATCGACAAGGACAAGACCGCGGCCCTGCTCGCCGGTCATCTGCAGGCAAGGCTGCTGGTGATTTCCACGGCTGTGGAGCAGGTGATGCTCTATTTCGGCACGGACAGGGAACGGCCCATCGGCCGGGTTACGGTCAGGGAGATGAAAGAGTATCTTGAAGCCGGCCATTTTGCCCCCGGCTCCATGGCGCCCAAGATCGAGGCGGCCATCGAATGTATCGAGAACGGCGGTGAGCGGGTCATTATCACCAGCCCGGAAAATATCGGCCGTGCCATCCGTATTGGCACGGGCACGCAGATAACGGCGTAAATAGAGAGATAGCAATAACGTAGCGGAAATGTGTTCAGCAGCGCCCCTGATGCAGGCCGGTCCGACGCAGGCCGTTTTCCCTCTGCCCTTTGTTTTCTCCGGCGGCGGAAGGGGTGCTGGTGAACATTTTGTCTGAAACAGGAGAGAGGAATGGACAGATTGGGAATTGAGGAGCTCATCCGGGATCTTGCCGGGCTTGATTATCGGAATATGTATCTGCATGATTTTCTCCTGACCTGGGAGAAATCGGATGATGAAATCGCCGCCGCCTTTACCGTGGCCGAGATTCTGCGGGGGCTGCGCGAACAGAACATCTCCAGCCGGATCTTTGATTCCGGCCTGGGCGTATCCCTGTTTCGGGACAACTCCACCCGGACCCGTTTTTCCTTTGCCAGCGCCTGCAACCTGCTCGGCCTGACCGTGCAGGATCTGGACGAGGGCAAGTCACAGATCGCCCATGGCGAAACCGTGCGGGAAACCGCCAACATGATCTCGTTCATGGCTGATGTAATCGGTATCCGCGATGATATGTACATCGGCAAGGGCAATACCTACATGCGCCATGTGGCCGAGTCGGTGCAGGCCGGTTTCGAGGAGGGCGTGCTCGAGCAGCGGCCCACCCTGGTCAACCTGCAGTGCGACATCGACCATCCCACCCAGTCCATGTCCGATATGCTTCACATTATCAACTATTTCGGTGGTGTGGAACATCTGGCCGGCAAAAAGATCGCCATGTCCTGGGCCTATTCGCCCTCCTATGGCAAGCCCCTGTCCGTGCCCCAGGGCGTCATCGGCCTGATGAGCCGGTTTGGCATGGAGGTGGTGCTGGCCCATCCCGAGGGGTATGAGGTCATGGCCGAGGTGGAGGAGGTGGCGAGCCGTCAGGCCGCCGAATCGGGCGGCAGCTTTGTCAAGACCAACTCTATGGCCGAGGCCTTTGCCAATGCCGATATTGTCTATCCCAAGAGCTGGGCCCCGTTTGCGGCCATGGAAAAACGCACCGAACTGTACGGCAAGGGTGATTTTGACGGCATCAAGGCCCTGGAACAGGAACTGCTGGCCCAGAACCGGGAGTTCATGGACTGGACCTGTACCGAGGAGCTGATGGCCACCACCCGCAACGGCTCGGCCCTGTACATGCACTGTCTGCCCGCCGATATAACCGGAGTTTCCTGTGAGCATGGCGAGGTCGAGGCCTCGGTCTTTGACCGTTACCGGGTGGAGCAGTACAAAGAGGCCAGTTACAAGCCCTATATTATCGCGGCCATGATTTTTCTGGCCCGGCAGAAAAATGCTGCCGATGCCCTGAACGGGTTGCTGAAGCGGGCCCAAGCCAGGATTTTTTAAGTTACACCCGAATATCGAAGTACGAAATTCGAAACAAGGTTCACGACACCACAACAGCTGCACGGCCCCGTTGTTTCGGATTTCGAATCTTGTTCTCTTCCCACAGGAGGCGGTATGATCGAGCTCACCCTTAACGGCCGGCCGGCGCAATTTTCCGGCAATGAAGATACCTCCCTTCTCTCCTGGCTGCGCAATGAAAAAAATCTGACCGCGGCCAAGGATGGTTGTTCCGGTCAGGCGGCCTGCGGGGCCTGTCTGGTGGAGGTGGATGGCAAGGCCGCGCTTGCCTGCGCCACCCCCATGAACAAGGTGGACGGTAAGGAAGTGGTGACCCTGGAAGGGGTGCCCGAATCCCTGCGCCAGACCCTTGGCCGGGCCTTTGTCGCCAAGGGAGCGGTCCAGTGCGGCTTCTGTACGCCCGGCTTCCTCACCCGAACCAAGATTTTTCTGGCCGGCAACCCCGAGCCCACCCGGGACGAGGTGAAAAAGGCGCTGCGGTTCCATCTCTGCCGCTGCACCGGCTACAAGAAGATCGTGGATGCGGTGCTGGAGGCGGCCCGGGTGCTGCGCGAGGGCGGCGAGGTCGCCTTTGAAAGGCGGCCCGGTATCGGCGTCTCCTCGCCCAAGTTCGCGGCCGTGGAGCGGGCCATCGGCAAAAAGCCCTTTGTCGATGACCTTCGTTTCGATGGCATGCTCCATGGGGCCCTGAAGTTTTCCGACCACCCCCGGGCCAGGGTGCTCTCCATTGATATATCTAAGGCTCAGGCCGCGCCCGGCGTGAAAAAGGTGCTTCTGGCCGAAGATATTCCCGGCCAGCGCAACTCCGGTCTTATCGTGGAAGACTGGCCCCTGATGATCAAATGCGGCGAGATCAACCGCTATATCGGCGATGTGCTTGCCTCGGTGGTGGCCGAAACCGAGGCCCGGGCCAGGGCCGCCGTGGAGCTGATCGAGGTGGAGTATGAGGTGCTGGAGCCGCTATTGGATATGCGTAAGGCCCTGACCAGCCCCATCAAGGTGCATGAGGGTGGCAACCTGCTCGGCGAGAAGATTATCCGGCGCGGCAATGCCCTTGCAATGCTTGAAAACGCGGCCCATCGGGTGCGCGGCACCTTTACCACCCCCACCATTGACCACGGCTTTCTCGAGACCGAGTGTAGCGTGGTGATTCCCGGGGAGAACGGCGGCATCAAGGTCTTTTCCCAGAGCCAGGGCCCCTACCGGGAACGCGACGAGATCGCCCACCAGCTTGGACTTGCCGAAGAACTGGTCGAGGTCGAGGTGGTGGACTGCGGCGGCGCCTTTGGCGGCAAGGAGGACATGACCGTGCAGGGCCATGCGGCCCTGGCCTGTCATCTGCTGCGGGTTCCGGTCAAGTACAAGCTTTCCCGCCCCGAATCCATCCGCATGCATCCCAAGCGTCACCCCACTATCCTTGAATATGAGATCGGCTGCGACGAGTCTGGCAAGCTCACCGGTCTCCATGCCCGTATTCTTGGCGACACCGGCGCCTATGCCTCGGTGGGCGGGCCGGTCATGGATCGGGCCGGCACCCATGCCTCGGGCGGTTACCACTTCCCGGCCGTGGACATCGAGGCCCGTTCGGTCTACACCAACAATATTCCCTGCGGCGCCATGCGTGGTTTCGGCGTCAATCAGGCTACATTCGCCCTGGAAAGCCTGATCGATGAACTGTGTACAAAGGGTGGTTTTGATCCCTGGCAGTTCCGCTATGACAATGCCCTGGAAATCGGTTCCATGCTGGCGCCGGGCCAGGTGCTGACCGCCAGCGTCGGCCTCAAGGAAACCCTGCACGCGGTCAAGGATGCCTACGACCGGACCAGATACAGGGGGCTTTCCTGTGCGGTAAAAAATTGCGGGCTGGGCAATGGTCTTCCGGAGCTGAGCCGGGTGGTGCTCAAGATCGGCGCCGGCGGCCGGATTACCCTCCATCACGGCTGGACCGAGATGGGCCAGGGCGTACATACCATTGCCCGCCAGGTCCTCTGCGAGGCTACGGGTATTGATGATATCGATCTGATCACCCCCTTTGTCACCACGGCCTCGGGAGCCATTGGCGGGCCGACCACGGCCAGCCGCGGCACCCTGCTCCTGGGCCGGGCCATCCTGGATGCGGCAACCGCTCTGAAAAAGGATCTGGAGACAAACAGCCTGGATGAGCTGGCCGGCCGCACCTATCGGGGGGAGTATCTCTGTGACTATACCCAGGCCGAGGGTGAGCCGGGCAAGATCATCTCCCATATCTCCTATGGCTATGCCACCAACCTGGCCATCCTGGACGAGGAAGGCAACCTGGTCAAAATCATTGCCGCCCACGATGTGGGCACAATCCTCAATCCAAAGCTGTTCGAGGGTCAGATAGAAGGCGGCGTGGCCATGGGCGTGGGCTATGCCCTGTCTGAGAAGGTGCCCCTTGAAGATGGTTATCTGACCTCGGGCAAATATCGGGCCCTGGGGCTGCCCAGGATCCAGGACCTGCCCGAGATCGAGGTGATCGGCGTGGAATCCGATGATCCGGAAGGACCGTATGGCGCCAAGGGGGTGGGCGAGATCGGCTCCATTCCAAGCACTCCGGCCATTGCCAATGCCTTTTGTAATTTTGATGGCATCAGGAGATACTCCCTGCCTCTGGAAAAACCGGTTTCGGGGAAAGCACGAAATACGAATGTCGAAATGCGAAACAAATCCGATTGATACAAACAATTCACCCAAGGTTGCTCCATGACCCTTTATCTTCGCAATAGCCGCTATATCGATCCGGATACCCTGGACATAACCGCCACCCATCTCGCGGTGGAAGAGGGCGCGGAGGGCACGGTCACCCTGATCGACACCATTCCACCGGCCGGCGAGCGCGGCGCGGATGACCGGGTGCTGGACTGCAAAAACCGTTTCGTGACCCGTTCGTTTGGCTGCGGCCATCATCACATCTACTCCGCCCTTTGCCGGGGCATGCCCGCGCCGCCCAAAACGCCGACCAACTTTACCGAGGTGCTGGAATATGTCTGGTGGCGGGTGGACTCCCGCCTTGACCTGGACATGGTCGAGGCCAGCGCCATGGCCGCGGCCCTGCAGATGGCCCGGCGCGGGGTGACCTTCTGTATCGATCATCACGCCTCGCCCTTTCATGTCCGGGGCAGCCTGGAAACCATTGCCGAGGCCTTTGAGCGGGTGGGGATCGGTCATCTTCTCTGTCACGAATCTTCGGACCGCAATGGCCCCAAAACCGCACAGCAGAGCCTGGCCGAGCATGAAAGCTATCTCGCCTCGGGCCGGCCCGGTCTGGTCGGCCTGCACGCCTCTTTTACCGTGGGCGATGAGCTGCTGACCAGCTCGGTCGAGCTTGCCCGCAAATACGATACCGGCCTGCATATCCATGTGGCCGAGGACCTTGCAGACCAGGTCCATTGCCAACAGACCCATGGCAAACGGGTGGCCCGGCGGCTGCTGGACATGGGGGCGCTGGCAAGTCCGAAAACGATTCTCGGCCACTGCGTCCACTGCGACGAGACAGAACGGGCCATCATCCGGGAGGCCGGGGTCTGGGTGGTTTCCAATGTCGAGTCCAACCAGAACAACAACGTCGGCCTGACTGATTATGACTGGCTGGACAATATCATGCTGGGCACCGATGGCATGCACAACGATATGCTCCGTTCGGCCAAGGCCCACCACCTCTGCTGTTCCACCACCGGCGGCATCGGTTATGACGAGGTGTACCGCCGTTTCCGTAACGTGCATGCCTATCTGGCCCGGTTTCCGGGCATCGGCGATGGCGCCAATAACCTGGTCATTCTGGAGTATGACACCCCGACCGAGCTGAACAGGGACAACTTTTACGGCCATTTCCTCTTTGGTCTCGAGGCCCTGCATGTGCAGACGGTCATTGCCCGGGGGCGGGTCATCATCGAGGACCGCCGCGCAACCCGGGTGGATGAGGAAGAGGTGCTGGCCTTTGCCCGCGAGCAGGGGCGCAGGCTGTGGGAGGCGCTTTTGTCTTGAAACCTATCCTGGTGACAGACGGCACGGTGGTCAGCACCGCCGGAGAGCTTCAGGCGGATGTCCGCATCGAGGATGGCCGGATAGTCGCCATTGCCAGGGGGCTGGACCGGGCCGGCTGCCGGATCATCGGGGCCGGGAACAGGCTGGTCCTGCCCGGCGGCATTGACGTTCATACCCATGTGAACCTGCGCGTCGGCGCGGAAAAGGTCAGTGACGGATTCTATCACGGCACCGTGGCCGCGGCCCACGGCGGCACCACCTGCATTGTCGAACATCCCGGATTTGGCCCGGCCGGCTGTTCTCTTTTTCATCAGCCAGAGGCATACCGGGACAGCGGTGATGAAGAGGTGGTGGTGGATTATGGGTTGCACGGCGTGGCGCAGCATGTGGATGACCAGGTGCTTGCCGATATCGGCGGCCTGGCCGGGCAGGGCATTGCCAGCCTCAAGGTCTATCTGACCTATGACGGCCGGCTGACGGATGAGGAGATTATCGCTGTGTTGCAGGCCGCGAACCGGGCCGGGGTGCTGGTCTGCTTCCATGCCGAAAACCACGCCATTGTCAGCGCCCTGACCAGGGAGATGCGCCGCGGCGACTGTTCGGACCCGGCCCTGCATCCCCGCAGCCGCCCCGACTATGCCGAGGCCGAGGCCATCTATTGCTTGATCCGGCTGGCCAGGGCCGCGGGCGAGGCGCCTATTTATATCGTTCATCTCTCGACAGCGGCAGGACTTGCGATCATCAGAAAGGCAAGAAAAGAGGGCAGCGTGGTGTATGCCGAGACCTGTCCCCAGTATCTCTGTTTAGATGAGAGCTACTACGCGCGGCCGGACGGACTCAAGTACATCATGGCCCCGCCCCTGCGTCGGAAAGAGGACGCTGCGGCCCTCTGGCAGGGTCTGGCCGACGGAACCATTGACGTGGTGGCTACGGATCACTGCTCCTTTGCCCTGGCCCGGAAGCGCGCCCTGGGCAGCATCGATATTTTCAGGGCACCCGGTGGCATACCCGGTGTGGAAACCCGGCTGCCCATCCTCTTTTCCGAAGGCGTGTTGAAAAAACGGATCACCCGGCAGCGCTTTGTCGAGCTGGTGTCAACCAATCCGGCCCGGATCATGGGGCTGGCCCCGGCCAAGGGCGATATCCGGGTGGGCGCAGACGCAGACCTGATCATCCTTGATCCGGCCCGCGAGGTGAGCCTTGATGAAAAAAATCTGCACCAGCACGTTGATTACACCCCCTTTGCCGGCATGAACATCCGGGGCTGGCCAGAGACCGTACTGGTCCGGGGCCGGGTGGTGATCGAAGGGGGAACCCTGCGGGCGGCCAGGGGTTCGGGAATTTTTGCAAGGCGGGGCTTTTGTTAACTTTTACGGACAATTTTTATGAAAAAAGATCTTTTTGTCTGCACGGATATTGATACCCTTCTTACCTGGATTCTCACCGATCTTGATGAGCGCGAGGAAATTTTCGG
>Ga0256913_10001912_pt1 | contig 10631 bp, 6 predicted proteins | sample Axial_MatmetaG_FD_185970 | JGI IMG/M metagenome (GOLD analysis project Ga0256913, IMG submission 185970) | Deep-sea worm associated microbial mat communities from Axial Seamount, Juan de Fuca Ridge, Pacific Ocean - Axial_Mat | ecosystem: Environmental > Aquatic > Marine > Oceanic > Microbial...
TTATTTTGTAACCTGCTGTAGTCCTATCTATTTCAATGTTTTTTGATAATACTGTCCAAGGACAATTCAGCAATATTTTTTTAATTATGGTTTCATTAAGTTTTTCATTAATATCACTGTCAATTATCTCAAACTCATTTAAATAATACATACTCACCTTTTCTTTTATCACAAAAGTAGTATTCAGAACCTTGCTGAATGGCACATATATCTTTTCATCGTCACTGTTTTTCATCTCAAGTTCAACAAGCATCAAATTCGTCACGACTCCTTCCATACCATTTGACGGAAAGAAAATATAATCTCCCTTTTTGATTTTACCATTCAATAGAAAAAGGATACCGGAATATGTATTGATCCAAAAATCCTTTGTAAATAAATAAATTCCTATCAAGAATATTAATGTGATAAGAGGGCTATAGATCAATAAAAAATAAATCGAGATGACAAACCATACAAACCATGCAAAAATCTCTGTTTTCCCCAACCATTTTTTAATAAAATAAAACTCTTTTCCTTTTTTTGTCAGGACAACATAGTATTTTCCAATGAGATAAAACAATAGATATATAATTACTGCTGACAGCAATATTATCAGAATAACTGAAAAAGGTATGCCTTCCAATCTACCTGTCATAATCAAATTATTTCTTTATTTTTTAACCATTTCTCAACAAACGGCTTTAAAAATTCATTTATTACATATATATCCTTACCTAATTGCTCTACAATTTCTGTTTTTTCCAACAATTTTATATTTTCAAAAACAAATTCTTTTTGTTCTGGAGAAAAGTATTCGGAAAACTCCCCTTTTGAAATATTGCCGAATACCAGCATTCGTTGCAATAAGCTTAACCAATACTCATTATTAATTTGAATATCTTCAAAATGACTGTTTAATTCTATAAAAAAGCGTTCATTTAAGTATTTTATGGAATTCAACCATATTGTCATAGCCATTCCCGGATTTCCATCGGCAAAACTATTTATCCTTTTTATGATTTCATGCATATTTCTGACAGATAATTCATGTCCTTTTTTAGAATAAACTGTCAAATTCCCCATCTGATGTCTTTTGATAATAGTTTTTTCAATATATTTGTAAGGTAACGGATGCAGTACTGTCATTGAAGATATATTATTAAGAAGATTGCTGGACTCTCCTATTATCTTTATTGAATTAGTATTTGCGGAAAACAGAAAATAATATTTGTTACCTGAATTATTAATCAATTCAGCTAATTCATCTAACAATAATTTAGAACCTTCTTTGACATAAATATAATTTTCGATATCCTCAATAATAAATACTGTTCCTACGGGATATTTATTTAAAATAGTGGATAAACTTCCTTTTTTTCCTGAAATACTTGCGAGAAAACTTTTGAGAGGAAATTTTGATTTCCCTACATAATCGATAATATCCAGATAAATTGGTGCTTGAATGCTTAATTCTCCTGCAAGTTTTCCCAGGAACCATGATTTGCCGATTCCTGACATACCCGATACGAGCAAAGCGGTTATTCCGTCCTCTTTCAATTCCTCAATTGATTTTTTTGCCTTTTTCAGCTCAAATTTTCTAGATTCATTATTTTCAGGAATGGTAAATCTATTGCCTTTTAACAATTGCAAATAGTAAAAAGGTAAACGTTTTATTACTTTTTTATCCGGTTTGTATGCAGATATCTCCGTTTTAAGAAGTATATGTTCAGGTAGATATTTTTTGGTTTCATCATAGAACTCTATTTTCTTGATATCTTCATTTTTATTTGCGATAAAACTATGGATTTTATCTGTTTTTGATTTGAAATATTTTTTTAAATTGTTAAAATATTCAACAAATCTTCCATTCTTTTCATTTTTAATAAATTTTTTGAATTCGGGGATATTTTCGCGAATAGTATCCAGATCAAGATTCAGGTTCAATTGATGCAATATCTGCAAGCAATATTCATAAAACTGTGCCGATTTATAATAATAATCTTCTTTCAGTTGTTTAAAATCGTTGCTGACTTTTTCGATCATCAATTTTCGGTCTTTAATATTTTCCGTAGCTGAAGATCCTGACATGTACTTTATAACATTGATAATCGAACTCAGTTTCAGCCTTATATCTTTAAGATTATTTTCAAATTCCGTCCATTTATCCTTCAGAGGTAATATCAATTGTGAAGAAACGATATATTTTAATATTTTATTAATTGGCAGGGAAACAGTCTCTATTTCTTCAATTTGCTTTTTGATCAGATCGTCATAAGTTTCCTTTAATAAAACATCGATTTTTTCGGGAAATAATTTCAAATAATTGTCTGAAAATGAATATAAATAACCCAGAATTTTATCTTCACTAATCGTGAATTCATCGGTGCTGAATTCATTTAACTTTAAAGAAAAATCATCGGGATTAGCATTAAGATTCTTTAATGCATTTTCAATATCAGGAAATATTTTTTCTATACTTTGAGCTGTATTTTCCTTAATGGTTATCTTTATTTTGTCTGTTTCTTTCATCATTTTCAGATAGAAAGAACCCATTGCAAAGGAGATACTTATCTCTGATAAAAACGGTAATAATGTTTGATACCAAAGATCCGGAAAATTATTGACATACACAAGATTTTGTTTATACTTCTTACTATTTTTATTATTTTTAAAATGAATTCCGGAATGTATATTTTTGATCAAACCGGAAGATATTCCGTTTACCACTACCCTGTTAATATACTTTAATTGCAGGACGGATTTTTTATTTAATTCTGACAAATCATTATGCAGTTTGACAAACATCATATTCAAATTCTCTTCAAACTCATTTTTCAAACTCTTACTTTGCTTAGTACTATATTTTTCGATAAATGAAGTAATAGCATTTTTCAATTCCCTTGAAAACCCGTTTATAACTTCATACTGATTATCCAGGAAATAGAGCAACAACGAATATATTTCTTTATAAGCCAGATTCTTCTCACTATACTCAATTGTCTTTCTCCATTTAATAGAAAAATCAGTATTTTTACCTTCTTTTTTCTTTGTTAGCAGTTTTTCCTTTAAGTTTTTTATTTCCGGAGTATCACTTTTATTATCTATCAACTCTTTTTCACCGGGTTGAACAATAAGAATTTTATTCTGCTCTTCAATAATTTTATTTCTTAGAGATAAATAATCATCGAGTCCCGATTTCATTAATTCATATAATAAATAAGTATCTTTATTACTTAATTGATCAACAACATCGGTAAATTTCTTTAAAAGATCCGAGTATTTATTGATTTGAGTAAATGGCTCTTTATCATCTTCCTTAAAAGTTTTATTGATTTCAGATTTCAATTTAACGGCTATTTCCAAATACCTTTTGATAACAGGATTTATAACCCCTGACACAAAAACCGGATCAGCTTTTGATAAGTCTTTTTCCAATTCTTCTATTGCTATGAGTTCATCTTCAAATCCTGTTTTTTGTAAAGGAGGCAGAAATAAACTAAGATTTGAGACTTTTTCAGTAATATTTTGTTTGTGTATACCCAAATCGGCTATTTCAAATTCCGAGGATGCTTTTACCAATAAAGTTGTACCCAGAACATCGACAAGATTATTTACGTTTTTCACAAAATCCTTTTCGGTTCCTTCACGAATATCAGGTATTCCCAACATTATAAGATCTGTATTACCCGAATGAAGTTTCATCAGATCAAAAATCGATTTGTTTTCAGTATAATTATTAATGATAAAAACTTCAGCAGCGACTCTGAATGATATTAAAAGATGTTCTATTCTTTTCTTAATCAGTTGTTGGTCTTCACCTGTATTATTTACTAAGATGATTCTGATATTTGCTCTTCTCCACTCTTGTGATAATAGGAGAGATTTGACCAGCATCAAGGTCAATTCTGCATTTCTGCTGATTCCTCTCCACCAAAGATCAATCGTATTATAATCACCGAATCCTTTCTCTTTATCATAATCCAAATAGAGAACATTATAATCCAGTTTCATCAATTTGCTTGTCATTTTGGCAAAGCTGACAGGATCTTTTGAATTTCTCGCCCACCCCATCAAAATAGTATTGGGATCAATACCTGAAAATCCAAATACCGATGCGATTGTCTCAATACCGCGATAAAGATCATTAACTTCCAGCTGTCGTCCAAATACGCCATATCTTTCAAGCATTTCATCTACATAGCTTTGTTTGTCTTTGGAAAAAAGTTCACCGGGTTCTTTATTTACATTAAGATCGAAATTGGTTACTATCCCGCTTTTACCCGAAAGGAATCTGCTGAATTCCAGAAGATACTGTCTTGCATTTGTTTTCCCGCTAAACAATAAGATATTGGGTTTCCAGTTTCTTTTATGTTCTTCTTTTGCATTAAGCGTTTTGAGTCCTTTTTTTATTATATTTGTCCATACACTTTGCCATACATCTCCTTCTCCTGTAGTAAATTCTTTTCGTGACAACCAAAAATAAATTCCACCTATTATGACAAAAGCCATAAACATAGCAAACATATCCAGTTTAAACATTATAATAAATGTCACAATAAAACCTACAAAGCCTATCCATTTATTAACTTTGAATGTGGGTCTGAAATCAGAACTTGCCCAACTTTCCAGAAAAAATGATAAATTGATAAAACCATAAGCTGCAAGATAAAACATCGATACGATTCTTGCTATCATATTCAATTCTCCTATCAAAATTCCGGATCCGGCGATAATTACCGTAAAAATCAAAGCGATACGAGGTTCATTATTTTTTCCGACTCCTTTTGAGAATAATTTTGGCGTAATCTTATCAAGAGACATAGCTTGTAATATCCTAGGTCCGCCCAATATCCCCCCCAATGCTGAGGATAGTGTAGCGCCCCAGATACCAGCGACTACCAGAGGTGAAAACCAAGCGATTTTTATCAATATTGTATTGTCGGTTTTTAACAGTTCCGGATTTATCGTATAAGCTATAAAAACCGCCAAAAATACATAAACCAACAATCCTACGATTATAGATGCCATAGTACCTTTGGGTATAGCCTTTTTTGTATCTTTAAGATCTCCTGACATCGCTATACCGGCTGTAAATCCTGTCACTGCCGGAAAAAATATAGCAAAAACCGTTTCAAATGGAACTGAACCGGCATCTCCGAAAGAACTTACCGTTTCAGGGCTTGAAACACTATCTCCCAAAAAAATGCTTACAAGCGATAAAATTATTGCCAATAAGATTAAGAATTGAGCTTTCAATGCAATAGATGTGCTTATAAAGGCTAAAACAGTTAAAAGGAATAAAGCAATTCCTGCTGTAATTCTATATCCATCCAAAGATGTATCCAATCCAAGATAAGCATTGAAACTTTCGCTAAAACCGATTAAATACAATGCGATACTGAAAGCTGTACCTACAAATAATGTCATACCTATAGCACCGCCGATCGGCATTCCCAAACTTCTAGATAAAACATAATAAACACCACCTGCACCGACTTTTTTATCTGTAGCAATTGAAGAAATACTCAAACCTGTAGTAAAGGATATAATATGAGCGATGAATATTATTATAAGAGCTCCCCACAAACCGGCATTTCCTACTACCCATCCAAGTCGCATATACATTATAACACCCAGAATAGTAAGCAGAGAAGGAGTAAATACTCCGGCGAAACTTCCATATTTTTTAGATCCGGGCATAATGCTACTTTTTAAACCCGAATAATTCATCAATATGATTTATTTTTCTTTATACATCAGCTGCATTACAAAACACTTGAAATATACGTTATATATCTACGTATTTCGATGTTTTACATCTACATTGAGCTAAATGAATGAATTATCCGGAATAAATCACTTCAATACACAAATATAATAAAAAAAACCGAATATGAAATAAAAAGCGATAATTCAACCGTTCGTTTTGTATATATTTTTGTCATTATTTTTGTTTGCTTCGCTACAAAAATATCGCCAAAAATTTAGATGAAATCTACTTAAATATAAAGTTTATCTCATTAAATACAGCAATAAAACCACCCAGGGCATAATAAATATATAAGAATCAAACCTGTCTAGAAAACCGCCGTGTCCCGGCATAATGGTTCCCGAATCCTTTATCCCTGCAACTCTTTTTATTTTTGATTCCGCCAAGTCTCCAAGAGTGCCTATTATCCATGCTATCAAAGCAAGAATTACATAGAAAATTAAACTGTTTCCGGTGTAAATAAATGAAATAATCAATGAAGCAATAACTGCAAAAGCGCCTCCCCCTATAAATCCTTCTATTGTTTTGCCAGGGGAAACAGAAGGCATTAATTTATGCTTACCAAACATAGAGCCTGTAAGATAAGCAAACGAATCATTGGTCCAAATCAATAAAATCATAATGAAAACCAAGTTGACATTACTTTCTTTCATTACCATTTGATGAAAGACAACTGACGGAAGTCCTATATAGAGCAAAGCTTGAATATAAACGATTATTCTGTTGCTTGTACTTATATTTTTTTTAAAAAAAAGTCCGTAGAGCAGAAACAGATGATACAATAATACTACTATCAAAGAAATTATATAAAACATATTTCTGAAAGGACTCCAAAATTCATTTACAATCGTCAATTCCGAACCAAAGAGAAAAGCTGCTATTATAAGCAAATACAAATTAAGCTTATTGTCAAGCTTAATTTTAAGAAACTCGTATGTGGTTAAAAATGAAACCAGTATCAAAAATGCAAATGCTGTCCAATAATTATAATTAAGTAAAAAAATAACTATAAAACCGAAAATTACGGAAGTTAGGGTTCTTGTATACATTTTCTTTTTATCAATCATCTGTTTTTTCTTTTTTTTCTACGATAAAATTATCTTCTTTAAACATTTGATACATATGATACCTGATAACAAATACGGACAAAAGAGACATAAGTAAAATATATGTTGGGATTGCTTCTGTAGTTTGTGTATTGACCAGATCTTCAAGGTTCTCGGTTGTGAAATATGCCGTTATTATCAATAGCGAATTGTTGATAAAGTGAACAGCGATTGACACCCATATACTTGATGACCAATAATAAACGTATCCTAGAATCAATCCAAGAAAAAATCTTGGCAGGAAGCCGTCAAACTCAAGATGAAAAGCACTGAAAATGACAGCGGTCAAAATTATAGCAATATCTTTATTGCTGAAATATGTCGATAATTCTTTTTGAATTCCTGCTCTAAAAAACAGTTCTTCGCCGATACTAGGCAATAGGGCAACTAAAAAAATATTTCGCAAAAGTTCGCCAAAACTATCCATTTTCAATATTTTCAATGTTATTCCGCTAATCATTTCGCTCTCCTTGGACAACCAATTGGCAAAAAACATTTTTGAATTCAGATCTTGTGATAATTGTATTAACGGATAAGAAAGAAAAAGTAAAAATATGGCATAGGTAAAATATGAATTTCGTTTGGGTAGGGCAAACCCAATATTTGAATACAGGATTTTTCTTTTGTAAACGAATAAAAACAGTATTGCTGGTATTAAAACCGTTGTCAATTGGCTCATGAAAATATAATAATACAGCCCTACCCTTTCCACAATCTCTGACGGGGAAAAATCTTCAATGATTTTAATTTTGTCAAAAGATATCCCCAATGAAAAGATTATGAAAAGATATCCGAAGATTTGAGATATTATAAATAACGACAATATTCTTAAAAATACTTTCAAATTGCTTAATTTTGAACAAATTTAAAATTATTTTTAAGCTTATATACCCAGAATTAAATAAAACTTGATAAAAATTATTTATTATGACTAAATTAAGTGTAAATATCAATAAAATAGCTTTGATAAGAAATGCCAGAGAAGGAAATCTACCTGATATATTCCAAATAGCTAAAGATATCGAACATTACGGAGCAGACGGCATTACCGTACATCCCCGGCCTGATGAAAGGCATATCAGATATTCGGATATACCAATACTGAAAAAAATTGTTACAACCGAATTCAATATCGAAGGTTATCCTAGTGAAAAATTCATAAAACTTGTAATTAATAACACTCCTGATCAATGTACTTTAGTTCCTGATCCTCCCGATGTTTTGACGTCCAATACTGGTTGGGACACAATTAAAAACAAGGATTTACTTAAAGATATAATTCAAAAGCTTCATGCAAAAAATATCAGGGTTTCGATATTCCTAAATCCTGAAGAAGAAATGGTTTACGCGGCAAAAGAAACCGGTACTGACAGGATAGAATTATATACTGGTCCTTATGCGGAAAATTATCATAAAAACAGGGAAGAAGCAATTGCTTCTTATGTGAAAGCAGCAAAAATAGCGCAAACAACTGGCTTGGGAGTAAATGCCGGACATGACCTTAATCTTGATAATTTGAAATACTTCAATGAAAATATTCCCTGGTTGGCAGAGGTCTCGATCGGACATGCATTGATAAGTGATGCTTTATATTACGGGCTTCATAATACTGTCCAAATGTATAAGAATTTATTGTCGTGAATAAAATGAAAAGATCGAACTAAAGTTGTTGATTCATTGATGAAAATATTTTTTACATAAATATATTTAAAGACTAATTTATATATATTTATATGATTATTGACAAGCATTATAAATAACTTTATTTATATTCCGTAAAAATTAAAATATTGAAATTAAATACTTTACTGTTATTTAAAATTATTCCAAAAAAAAATAATATTTTTGTATTGATAATTGTTTAATTTATCGAGAATAGATTAGACGATTTTAAAAACAAATCAATTTTATAATAAAAAACATTATAACAATGAAAAAAGTAACAGTTGTAGGAGCAGGACATGTTGGCGCTACAGTAGCCGATGCAATAGCTCATAAAGACATAGTTAATGAAGTAGTACTTCTTGACATTTATGGTGACATGGCCAAAGGAAAAGCACTTGACATATGGGAACAATCCCCTATTGGATATTATTCCACAAGACTTAAAGGAACAGAAGATTACAAAGATACTGCAGATTCTGATGTAGTGGTTATTACAGCGGGTATTCCGAGAAAACCGGGAATGAGCAGAGATGACTTGATCACAACTAATGCAAAAATAGTTAAAACAGTAACGGAATCTATTTTGAAATATTCAAAAGATCCTATTATTATCATCGTTTCAAATCCATTGGATGTAATGACATATGCCGCTCATACGGCTTCGGGAATGAACAGAAATAAAGTTTTCGGTATGGCAGGAATTCTTGATACTGCAAGATTCAGATCTTTTATAGCAGAAGAATTGAATGTTTCGCCAAAGGACATTCAGGCATTGCTTATGGGTGGTCATGGTGATACTATGGTTCCACTACCAAGATATACTACTATAGCTGGTATTCCATTAAGAGATATGATGGATGAAGAAACTATCACAAGATTGGTGGAAAGAACTAAAAAAGGTGGTGGAGAGCTAGTTAAATTAATGGGAACATCTGCATGGTATGCACCAGGATCGGCAGCTGCTCAAATGGTTGAATCAATTATTAAAGATGATGGTAGAATATTTCCATGTTGCGTAAAATTGGAAGGCGAATATGATCAAGATAACGTATATCTTGGAGTTCCGGTTCAATTAGGTAAAGAAGGAATTAAAAAATTGATAACTATCAATTTGAATGATGAAGAAAAAGAATTGTTGAATACATCTTCAGATCACGTAAAAGCTGTAATGAAAGTTTATGATGATCTTCAAAAGTAGAAATGGTCAATAATAAATAGTTTCAAATATTTTAAAACCCTCTTTGTTAATTTAAAGGGGGTTTTATTTTTTTATAAAAACATAGCTACGCTAATGAATACCGGTCTACAATAATAGTTGACTTATTTTATGATTTCTATATTAAGTTCTTTTTTGTTTTTCCAATAATCAATGATTTTGTTTAGTTCAATTGCCATATAGTGGGAAGGCATCAAAATATCAAATCTTTGCCGTTTTTTATCTTTTTCCAGAATAATATAAAACTTTTTTATTTTCCCTGTTATTTGCTTAAAAAACGTTTTTAAGTTATCTTTCGGAATTGAATAATCTTCCAATAATAAAATCTTATCCAATGATTTAATATCAATATCCTGAAGAATATTTCCTGTTTTAGATTCTATGATTATATGGTCATTATAGATTTTGATTTTACTATTATTTATATATTTAAAAATTCTTTTATTGATAATAAATAAATACGAAATCATATAAATAATGGACAAGATTAATAGAATTGCCCCGAAAATAGACAAATATTTAATAAGGCAATCTCGACAAAAAAATATAATTGTGGTCGAAAGTAAAAAATAAGGATTTTTTGTTACGGATAAATCTTTATAGTACTTTTCGTTTTCTATTAATCTGGCAACAAACATAATAATTATTTTTTTATGATAATTTCAATTACATTTTCTCAAGCATAAAAATAAATAATATATTAATTATAAAAAAAATATTCGTGTATTTTAATTTTTAAGATAAAGGTTTTCAGCATCCTAAGCTCAAATAATAATACCATCACTTATACATTTCTATAAAATCAATAACTTCATCAACAAAATCACCGGCTTGATTTAGCATTGGGGAATGACCGCTTTTATCAAATATCACAATTTTTTTATCTGTTGTA
>Ga0256913_10001913_pt1 | contig 10630 bp, 7 predicted proteins | sample Axial_MatmetaG_FD_185970 | JGI IMG/M metagenome (GOLD analysis project Ga0256913, IMG submission 185970) | Deep-sea worm associated microbial mat communities from Axial Seamount, Juan de Fuca Ridge, Pacific Ocean - Axial_Mat | ecosystem: Environmental > Aquatic > Marine > Oceanic > Microbial...
TGGTGGTGTAGTAGTTATTACTACTAAGCGTGGTAAATCAATGAACGAAACTTACGAAATTGTTGTACGTAACGAAGTGGGAATATCAAAACTTGCTAAAGAAATGGAGCTTTCTTCAAGTCATCCATACAAACTAGCTGCTGACAACGACCAGTTTCCTTACACAAAATACGAAGGTGTAGTATACGATAACGAGGGTAATGTAATTAGCGGTAGTCGTAAATTAACCGACTCAGCTTATTCAGATCAACCCTATTCTATGGTACGCAATCACCAAAAAGACTTCTTTAAGAATGGTATTTTTTACACCAACTACATTGGTGTGGGAACAAAAACTAATAGCTCAAACTTATATTTCTCTTTCGAGAATCATCATAACGAAGGTATTATTTTCGGTACTGATGGTTATACTCGTCGCAACTTCCGTTTTAATGCTGACACAAAAATTGGAAAGCGTTTTAAGCTATCTACTTCCAATTTATATATCACTTCAATGTCGGACAAGCCTGGTTCTAATAATAGTTTCTACGATTTATTATTTATCAACCCTGATGTGGATTTAAATGCAGTAAACGATGATGGGTCTCCTTATAAAGTTATTCCTGACCCTTGGAGTATCAACGAAAACCCTCTTTACCCTTTACATTATCGCACTCGAATGAGTTCTAAAAATACTTTTATGACCAATGTTAAAGGTACATTTTTCATTACTGATTGGTTAAACTGGGATGCAGCATATAGTTACGAAAAGTTCAATAAGTATTATAACACCCTTACTCCAAAAGGATACTTATACGGTGGTCAAGCTAATATTGGTGGAAGCATCTATATGGAGCAATACTCGTCGAAAAGTCAAACCATACAATCTACATTAAACTTCAATAAAATGTTTGGTGATTGGGTAGTTAAGTCTAAACTTAGCTATATGTATGAAGATGAAGATTATTATGACTTTAGCGTAACAGGTCGCGATTTTATTGTACCTGGAATTCCTCAACTTAAAAATACTGATCAAACCAAATCTTCAACAAACTCATACGATGGTATCGTTCGTTCAATTAACGTATTTGGTATTGCTGATGTTGATTATAAAGGTAAATACTTATTCTCTGGTTTGATTCGTTGCGATGGTTCATCTCTATTTGGAGAAAACCAACGCTGGCATAACTACTATCGTATAGCTGCAGCTTATCGTATTACCAAAGACATCAAAATACCGCACGTACAAGAGCTAAAAGTTCGTGCAGCATACGGAACATCTGGTTTGCGTCCAGGTTACTCATGGCAATACGAAACGTATTATTTCAGCAATGGCCAAATCTATCGTGATCAATTAGGTAATAAAGACTTAGCTCCTTCTGAGGCACGCGAGCTTGAATTTGCCTTAGACGCCCATTTCTATAAGCGATTCCGATTTACGGCTAGTTATTCTATTACTAACACTCTTGGCGCATTTGCAAAAGTGCCTTTGGCAAGTCACCTTGGATATCCATACCAATGGCGAAATGTTGGAGATATGAGAGCTAACGTTATCGAATTGTCACTTGCTATGAATGCAATTAAAACTAAAGATAGTCGATTAGATTTCCGCATCAACTTCGATAAAGTGAAGCAAGAAATGGTTAACCTAAGTATTCCTGCATATTATACAGGACCTCATAGTGCATATTATATCAATCCAGGTGAAGCCTTTGGAACTATTTATGGTTACGAATGGGTAAAATCTTTAGACCAAATGGCTAGTCAATTACCTACAGGAGCTTCAATTAATGACTATGAAGTTAATAGTGATGGTTATGTAATTAAAAAAGGAACTGAGGGTTCAAAAAGTGAAAAAGCTATTCTAGTTGACGAAGACGGAGATGGTACAGCTGATAAGATTGCCATTGGTGATGGTAATGCTGACTTCCATATGAACCTTTCTACTACCTACTCATATAAAGGGTTTACTTTCTATATGTTACTCGACTGGAAACAAGGTGGTGATGTATATAATTATACTCATCAATATATTTTTAGGGACGGTCGTGCTATCGAGTTTGACCAAACAGGAAAAGCTGATGGAGACAAAAAATCTAATGCGTATTATAGCAATTTCTACCAACAGTCTATCAACTCTTATTTCATTGAAGATGGAACTTACCTAAAACTTCGCGAACTTTCTTTATTCTATACATGGAAGCCAAAAGAGAACGGTAGCTTAATCAAACAAATTAAGTTTGGTGTAATTGGTAGAAACCTCCTTACATTCACTAATTACTCTGGATATGATCCTGAGGTAGCTTCAAGTGGTGACCTTACTACTTTTGCATTCGATAATTTTGGTTATCCAAATTTCCGAACTATATCAGCTTCATTAGAATTTAAATTTTAATTAGTCCAATTTGTAAAACACATTCAATATGAAATCAAAAATATTATATATCACGCTATTAACCTTCGTTTTTATTACATCATGTACTAAAAAACTAGAGGTTGAAAACCAAACCAATCCTGATATTGAGAATATTTATTCTAATCCAGAATCAGTTTACGGAGTAACTGGAAGTTTATTCTATAGTTGGTATATCCGTGCTCAAACTCACAGTTGGTCACCACAAATGTCAATGATGGTTATGGCCGATCAAGGAACTAGCTCATGGCTTAATAGTGGCATGTTTGATTTATCGTCAGAGCCTCGACAAAAACTTGACAACTCTGAAAGTTATGCTTACTCAAAGATATTTGAGCATTACTGGGAATCATTATACTCTGTATTAAACACTTCGAATGATGTGCTTAAAGTACTTGACAACGGAATGGAAATTGGGGAAAATGGTACAGACACAAAAATGGTTCGTGCCATGTCATATTTTGTTCAAGGCTTATCATTAAGCTCACTTGCACTTACTTACGATAAAGCATTTATCATTACTGACGAAACAGAATCTCCTGAAAAAGAGATTGCTGAAAGTTATACTGCAGTTGGACAAGCAGCTATAGAATCATTGAAAAAATGTATTAGTATTGCCAACAACAATAGTTTTGTTATTCCTGCTGATTGGATGAATGGTAAAGATTATAGTAATAATGAATTATCGCAACTTGCTCATTCATATATTGCTCGTATTTTAGTTTACAATTCGCGTAATGCTACCCAAAATGATGCAACAAACTGGCAAGCGGTACTTGACCATGCAAATGCTGGAATCACAAGCGATTTTCAAATTTATATGGATAATGTAAACTGGAAACAATGGGTTTATCATTATACATACGAACGTGATAATTGGGTACTTGTTGATGCACGTATTATTCATCTTATGGACAATAGCTATCCTTATCACCTATCTTCAGGAACTGACCCAGGAGCTGCAACTTCAGCTGACGCTCGTTTAGCTTCCGACTTTTTACATACTCCTACTTGTAATTTCAAACCTGAGAGAGGTTACTACCATTATTCTTTCTACAGATATCATCGTTTAGCTTACACTTTCTCAAATCCTGATTTCTTTCCTGAAATTTATGCAAACGAAATGGAATTGATGAAAGCTGAAGCCTATGCACATTTAGGACAAGATGCACAAGCAATAGCTACGCTAAACGGTAGTTCTAGGAGTACTCGAGGTAATTTACCCAACCTTGCTTCCTCTTCAACTCATCAAGAAATATTAGATGCTATCTTTTATGAAAGAGATATCGAATTTTTTGTAGCAGGTTTTGGAATTGGATATTTTGATATGAGACGTCGAGATATGCTACAAAAAGGAACCTTGCTTCACTTCCCAATCCCTTCAAAAGAGCTTAACGTTCTTGGATTATCTATCTACTCATTTGGTGGTGTAGATAATGCTGATGGACAAGGAACATCAAACGGCGATTGGTTTTAATTATAAAATAGATTCAAAAGTAAACTTATGAATATCAAAAATATAGTATTAGTATTATTAGCAAGTCTTGCTTTTACACTACAAACACAAGCATGTACCGTTGCAGTTATCTCTGGGAAATACACTAAAGATGGACGTCCATTATTATGGAAAAACAGAGATACTTGGGCTGTAAACAATCAAATAATGTATTTCAGCGATGCTAAGTATGAGTATATGGGCTTAGTTAATTCGAAAGATCCAAAGGGAAAGAGTGTATGGATTGGACAAAACAGCGAAGGTTTTGCTATTATGAATTCAGCATCGTACAATTTGAATCTAGGTGATACTACACGACTAAGTGGCTTAGAGGGAAAGATGATTAAAGAGGCCTTGGCCACTTGTGCTACGCTTGAAGATTTCGAAAAGTATCTAGATCAATTTCCTCGTCCTACGCGCCTCGAGGCAAACTTTGGCGTAATCGACGCTCAGGGTGGAGCCGCAATGTACGAAGTTAGTAATAAAGGCTATGTGAAATTTGATGCCAACGATCCTAAGGTAGCTCCTTTTGGATATATTATCCGTGCTAACTACTCCTATATGGGTAGTTTTGGCCCCGAGAGTAGTGGATACCTTCGTTTCAATACGGCTAACGAATTATTCTATAATGCAATGGCAACAAATAGCTTCGATGCACAATTTATTATGCAAGATGTAACACGAAGCTTACACCATTCTTTAACAAAAGCAAATCTTTATCAAGATTATGCTGATATAGCAGAAAACACCCCTACATATACTTTCCTTCACGACTTTATACCTCGTAGAAGCAGCGCTTCTTCATGTGTAATTCAAGGAGTAAAGAAAGGTGAAAATCCTGAATTTTCAACCATGTGGTCTATCGTAGGATTCCCTCTTACTTCAATTGCAATTCCTACATGGGTAAAAGGAAAGAATGATTTTCCTGAAGTACTTAAACTAAATAAAGAGTATAAAGATTCACCTGTATGTTATGCTGCATTAACACTTAAAAAAGAGGTGTTCCCAATCCGTTGGGGAAAATATGCTTCAAAATATTATATCAATATTAACGCATTAGTTAATAAAGACAACACAGGTATTCATCAAAAAATTATTCCCTACGAAAACCGTTTATTCAAAACCACTAATGAAAAATTAGATACTTGGAGAGCAAGCGGGATGAACAAATCGGAGCTTAAAAGTTATTACGATGAACTAAATAAAGGTATAATTGAGATGTTTGGTAAGGAATTCCAAATTGATTTAACTTCGAAATAATGAAAATACGATTTCTATTAATTGTTTTAGCATTTTCTCTTTTTGCTTGTCAAAATACAGAGAAAAAAACAAGCGACAATCCTAAAGCTAGTAGCAAGATAAAGGTTGCTGTTTTTAAAGGAAATGGAGCAGGAGCAATTTCTGTAATTGAAACTATCGAAGCCTTAAGAATTGATAATGGGATTGATGCTGAAGCAATAAGCGCAACGCAAATTCAAGCCGGCAAGCTATCCGATTTCGATGTTTTAATATTCCCAGGGGGTAGCGGAAGTAAAGAGCTAAATAATTTGGGTAAAACAGGCAAAACAATCGTGAAGCATTTTATCCACGAAGAAGGAAAAGGAATTGTTGGCATTTGTGCTGGTGGTTATTTGCTTTCATCTACTTCGGGTTATCCAAATTTAAGCATTGCAAGCTCAGTTCATATTGACCGTAAGCATTACAACAGAGGCAGAGGCTTAATTGAATTTACTCTAACAAAAGAAGGAAGTGAAGTTTTTCCTGAGCTTGTTGGTGGTAAAATGTTTGCTCAATACTACGACGGGCCTGTGCTAACTCAAAGCGATTCTACAGAAGGTCATTATCAAGAAGTGGCAACTTACGTTACTGATATTCATCCTGACAATTATGCTCCAACAGGAATTACTCCAGGAAAAACATTCTCTCTTCACGAAGAAATTGGAAAGGGCAAGTTGTTTATCATTGCAGGACATCCTGAATCGACACCTGGCATGCGTTGGATGATTCCACGAATGGCTCGTTGGACTGCTGGAAAAGAATTAGTATCATATGATGCTCGTTGGGTTCGTCCTGAGTTGAATGATTCCGCTTTACTATTTACTCGCAGCCTTAAGAAGGAAGAAAAGCAATTGTTCTGGAAATTATTTAGCGATAGCGCATCAGTACAAATAACTGCAATGGATCAACTGTATAGTTTTCGTTCGCGACCTGCTGTACGGTGGTATATTGGCCTTCTAAGAGATGATCATGCTGCAACTCGCAAGCATGCTGCCAAATTATTGCAATCAACAGAATACACTTATGCTTTACCTGACCTTGAACAAGCATTAAAAACTGAAACTAATCAGGAAGCAAAAGAGGCTATTAAAAAGGCTATTGATTACTTAAAAAACTAAGTAATCAATAGCTCAAATTCAGAAGGTAAATATCTGTTAGACATATATTTATTCTTCTATATATTTTGCTAACTTTGTCAATCCTTATAGATTGACTTTATGCCCAACTCAAATAATCGCAACACTTTAGTTTTTACCCATATAGCAAATGGGGACAAACTTGCTTTTAATACTCTTTTTAGCGAGTACTATAAAGAGTTATGCGAATTTGCATTTCGAATTATTGGAAGCAAAGAACTTTCGGAAGAAATTGTTGCCGACGTATTTGCACATATTTGGATTAAAAGAAAAGAGCTTAACATAACAATCAGTTTGAAAGCCTATCTATATAAAAGCACAAAGAATATGACTATATCGTATATTCGAAAGAAAAAGAACAATACCATTCCTTTGGATGATATTTTACCTTTTCATGAAAGTATTGCGGAAAACCCCGAAAGCAATATTCTCAAGAAGGAGCGTATTGTTGCTTATGAAAATATCCTATCCATAATTCCAAATAAGAGTAGAATTATTTTCAAGATGCATCGCATTGATAGCCTTAAGTATCGTGAGATAGCTGATATACTAAATATTTCACAAAAAACTGTGGAAAAACATATGGGCAAAGCCTTGAAAATATTAAGAAACTATAATGCGGAATCAATAATTGGAGTAATTACTTTTCTTTTATTTCTTTAAAATCCTCCATTACTATTTCATGCTCACAGAAATCATATTCTGCTTTAATATGGTTGGAACAAACCACAATAATCCGATCTTTTCTATATTCATGAATTAAGTTTTGAAACCATTTAATTGCCGCAGCATCGAGATTAGACGAAGGTTCATCAATTAATAGCAAATTGGTTTTGCTTAAAATAGCCAAACCCAATTTCACTCGCTGTTTCATTCCTGATGAAAAATTGCTTAGTATCTTATCCTTGGCTTTTGTAAGCCCCATGATTTGCACCACCTCTTCGCACGACAAACCACCATAAAAGGGTTTTAACTTACGATGAAAGGAGATAACCTCCATTAGAGTGAACTCCTCTGGAAGCTCAAGATAAGGCGTTGCTATGCTATAATTCTTATACATTTGTTCAATAGCAATTTCTTGCTCGTTGCTAAAGTACTTTACAATGCCCTTAGTTGGGGTAAGAAATGATGATATTACCTGAAGTAATGTTGATTTCCCAGAACCATTAGAACCTAATATTACGTATGCCTGATTACTTTTGAACTCATAGTTTATCCCACGAAAAATCCATTCCTTGACATATTTTTTAGCAATATTTTCTAATACTATTCGATTCATAAAAGGGGTATAAAAAAAGCCCTATTACAATAGGACTTTTTAATTTTATTGTTTCATATATCCACGCATAACACCCCGTTTCGAATTGGTAATGAATGATATAATCTCATCACGTTCTTTCGAAGCCGGCATCTCGGCCTCAATTATTTGAACGGCCTGCGAAACATTATTCTTTTGTTGGAATAAGATTCGATAAATATTTTGAACTTCACTAATCTTTTCAGAAGTAAATCCACGACGACGTAAACCAATAGAGTTAATCCCCACATATGAGATAGGCTCACGAGCTGCTTTTACGTATGGAGGCACATCTTTACGAACCAATGAACCACCAGAAATCATGGAATGTGATCCAATATTTACAAACTGATGTACTGCCACCATTCCACCAATAATTGCATAATCGTCAACGGTAATATGTCCTGCTAATGTAGAAACATTAGCCAATATACAATTGTTACCAATAATACAATCGTGAGCTACGTGTACATAGGCCATCAAAAGGTTATTATTACCAACTACTGTTTCCATATTAGCAATCGTTCCTCTGTTAATCGTAACAAACTCACGAATAATATTATTATCGCCAATACGTACTATGGATTCCTCACCACCAAATTTTAAGTCCTGAGGAATTGCCGAAATAACCGCACCAGGAAAAATCTTATTATTTTTACCAATACGAGCACCCTCCATAATGGTAACATTGGATCCAATCCAAGTCCCCTCACCAATTTCAACGTTTTTATGAATAGTTACAAAAGGTTCAATTACTACAGTAGCAGCAATTTTGGCTTGTGGGTGTACAAATGCTAAGGGTTGATTCATGTGTCTTAGTTTTTCTTATGTATGTAGGTCGTTAGAGTTTCTACTAATCATCTACCGACGTATAATTCTATTTTTTCTTTGCAATTTGGGCAAGCATATCAGCCTCCATCACAACTTTATCACCAACCCAAGCTTTTCCGCCCATATGACATAATCCACGACGAATTGGTGATAGTAAATCTAACTCAAAAATAATGGTATCACCAGGCACAACCTTATTACGCAATCGAACATTGTCAATTTTCATAAAGTAAGTCACATAGTTTTCTGGATCGGGAACCTGGCTAAGCACCAATATACCACCTGTTTGCGCCATGGCTTCAATCTGCATTACTGCAGGCATAACAGGCTCGTCAGGGAAGTGACCCACAAAAAACGGCTCGTTCATTGTAACACTCTTCAGTCCAATAACACGCGACTCTGTCATCTCCAATATTTTGTCTACAAGCAAAAATGGCGGACGGTGGGGCAACAACTTTTTAATATCATTAATATCATATACAACCTCTTTATTGGGGTCATATTTAGGAGCCTTTGAGCTGTTTTTCTTAATATACGATCTAATTTTCCTAGCAAATTCTACATTAGTAGGATGACCTGGTCGTACTGCAATTACTCTACCTCGTACACGTTGACCAATCAAAGCCAAATCACCAATTACATCAAGCAATTTATGACGAGCAGCTTCATTATCAAACGAAAGCTCAAGATTATTTAAAATTCCTCGTTTAGCAACTTTCACACTTGGCTTATTAAACAAGGTTGCCAATCGATCCAGTTCTTTATCAGACACTACCTTATTCACAAAAACAATGGCATTACTTAAATCACCACCTTTAATTAGATTATTATCCAATAAAAATTCCAATTCGTGAAGAAAAACAAATGTTCGACATGGAGCAATTTCTTTCTCAAAATCCTTAATACAGTTTAATTCAGCATTTTGCGTCCCTAAAACCTTGGTATCATAGTCAATCATCACGGAGTAGCGTCTATGCTCATCAGGAATAATCGTCATCTCTGTATTTCGGTCAGAATCTGAAAAGTTTATCACTTCATCAAGTTCAAAATACACACGATCTTCATCTTGTTCAACAAAACCTGCTTCATGCAATTTCTTAACATATTGAATACTACTACCATCAAGAATAGGTGCTTCATCATGATCCATCTCGATAATTACATTATCAATATCAAGACCCACTAAAGCAGCTAAAACATGCTCAATTGTGGTAACTCTCGCTCCCTTATACTCTAATGTCGTTCCACGAGAAGTATCAATTACATAATCAACTAGTGCTGGAAATTCTGGCTGTCCTTCAAGATCAACTCTCTTAAAAATGAAACCAGTGTTAGGTTTTGCAGGCTTAAAATTCAAGGTAACATTTACGCCAGTATGAAGGCCTATGCCCGATATACTAACTTCTTTCTTTAGCGTTACTTGCTTATCACTCATAAATTTATATCGAATTAATATTGTTTATTATTGAATAATGCTCAACAATATATAATCGACAAAAATAGCAATTTATTTTATTCTGTATTGATTATAATAAGCACACGCAGCATCCAACGACTACAACAGCTGTCAAATCATAGTATTACAGGCTTTTATAGAAACAAAATATACTCTAATAAGTATTATTATTTTTCTTTTAGTGCTTTAAGGTCTTTTTCTATATCGCTTATCTTTTGAGATAATTTAGGAAGTTTTCTGAAATATACATACGACTGAAGGAAAGACTTATGAGAAAACGAAGGAGCTCCCATTTGCACATCATTTTCTTTAGGAATACTTGAAGCTACACCTGCTGTGGCAGCTAATTTAACCCCATCAGCAATTGTAAGGTGCCCCGCGATACCAACTTGACCTCCAAACATACAATTTTTACCAATTTTTGTTGAACCAGAAATACCAGTTTGTGCAGCAATTACAGTATTTTCTCCTACTTCTACATTATGGGCAATTTGCACAAGATTATCAATCTTCACACCACGTCGTATTACCGTAGACCCCATGGTAGCTCTATCAATAGTCGTATTAGCACCTATCTCTACACGATCTTCAAGAATTACATTTCCAATTTGCGCAATTTTCTGATAATCTTCTCCAGTTTGTGGAGCAAAACCAAATCCATCAGCACCAATCACAGTCCCTGCATGCAAAGTACAATCAGTGCCTATAACACAGTCAAACATTACCTTAGCTCCTGGATATAAGC
>Ga0256913_10001914_pt1 | contig 10627 bp, 10 predicted proteins | sample Axial_MatmetaG_FD_185970 | JGI IMG/M metagenome (GOLD analysis project Ga0256913, IMG submission 185970) | Deep-sea worm associated microbial mat communities from Axial Seamount, Juan de Fuca Ridge, Pacific Ocean - Axial_Mat | ecosystem: Environmental > Aquatic > Marine > Oceanic > Microbial...
CGAAGGGGCGAGGGGGCGAAGGGACGAAGAGATGAAGGGACGAAGAGGTGAGAAGTAAATAGTTATGAGTTAATGGGTACTGAGTTTAATGAAATAAGATGAAAAAATTCATTGGATTTGTAAAAAAGGAGTTTAATCATATCTTCAGGGATTTTCAAACCATGCTGATATTGTTTGGAATACCTGTTGCCCAGCTCCTTATATTCGGATATGTGGTTACCAATGAATTAAAAGACATTAAAATAGCCATTCTGGATCAGTCAAAAGATGATGTAACTCTTGAAATATCAAATAAAATTATAGCTTCGGGATATTTCATTCCCGACCAAAATCTCAGGTCAATTGAAGATGTAGATAAAATATTTAGAGAAGGAAATGTAAGACTCGTAGTGATTTTTGAGCCGGGTTTTGCAAAGAAACTTGAACGTGAACACACTGCTAAAGTACAGCTTATAGCAGATGCTTCGGATGCCAATACTGCAAATCTCATCGTAAATTACACTTCCGGGATTATTTACAACTATATCAACAGTATTAACGGAACTAATGAAATGCCTTTGAAGATAATACCTGAAGTCAGAATGGTCTATAATGAAGAGATGAAAGGCGTTTATATGTTTGTTCCGGGAACAATGGCAATGATTCTTATGCTGATTTCCGCTTTGATGACTTCTGTTTCAATTGTCAGGGAGAAGGAGATGGGCACAATGGAAGTGCTTCTGGTTTCCCCTTTGAAACCCGGTCAGATAATACTGGGTAAAGTTATTCCATACGTGGCTCTTGCTTTTATTGATGCGGTGGTAATTATTGCTCTCGGATATTGGGTTTTCGGTATGCCCGTCAGAGGCAGCCTGATGTTGCTGATAGCCGAAAGTTTTCTCTATATCAGTATGGCTTTGTCGCTTGGCCTTTTTATCTCAACAGTTACAAATAACCAACTGGCAGCAATGTTTATCTCCTTTTTTGCATTGATGTTGCCGACATTGCTACTTTCGGGTTTTATATTCCCGATTGAAAATATGCCACTTATACTTCAGTGGCTAAGCGCATTAATACCGCCCAGATGGTTCATAGTGATAATCAAGAATATAATGCTAAAAGGAGTTGGGTTTGAATATGTCTGGAAAGAGACACTCATTATTGCTTTAACAATGATTGGTTTTATTGCGCTGAGTATTAAAAAGTTCAAAATTCGATTAGAGTAATGCGGACTATACTTTACATAATACAGAAAGAGTTTATTCAGATATTCCGCAACAAGATGATGTTGCCGTTCATATTTGTCTATCCGCTTGTGCAGTTGATAATACTCGTAAATGCAGCTACTCTTGAGATGAAGGAGATTGATATGGTGGTGGTTGATATGGATTTTTCATCTTTATCACGCGAGCTGACCGGAAAATTCAAAGGATCGCCGTTTTTCGTGATTGAAAGTCACACAACTTCAATAAAAGAGGCTGAGGCCAAACTGAAAAGTGGCGAAGCCGATATAATTCTTCATATCCCGCAAAATTTTGAGAAGGATTTGTTCTCAACGGGAAAAGCCGAAATTCAGCTTCTTGCAGATGCAATCAATGCAACAGCAGCAGGAATAACAAATGCATATTGCTCGTATATAATTGCCGATTTCAATAAAAGTGTCATTTCCGAAAACAGGAATATCCTTCCTCTCAGTCTCCCGAAATCCGTTGATATAGAATACTCCTACTGGTATAATTCCGAGTTAAACTATAAGATTTTTATGCTTCCCGGTATTCTTGTCATCCTTGTTTCAATTATCGGAATGTTTTTGTCGTCTGTAAATATTGTCAGGGAGAAAGAGATGGGTACAATTGAACAGATAAACGTCACTCCGATAAAAAAATATCAATTCATAATTGGAAAAATGGTTCCTTTCTGGCTTATTGCAATGTTTGAGCTTGGGTTCGGACTTATAATCGGGTGGATTTTATACCGTGTTCCGGTCGAAGGCAGTTTAATTACACTTTTTTCGTTTACGGCTGTTTACCTGCTGGCGTTGATGGGGCTGGGATTGTTTGTTTCGACAATCTCACACAGGCAGCAGCAGGTTATGTTTATAAATTTCTTTTTTATGCTGACCTTTATTTTGATGAGCGGAATATTCACACCTGTCGAAAGTATGCCCGATTGGGCGGTAAAGGTTAATGTCATCAATCCGTTTGCCTATTTTATGCGGGTCATCAGGATGGTTATGCTGAAAGGCTCCGGTTTTCAGGAAATTGCCTATGAGTTTTATGCAATGTGTATTTATGCTGTTGTAACTCTGAGTTTAAGCGTGTGGAAGTATAGGAAAACCACGTAGAGAAAACACAAAGCCCGAAATTCAAGACAGAATAACCCCGATTTAGTGTTAACTCTTCCGGGATTTGTATCCTTTGTTAACACTTTCCCGATTTTGCTATTGCTCACCTATGTTTCAAGCGTCCACGCTTGGAAATATATGGGATTGTGAGGAGATTCTCACTTCTACTGCCGCTCTTCCCTCTCCTTTTTCAACATCCGTAGTTTTAACGAAGGATTGTTGGGAGAGGGTTAGGGTGAGGTGATATATACTTTTTCATTATTATCAATGAATAAAAATATGAATTCTTTTATTTTATTTACCCCTCACCTTTATCCTCTCCCTTGGGGAGAGGAAAGAGCTGTGGAGCGACACCTTTATCCTCACCAAGGAGAGGAAAGAGTCTTGGAGTGGCACCTTTATCCATTCCCTATGGGAGTGGAAAGAACAGAGGAGTGGCACTTTAATCCACTCCCTGAGGGATGAACGGAGTTACAAACAGGGCGTGCCTCCGCAAATCTCCTGATGACTACAGGTGCAACAGGCAGAGAAACGGTTCAATTCGCCATAATGCCAGCATACAGCAGTCATCTGGAGATTGCGGGTAAGGTTTTGTCTGTGTTTATGTTTATGAAACAGGTATGGTTATTAGGTTAGGTTTGTGTTATGGGTGTATCTAACTTTAGACTTCAATTAGTGTAAATTTGTGAAATTCGTGGGTTCTCATCTATATTGTTGCCCCTTTAGATATCCTCCGTGCTGTTCGGGATTTCAAAATCCCTAACTAAATATCCGCAGGATTTATAATTTTGACATACAATTTCCTGATTATTGCGTCTGACGTAGCTCGCGAAGTCTGAACAAACGCTTCAGGCCACTTCCTAAATCCGGAAGATCCCGACGGTAAAGTAAAGGCAATGACGGTGATATCCGGCTTTGACTCTGAAAAGTACCCCGGTTCATAAAAAAAATTCTTACCTTGGCACCGGAAACGAGGAAAATTGCTTTAAACAAATGAGGGAATTATAATGCAATCATTAAGAAATGAATAAGAGAATTATTTTTATTTTTTGCTTATTTTTTATTTTTTCTTACGCACTGACAGCACAGGAAAAGGAGACAAATAAAAAGTCTTTATATATCGGGATCGAACCTTTTTCCTTTGCTGTTGGTTATAAGGGAGGTTTTGTAGATTACAGGGTAAACGATAAGTATATCTTTAATTTCTATGCCGGTTATTACGGTTGGTGGTTTCATTTTAATGAAATTAAGGGTTTTGAAAAAACACGGTTATCGGATAATTATCTTGCTCCTAAAGGTCCTGTCATTAGGTTTGGAATGGGGTTTGTCTTATCTGAAAACAAATTCAGATTTTCACAGGTGTTATTCAGGCCGGAGATTACTTATAAGTACCTTTCGTATGATAATAAGTGTTTCTATTATGGTTCAAACGGGGTGAGCGGGACATACCGTGAAGTACGATCATATGAAAGTAATTATTTTGCTGTCAGTGCTATTTTCGGGTTCAATCATTATTCCGATTCTTTCAAAGAAGTCTCTATTGAATGGTTCATAGGCCCCGGTCTTGGAATTGCTTATGAAGATATGACAATTCTTTGTAAGGGAAGTAGCTGTAGTGCCGGTAAAGTAAACTGTAATGAACAATCCGGCGGAATACATTTTTATCCGTCAATCCGTTTTGGAGTTCAGATAGGTTTCAAAATATATAATTCGAAAAAATAGACATTTTTAATTAATCAAACTGCTTATTTCAAAAAACCAGAACTTATTTATTCCGCAAATTTCCCGAATTAAGAATTCTTAAAACTCACGGAATCCGATTATCTCCCGAACCTCTTTGACTGTTGCAGCACCGCTCGTATGAGCTTTTTCCTTCCCCATTTTCACTACCTTGCGGATATAATCTTCATTTGCTGATATCTCTTTCACTTTTTCGCGAAACGGTTCAGTGAAATTAATAATATCTTCGGCAAGTTGTTTTTTCATATCACCGTAACGGATGGTGCATTTATTGTACTGGTCGTCAAAATATTCCACAGTTTCGGGTAGCGACACTGCTTTCATAATTGCGAAGAGGTTTGCAATCGGCTCGGGTTTTGTCTGGTTCATCTCTGTCGGGCCGTTGTCGGTTACGGCTCTCATAACCTTTTTGCGGATTGATTTGGGGTCTTCGGCAAGGAAAATAGCATTTCCTTCACCTTCCGATTTACCCATTTTACCTGAACCGTCCAGCCCGGGTATTTTTACAAGTTGTTCGCCGAAATTATATGCTTCGGGTTCCGGGAAAAAGTCAACATTATAAAGGCGGTTGAATCTTCTCGCAAAGGTACGTGTCATCTCAAGGTGCTGTTCCTGGTCTTTCCCGACAGGAACTTTATGTGAACGGTGTATCAGAATATCGGCTGCCATCAGGCAGGGATAGGTCAAAAGTCCGGCATTAACATTATCCGGTTGTTTGCGGGCTTTGTCCTTAAATGTCGTAACCCTTTCCAGTTCACCTTTGTAGGCGTTCATATTCAGAAGAAGATAGAGCTCGGCTGTTTCGGGTAAATCACTCTGAATATACAGTGTAGCTATCTCAGGGTCTATTCCGGCAGCAAGATATTCAACCAAAACCTGACGTACATTTCCATGCAGGTCGGCAGGAGTTGGATGAGTTGTTAGCGAATGGTAGTCGGCAATGAAAAAATAGCATTCATTCTTATGTTGCATCTTCACAAAGTTCTTCAAGGCTCCGAAATAATTTCCAAGATGTAGATTTCCCGTTGGTCTGATTCCGCTTAATACTATCGACATAAACTTTTTTTTAATAAAATTTGTTAATATACCTTAAATAGGGCGCAAATATCATAATAAATTCAAGCCTGTGAAACTAAATTTTTATTTCATCGTCATTTTTATTGAAAAAATGATACTCAAGAAAATGATAAGATTTATCGGGTTTTAGTTTTATCCATCTTTTAAATTTGAAATACCATTTAATCTGTTGCGAGTAAATTCCCTTTGTCAGGTAAGCATATAAATAGGGATGAAGAATAAGACAGAGTCCCTTTTCGTTTTGATCCTGAATTAAGTATCTGATATTATTTTCTATTTCATCAACGAACAGCAGAGTAGGTTTTATTTTCCCGGTTCCGTCACATACTGGACATTTTTCAAGTACTTTAATATCCATTACCGGCCTGACACGCTGTCTTGTAATCTGCACTAGCCCGAATTTACTTGGAGGCAAAATCGTATGTTTGGCACGGTCTTTTGCCATTTCATCCTTCAAAGTCTGAAACAGCTTCCTTCTGTTAGCAGCTTGCCGCATATCTATAAAATCAACAACAATGATTCCGCCCATATCTCTCAATCGTAGTTGACGTGCAAGCTCTTTTGCAGATTCAATATTAACAGATACAGCATTCTCTTCTTGATTCTGTTCTTTATTAACCCTGTGACCGCTGTTTATATCAATGACATGCATTGCTTCAGTATGCTCAATAATGAGATAAATCCCACTTCTGATTGTTACCGTGCGGCCAAAAGAATTTTTAATAAGTTTATCAATACCAAAGTGCTCAAAGATTGGCGACTTTCCTTTATAGAGTTTCACAATGTTAGCCTTGTCTGGAGCTATAGACTTAATATAAGTTTTTGTGTCATCATAAAGAACAGGGTCGTTAATATAGATATTGTTGAACGATTCGCTCAGGATATCTCTCAGAATGACAGAGGTTCTGTCGAGTTCACTCACGATTTTTTTAGGTGCAGTAGCCTGCCTGAGTTTTTTTATGGAGTTTTCCCATTTTTTCACAAGACTTTTGAGGTCGGAGTCAAGTTCGGCAACTTTTTTATGTTCGGCAACGGTGCGTATAATGACGCCATAGTTGTCGGGCCTGATGCTCAATATCAGTCGTCTTAGTCTTTTCCTTTCGTCTGCACTTCTAATCTTTTGGGATATTGATATTCTGGTTGAAAAAGGTACAAGCACAAGAAATCTTCCCGCAAATGACAACTCTGAAGAGACTCTGGGGCCTTTTGTGGAGATTGGTTCTTTAGCCACCTGAATGAGTATTTGCTGACCCGATGTAAGTACATCTGTGATCTTACCTGTTTTTTCAATATCCTTTTCAGGTTTAATGTTTGCCGATGAGTTTATTCTGCCTTGAATAGCAAGGCGCGTCATTTTATTCAGTGTTTTTATTTGCGGACCAAGGTCAAGGTAATGAAGAAAGGCATCTTTCTCATACCCCACATCAATAAATGCCGCATTCAGTCCGGGCATAATTTTTTTAACCTTGCCAAGATAGACATCACCAACAGCATAGTTTGTGTCGCTATATTCCTTGTGTAATTCAACAAGGGATTTATCCTCAAGTAAAGCTATATCTACTTCGGATGCTTCAGAATTAATAAAAAGCTCTTTATTCACATTTTATTTCTTAAAATAGATCAATTCATCAGTTTATTTACCAATGAGGTTGTCGGAAGAAAGGGCAGAAAGTAAAATTTGGAGGAGGTAGAATTTAAAAAAAAGCAAGCATAACGCCCTTATAAGGCGTCATGCAGTTTTAAATTAAATTATTTCTTTTTATGTCTGTTTTTCCGCAAGCGTTTTTTCCGCTTGTGTGTCGACATCTTGTGACGTTTTCTCTTTTTCCCGCTCGGCATATTCCCCTATTTAAAATTACTTAACTTTATTTTTAACTTCGCTTACAAAAGTTTTTGCCGGTTTAAAGGCCGGAATATTATGAGCAGGAATGATAATAGTTGTATTTTTTGAAATATTTCTGCCGGTTTTTTCAGCCCTTTTCTTAACGACGAAACTACCAAAACCTCTTAAATAAACATTTTCTCCATTTGCAAGTGAGTCCTTTACAGCTTCCATAAATGCCTCAACAGTATGTTGTACGGCCACTTTATCAATTCCTGTCTTGTTAGCGATTCCCGCTACGATTTCTGCTTTTGTCATGATCTATATATTTTATTAATTATTAAATAATTACATTTCTACAGGGCTGCAAATATATAATTTTTTTTTTAATGCAAGAATATTTAATTTATTTTTTAACTTACTGTTATTAAATTTGTTCCCCAACAAGATTTATAGATGAAGTCGTATTATTTCTGCTGAAAAAAAATTTCAATTACTGTTAAAAAAATGTTGAATTTAATCTAATTTATATTATTTTTGTATAAACTAAAATTTTAAGAAAATGGCAGGAGTAAACAGAGTAATCTTAATTGGAAATCTGGGTAAAGACCCGGAAGTTATCACCTTTGATAACGGTGTAAAAAAAGCAAGCTTTTCGTTGGCCACATCAGAAAGTTATAAAAATAAAGAGGGAAACCGTGTAGAGCAGACTGAATGGCACAATATTGTTTTATGGCGCGGTCTTGCTGAAGTGAGCGAGAAATACCTTCATAAGGGAGATCAAATCTTTGTTGAAGGTAAAATCAGAAACCGATCCTACGAAGTGGACGGTGTGAAAAAGTATATTACCGAAATTTTTGCAGATAATATGACTATGCTTGGTAAACGTGGTGACTCGCAGAAAACGGAGACTCAGCAGGGAAACACACCATCTGCAGATAAAGGACAAGAAAAGGATGAGCAAATTGTACCCCCTGAGGATGATCTGCCATTCTGATTTTTTTACATTGTTGACAAATTATTATATTTGCAGCCGATTTGTAAAATTAAACTTTTAAGTTTTGGAAGACCCTGATAGTGATCCTCATTTGTATTCTTTTAAGATTCTTGTCGCAGTTTTAAATGGAAACATATCGGTTGGCTTGATAATCGGCCTGATAGTGGTTTTGTTGTTGCTTTTCTTTTCAGCAATGATATCAGGCTCTGAAATAGCTTTTTTTTCGTTTAGCCCTGTAAACCTAAAACAGATAAAAGATAATGAATCGGGAAGTAATAAAATAATTCTTGCCCTGCTTGATATACCCAAAAGGTTATTGGCAACAATACTGATATCCAACAACTTTGTGAACGTGGGGATTGTAATCCTGAGTTCCTATATGATAAATGAAACTTTTGACTTTACCGGTTTTCCTGTTCTCGGTTTTATTATTGAAGTCATTGTTATAACTACATTCATTTTACTTTTCGGTGAAATAATTCCCAAGATTTTTGCTGCTCAAAAACCGGTTCTTTTTGCAACAATAATGGCAAAGCCTCTACGTTTTCTTATCAAGTTTTTTTATCCTATTAGCATATTATTAGTTAAATTTACATCAATCATTGATAGGAGAATTGAAAAAAAAGGAGTTGATGTTTCGATGAGTGACCTGTCGGAAGCCATTGATCTCACAACGGATGAAAATATGGATGAAGAAGATACAAAGTTGCTGAAAGGAATAGTTCGTTTTACCGATATTGATGTGAAAGAGATTATGAAGTCGCGTGTAGATGTTACTGCTCTTGATGCAGAGACCCCTTTTAAAGAGATACTGAAGGTTATCATTGAATCGGGATATTCCAGAATACCGGTCTATGAAGAAACTTTTGATAATATCAAAGGGATTCTCTATATAAAAGACCTGCTGCCACATCTTGATGAAGAAGATAATTACGATTGGCTGTCTTTACTGCGAAAACCGTTTTTTGTTCCTGAAAATAAGAAGATAAACGACCTGTTGAAGGAGTTTCAGGATAAAAAAATTCATCTTGCCATTATCGTTGACGAATATGGCGGTACTTCGGGGATTGTGACAATGGAAGATATTCTCGAAGAGATAGTTGGTGAAATTGTTGATGAATTCGATGCTCCTGAAGATGAGGTTGATTATAAAAAGATTGATGATAAAACTTATCTGTTTGAAGGAAAGACAAGTATAAACGATTTTTGTAAAATAGTCGGACTTGATGATGATGTTTTTGATGATATAAAAGGCGAATCTGATTCACTTGCAGGTTTGATACTTGAACTTGAAGGTGAAATACCGGAAAAAGGTAGCAGTACGACTTACATGAATTTTGTTTTTATGGTAGAAACAGTTGACCAACGCAGAATTAAAAAGATTAGAGTTACGGTAAATGAAGCAGATGATGAGGATAATGAATAATCAGAGACATAGATTTATTTTTTTTAATCCGGGAAATTTTCAAGACAAGAGAGTTCCAAGAGGCCAGAATGTCAATTTAATAGCTAAATTGTCAATTATTATTGTGTTCACTCTTTTTCTTTCTTCCTGTGGTAGTGATTATTATCCCAAGCCGAGAGGTTATATACGCATTGCTCTTCCCGAAAAGGAATATGTGAAATTTGATACTACTTATCCTTTTACTTTTGAGTATCCGGTATATTCCCGGTTTGTTCCCGATACCGATGCCAATGCCGAACCTTACTGGTTTAATCTTGACTTCCCTCGGTTTAAAGGTCGGTTAAATGTCAGTTATAAGACTGTAAATAATAATGTTATTAAATATCTTGAAGATACGAGAACACTGGTAATGAAGCATATACCGAAAGCAAATGCTATTGAAAGTAAGCAGTTTGTTGATGAAAAGAACAGAATTTACGGGCTTACCTATACCATAAAAGGCCCTGAGGCCGCATCACCGTTTCAGTTTTATCTTACCGATAGTACAAAGAATTTTGTGCGGGGAGCTTTATACTTCTATACCGTTCCTAACAACGACTCGCTTGCTCCTGTTATTAAGTTCCTGAAACAGGATATTGTCCATATGATTGAGACATTCAGGTGGAAGCCGGAGTGATTATTTTGTATAAAGTACTTTCCTTGTCTCCTGATACTCTCCGCTGATTATGTTTATAAAATATAAACCTTCGGGAATACTTTCCGGAACCCAGATTGTTGTTTGCTCACCGGTTCCTTTTGTTGTGAGATTTTTAGTGAATACTTTTTCCCCTTTTATGTCGAATATCTCCAATGTTCCGGAGAGGTTACATTTAATCGTCAGTTGTCCGGAGAATGGATTGGGATAAACGGCAATTGAACTTCCGGTCTTTTCTTGCTCATCAATACCAACAAAATAATCCATTTTATAACTCATACACAATGCTGATTTTCCGTTTATTTCCGACTGCCAGATTTCGGTATGTTCGGCAAATTCCCCGTTTCTTTCGTCGATGAAGAAATCAGGATTATAATCCCTGCGATTATTATTTGTCCAGATTTCCGTTTTGCTGTTTTCATCCCATTTTTTTTCAAAGAAAAGATATGCAGTCCCGTATCCGTTATCAAAAACAAACATTTCCGGATTTGAGTTGTAACTGACCGTATCGGTAAGGATAACAGGTTCCGACCAGTTTTGACTAAAAACGGTTAATCCGCTCGCCAATA
>Ga0256913_10001915_pt1 | contig 10622 bp, 9 predicted proteins | sample Axial_MatmetaG_FD_185970 | JGI IMG/M metagenome (GOLD analysis project Ga0256913, IMG submission 185970) | Deep-sea worm associated microbial mat communities from Axial Seamount, Juan de Fuca Ridge, Pacific Ocean - Axial_Mat | ecosystem: Environmental > Aquatic > Marine > Oceanic > Microbial...
TTTCATATTTGTTTTTACCGATTCCGTTATGCGAAGAATTATATGTAATAACAAAAAAACCGTGCCCGACAAAATAATCCGCAAAATAATGTGAATATCCCCAATCTTTAAATCCTTGATATCCGGAAACTAAAATAATACACGGAACGGAAGAAATATTTTCATTTCCATAGGTAGTAATGGATATTTCACCGCCAAGCGAGGATTCGATAGAGTAATTTTGCGCCATATATTAAGATGCTAATTTTGGACTGAAAAGTCAAGATTCGAATACAGTTTTGATGTTATTAACATCATCGAAAATGTTGCCGTCGTTTTACATTTCCTTTGTTTTCATCGTAATGCATACATATTCCCATTTATTATTTCTTTTTATATATACAATTTACCTAAAAACTTTGCCACACCTTCGGCACTTCGTTCACCGTCAATTGCTGAAGAAACAATTCCGCCGGCATATCCGGCACCTTCGCCGGAAGGGAAAAGTCCCTCAATCTCAATATGCATAAGGGTTTTCGCATCTCTCGGTATTCTTATCGGAGAACTTGTTCTGGTTTCGGGAGCAAGTATTTGGGCTTCTTCCGTGTAGTATCCTTTCATCTTTTTATTGAATTGAAAAATACTTTGTTGCAAACGTTTGGCAATTCCTTCCGGCAACAGATTATGTAAGGGAGCGGAAATTGTTCCCGGAATGTAAGATGTTGCAGGAAGCGTTTGAGAAATTTTATTATTGGTAAAATCCGTTAAACGTTGTGCCGGTGCTTTCTGATTATTTCCACCGAATCGAAACGCCATATTTTCAATCTCTTTTTGGAATTCCAACCCGGCAAAAACTCCGTGTGCGGAATGATGTTGCCAATCATCTGCGGTAACGCTAACAACCAAGCCGGCATTGGCAAAAGGAGAATTACGGCTTGAGCTCGACATTCCGTTTAGGACAAGCTCTTCGGTATTCGTAGAGGCGGGAATAACAATTCCACCCGGACACATGCAAAAAGAATAAACCCCGCGATTATCAACTTGGCAGGCCAAACTATACTCGGCTGCCGGAAGATATTGGCGTGCATTTACCGAATGATATTGAATAGTATCTATTAATTGTTGGGGATGTTCAATTCTTACCCCCATGGCAAACGGTTTATTCTCCAACTTGATTTTATGTTTATTCAACAGATAATAAATATCCCTTGCCGAATGCCCCGTTGCAAGGATAATCGCATCTGCAACAAATTCGCTTTTATTGTTAACCACAACTCCAATAAGCCTATTATTATTAAAGATAAAGTCGGTTACTTTACTTTTAAAATAAATTTCGCCACCATAAGTTAAAATTGTATTCCGTATTGCCGAAATTACTTTAGGTAGTTTGTTACTGCCGATATGCGGATGTGCGTCTATTAAAATTTCTTCTTTGGCTCCGTGCATTACAAGCAAATTCAAAATTCTCTTTACATCTCCTCGTTTTGTGGACCGTGTATATAATTTACCGTCGCTGTAAGTTCCGGCTCCTCCTTCGCCAAAACAATAATTTGAATCGGGATTAACAATACCCTCTTGCTGTATTGCTTTTAAATCACGTCTTCGTTTTTGAACATCGTAACCCCGTTCAATAATTACGGGTTTTAATCCTAACTCCAATAATTTTAATGCCGCAAAAAGTCCGGCAGGCCCGCTTCCTACAATAATTACTTTTTTACTTTTGCTAACATCTTTAAAACGGAATTCTTGTTTTGTTTCAGTGATAATTTCATTTACAAAAACTTTAATTTTTATTTGATATTGCGGTTTTTTTTTGCGGGCATCAATGGACCTGCGGATAATTTGCAAAGCCGTAATTTCGGAAGGATTAATTCTTAATTTCTTGGCAGCTAATTTTTTTATTAATGCTCCGTCACCTAAATTTTTAGGGAAAACGGAAAGCTCAATCTCTTTTACCATTATGTCTCCTGTTTATGGAGAAAATTATTGTTCGCAATTATTATGGTTATACAATTCAGTAAAAAAATAATTGTAAAATTTTTCACATTATTGTTTCAACGAAAAATTAAAATTATTTTTTTATTAAATTTATTTTCCACTTTGCAAAATCATTTTCTTGAGTAATTATATAACAATTTGCCTCTGTTGTAATTGAAAAAGTACCGGTTAAATATAAACTGCTAAACCAACCCGGATTCATTTTAAGCCAAGAAACATCATACATATTTATACGATTACCCGTCTTTTCAAATCTACCTGAATCTTTTATTTCAAACTGAATTGTATCCTTTACGGAATCTTTCACTACTCCGATGTAACTGTATCCGGAATCTTTGAATACAAATGCAATTTCACCGGTTTGTGTTACCCTTTCCGAAGAATTATGATAATTATTAAATGTTACGTAAAAACTTCCGAAATATTCACCTTGAAGAGTAGAATTCGGCTCGGTTGGTAATTCGTTTTGTTTACAACCGATTAGAAAAAGCAATTGAGAAATAATGATAACAAGAAAAATATTCTTTTTCATTTTGCACCTCGTAAAAATCTAATTTTAATTTATCCCCAAAAACTTCTAATAAGCAGCTTTTATTGCACCACCGTCAACGGGAACAGTAACGCCGGTAATATAGCCGGCCTGTTCCGAAGCAAGGTAAAGAACGGTTGCTGCAACCTCGTGTGGAGCGGCCAATCTTTTCATTGCTGTTTTTTCCGCCATCTCTGCAAATACTTGCTCCTTAGCCATACCGGTCTCCTTTTCCTTATTAAGAGCCAATTGCTCAAGACGAGAAGTAAGCGTATACCCCGGAGCAACATTGTTTACGGTTATATTATACTTGCCTATTTGATTACTTAATGTTTTTGCCATTGCCGTAACGGCACTACGCAAGGCATTGGAAAGAAGTAAATTATCTACGGGTTGTTTTACCGAAAGAGATGTTATATTAATTATCCTCCCCCAATTATTTTCTATCATATCGGGCAATACTTCTCTATTAAATCTAACAACACTCATTAATACTTGGTCAACGGCATTGTACCAATCGGAATCGGATAAATCTGTAAATATACCGGGAATCGGTCCGCCGCAATTGTTAACAAGAATATCCACCCCGCCGAATTTATCTTTAACAAATTTCACCGTTTTTTTTATATCGTTATAATTATTAATATCGCATACTTTGAAAAAAGGGGCATAACCCGTTTTTTCTTCAATTTCTTTTACCGCTGTTAACAGATTTTTTTCGCCGGTTGAACAAATTACCACATTTGCCTCTTCGGCAGCAAACATCTCAGCGGTTGCTTTACCAATACCTTTACTGGCTGCGGTAATAAGAACCGTTTTATTTTTTAATTTTAAATTCATTTTAATAAAATTTGTTAAATGTTATCCGATAAAATTAAACTTCCCGCATAAAAACATACGGAAAGTTTAATAATATATAATTATTGTAATTGTTCATTTACTATCTCTTCGGTATCCATTGCAATTACAAGTTCTTCGTTTGTAGGAATTCTTAATATTCTTACCTTCGAATTATCCGTAGCCAAATCCATTTGACCATTTACATTTTTATTTTTTTCGAGGTCGAGTTCTAAACCTAAATATTCCATGTTTTCACACACGGCTTTACGAACCGCAGAAGAGTTTTCGCCTATTCCTCCGGTAAACACTAACGCATCCAATCCGCCGAGAGCCGCAATGTAAGCACCCACGTATTTTTTTATTCTGTATGCATAAAGGTCAAAAGCATATTTAGCTCTTTTATCCCCTTCGGCAACAGCTTCTTCCAGTTCTCGCATATCTGAGCTTTCACCGCTAACACCTATTAAGCCGCTGTGTTTATTAAGCAAAGCGTTCATTTCTCTTATTTCGAGCCCTTCTTTACCCATTACGTAAGTAATTATAGAAGGATCGAGGTCGCCGCTTCGAGTACCCATAATAAGCCCTTCCAAAGGAGTAAAGCCCATAGAAGTATCGACGGAAACGCCTTTATCAATTGCGGCAAGCGAACCGCCGTTCCCTAGATGTGCGGTAATCAATTTTAATTCGTTGTACGGTTTACCTAGCATTTCGGCGGCTTTTAACGAAACAAATCTGTGAGACGTTCCGTGAAAGCCGTAACGCCTAATTTTATAACGGCGGTATAGCTCGTAAGGTAATCCGTATAAATATGCATGAGGAGGCATTTTTGCATGAAACGCCGTATCAAAAACACCGACTTGAGGAGTGTTTGGCAAATGCGATTTTGCCGCTTTTATACCTTTTATGTTTGCCGGATTATGGAGCGGGGCAAGTTCTATATTATCTTTCAAAACCTCCATTACTCTGTCTGTAATTAAAACCGAACCGGAAAAATCTTCGCCGCCGTGAACAACTCTGTGCCCAACCGCATCAATTTCGGATTTATCTTTAATAACACCGTGATTGGGAGAAAGTAAAACGGCAAGAACATATTCTATTGCCAAAGTATGATCTAAAATTTCGCCAACTATTTTTATCTTTTCTTTCCCTTTGGGAATGTGAGTTAAAACCGCACTGCTCATTCCGATACGCTCTACCTGACCTTTTGCTAATGCTTCTTGATTATGTGTATCTATAAATTGATATTTGATAGAAGAACTGCCGGAATTTAATACTAATACTTTCATTTTTTCTCCTCACTTACAATCTTATTTCCATCCTTATCATATTTAAAAAATCCTTCACCGCTTTTTTTACCGAATTTTCTATCGCGAACCATTTGACGTAAAATCGGGCAAGGGCGGTATCTCGGCTCGCCGAGTGCATTCCATAATTCCTGCATCCAGTGCAATAGTTCATCCAAACCGATGGTATCGGCTAATTCCAAAGGACCTATTTGTAAATTGTAACCTAACTTCATTGCTATTTCAATATCTTCGGCCGATGCAATTCCTTCCAACAATACGTACATTGCTTCATTAAGGTAAGGAACTATTACACGGGTTGTAACAAATCCCGGATATTCGTAAACTTCAATCGGACGTTTACCTATTTTTTCGGCAAAGGCTTTTGTTCGCATAACGGTATCGTCGGATGTTTCCAATGCTTTTACCACTTCCACAATATTAACTTTCGGAACAGGGTTCAGGAAATGCATTCCGATAATTTTTTCGGGACGTTTGGTTGTTTCGGCAATTTTTGTAAGACTTAATGTTGATGTATTGGAAACCAGAATTGTTTCGGGTTTGGCAACAATATCCATAATGGAAATAACTTGCTGTTTCGATTCAAAATTTTCTTCAACCGCTTCAATAATAAAATCGGCATCTTTGGCATCATTCATATCCAAAGACCATTGAATACGACTCATAATGGATTTCATTTCGCTTTTTGTCATTGCCCATCGCGAGATTTCATATTCCATGTTTCTTGTTAAATGTTCTTTTGCTTCTTCAACTTTTTCCATTGATTTTTCAATCATAATAACATCAATTCCGGCCGAAGCAATTGTTTGGGCAATTCCTTGCCCCATTACACCCGCACCTATAACCGCAACAAGTTCTATTTTATCGGCTTCGTCGGGTTGGGCAACTTCGCCCAACAAATCATTAAGTGACACCTCGTTTTCTTTACTCATTTTAATCCTTTTTTTTATTTTTTTACACCCAAACGTAAACAACTTGAAAATTCTATCCTAAAAAAATTAGTTTCGGGGATAAAATTTTAGTAATCCTTTTTATTAAAAATGTAAATGGAAATGTTAATAAGAATTATTATATATAACGAAGATACAACAAGAGGCGCTATTCCGAAATTATAATTTCCTAAAACCAATTTAGTGGTAATTGAAGAAATATCGGAGGTTTGCGGAACAATGTAATAGAGTAGAGTTAACACAACATTTTTTAAATTAGCCTCTTGCATATTTTGCAAACTACCAAGCAAAGGAGAAAAGACAAAAAAGATTAAATAAGAAACTATTAAGGAGAATGTTGAATTTTCCCATAAAATACCAAGCAAAATAATAACCGAATAGATAGCGGCAAAGGCAAGTGTAATTGTAAAAGCCACAAGTATAAAAGATAAACCCCATTCATCAAACTTAAATCCGATTAATAAATACAACATAAATACGGCATAAAAAACATTGGCAAAAACCATTGCTGTCCCGCCTAAAAATTTTCCCCAAATTATTTGACCACGGGAGATAGGTTTGGAAAGGAGCAAATCTATATTCCCTTTTTCCAGCAACGACGGAATAAAACCTACAACCGAAAAGATAGAAAGAAACATTCCGCCCGCATACAAAGGATAGATAAGAAAAAGTTTTATTCCCCCTACTATCGGGTTATCTGTATTTAAATTACCTCTTACCGTAAAAGATGCATGAAAATTTACCGCGGAGCCGGAAAAGGTGAACAAAGCAAAAAGAATTATTACAAATGTAGAGATCAAAAAGAAAACAAGAAAAATCTTTTTGGATAGTGCCTCGCGAAAAGTTAGCAGCGCCATAATAAAAACGTTTTTCATTCCTCCCCTCCTTCAGTATTTGCAACAAGGGAAAGAAACAACTCTTCCAGTGTCTCTTTTTTTTGCGATACGTTTTTAATTATCACCCCGTTTTTTCTGAAATGGTCAATTACAAAATTCAGTTCCAAACTGTCTTTTACATTTACAATTATTTTCACCGGAGATTCCACTTTGATACTAATGTTATCAAAAGAAGAAGGAAGCAATCCGGTATTAACCGGCGTTGCTGTTTCAATTATGTAAACCTCCTTATCGGTTGTAAGGTCTTCCACTTTCCCGTATTGCAAAAGTTTGCCCGTTTTCATTATTCCCACTGTGGTACTAATCATTTCCACTTCCGATAATAGATGACTGTTAAGAAAAATAGTTTTGCCATCTTCTTTTAGCTCGGATAAAATATCACGAATTTCTTTCCGACCGAGGGGGTCAATTCCATCCGTAGGTTCATCTAAAAAAATCAACTCGGGGTCATTCATCATTGCTTGTGCCAGACCAAGCCGTTGCATCATCCCTTTGGAAAATTGTTTTACTTTGGTTTTCTTCCATTTTTCGATACGAACAAGGGAAAGATATTTTGCTGCCCGTTGTTTAATAACATTTTTTTCCACACCGCTCAACTCCGCAAAATAATAGAGCACTTCTTCTGCTGTTAGATAAGTAGGGAATTTATGACTTTCGGGGAGAAAGCCGATTTTGCTTCTTACTGAAAAATCCGTAATATCTTTACCGAAAATTTTTGCACTGCCGAAAGTAGGATGAACAATACCCAGCAAAATTTTTATCAGTGTAGTTTTGCCGGCACCGTTTGCTCCCAACAATCCGAAAATTTCCCCTTTGGAAACGGAAAGGGAAAAATTATCCAAAGCTTTAATTTCCCCGTTTGCTTTAGGTCCTTTATATATTTTGGTTAAATTTTCTACTTCTATTATGTTCATTAAAATCCTCTTTTGAGTATTAAAAATAACGAATTTTCAAGAAAGTTTTTTTTGATTGAATAGTGAATGTTTTTTCGGAATATAAGCGAAAACTTAAAAAAAAGCCGAGCTAACTAACTACACACGCTGAATACCGACCGCTGCTTCCTTCCGGACCTGACGGAGTTGAGCATCAACATGTTAGTTAGCGCCCGACAAACTTAAAATTTAGAGTGAGAATATAAAGAATAATTTTTTTCTATCCAATTAACAAATGTTTTACCTTTTCGTATTCCTTTTCCCAATTGAGTTCTTTTTTGGCTTTTATACAGTTTTCTTTATACTCAATCAAATTGTATTTGTTTTCAGTTATTTTTTTGAGCACATCGGTCAAATTATCTTGCTCTAAATCCACAACATAACCGACTTGATATTCTTCCGTTATTTTTTTCATTTGCGGTAAATTACTAACCAATACCGGAAGCTCTGCCATTATATATTCAAACAATTTATTGGGTAATGCGTAATAATAACTTTTGCTTATGTTTTCAATTAAAGCAACGCCTATATCGGCGGCGGCGGTATAGTTAATTAATTTTTTCTGCTCAATATTGCCAAGAAAATGAACTCTTTTTTCAATTTTCAATTTTACGGCAAATTGTTCGTATTTTGTTTTAAATTCTCCATCGCCCAAAATAACAAGCTCGCACATCTTTACATTTTGCATAGCTTTTAACAACGGCTCCAATCCGCGTCCTTCCAATATTACTCCCTGATACAAAAGTATAGTTTTATCGGCAGAAATATTTAACATTTCTCTAAAATTCATCGGAGCATCCGCCCTTTTTAACGAAGGGAGATTACGTATCACCACTATGTTCGAAAGTCCGTAATACTCCGTTAAAAACTCCGCATCTTTTTCACCGGTAACCAAAACCTTATCCACTTTATTAATAAAGAACTTTTCCAACATTCTAATAACGGTTTGTGTTTTAGGTTTATTTCGCAATCCTGCAAGGAATGCATAAAACTCCCTACTGTTATAATAGACTTTTGCCTTGCGTAATTTTGCTATAAAGGTTACAATCGGAAGTGTTTGAATATCTTCGGCAAAATATATTGAAGATTTCGTTTTTAATAATTCCTTGAAAAGAATAATGATAAAATTCAGATAGAATCCGAAAGGATTTTTCTTTTTCGTTAATTTAAAGACGGATCTATTTCCTGAAACGGAAGTAAACCCCGGAGTTTTCCAATCGAAAGAAATTATCTTTACATCTACTCCGTCAGCCGTTAAAGAATCGGCAAGATTTGTAACACGCGTATCGTAATTTGCATTACCGAGGAAGGCAATTGTTATCGATATTTTTTTTTGCTTTGTCACGCTTGTTAACAGAATTATAATTTAATAGACAAAGTATTACGCATAACAGTTTTGGCATCAAATTTTTCTTTGAATTCAATTAAACTCATACTTGGTGTCATCGGATTTTCCGCTGATGTATCTTGGGAAACTCCGATATCCACGTAGCTGTAACCTTTATCGGTAGAGTATTTAACCACCTCATACATTATTCTGTGAATTGGTTTTAAGTGCTCATATTTATAATCGAGCATATTGTAAAAACAGAGAGCACAAGTTTTGTTAACAAAAAACATCAACGAACCGCCGATAGGAATATCTTTATAATAAATCATAAATAGTTTAAGATGTTCGGGTAATAGTTTTTTTAATCGCAACAATTCATCTAAAGTATGTGTCGGTTTTACGTTGTGGCGTGCTTTGTTATCCAAAAGGATAGGATAAAATTGCTCGTAGTGTTCGTTTATTTCAACTCTGATATCGGAATTGCGAAAAGTTTTACGAATATTTCTGCGAACGGTAGGTTGAAAACGGGAAATAATATCAACATTTTTATCTAACTTAATGGCACTGCTTATGTAATGTAAGGAATAATGAAATCCTTGCCACAGCATTGCAAAATCGAGGTTCTGATTTGGCTTATCTTCGTATACAACCGGAGCGGCTGTAAGTTCAAACTCCGTAATTCCGTTGGCCTTGGCATAATCCAAAAGCGTGGAAACAATTTTCATTGCTTTTGCAAATTTGATATCTTTGGTAACTATGGAGCCATAGCTTGCGCCTATGGGAGATTCGAATTTACTTCCTATCATTGCTCCTGGAAGAAGGGCAACAATTTCTCCTTTTTCAAGAAAGATTAGATGATTGAAATTAAATTTGCCGGGGCTGTGATAATCGAAAAATTTTTGTAAATGGAATAGTGTTCCGTTATTGGATTCCTCAACAAATTTATCCCATTTTTCTTTCCACTTTTCCGTGTATTTTATTATTTCCATAAAAGTATCAATTGAATGAATACATTAAAGATATTGTGTGCGCAGTTCCGAGACCGTATAAGTAGGGCGTAAAAGCATAATCGAAATTTATGCCATGCCAGTACAAACCCAACCCAGCGGTTAAGCCTTTAGCTTCGTATCCGGTCATATACCCTAAACGAATCGCCACGGTATTACTGTAATATGCTTCGGCACCAATATGGATGTGGGAATCATCCGTTTCCAAATATTTTTGAACGCCGCCTATAAAACTAAATTTCGTTTCAATAACTTTCGCAGCCGTAGAATACGCCGCTCCGATTCGCAAATCGGTTGGAAGCGTTGTTGCTTTGTTTCTTAGTTCGGAGAGTGTTCCTATGTTTTTCAACGATGCCCCGAATTCCAACCCTTCGACAATTCCTTTATAAGAGAGGCCTAAATCAAAAGCGAATCCATCCGCCTCGTCGGAAAATAAATTTTCGTAGATATATTTAACCGTTCCACCAATTGAAAAATTATCCACTACGTTAAATCCCGTAGAAACGGATGTAAACATATAATGTGCATTAAACGTTGCAATAGGTTCGTCCGTAGCACTTGTTCTCACTTCAATTTCGGAAACAGATGTATTATTTACTCCGAGGGCAAAAGGCAAACCCAAGATATTAAAACTTGCCCCGACCAATTGTGTATTAAGATCTTGAATCGACTTGTTATACGTGAGCATAATTTGCGGTGCGGAGTATCCGGAAAGTAATGCCGGGTTATAATTCAACGCCGTTAAATCGTTAACCCCGGCAACGCCTAAATCTCCCATCGCAATATTACGGGCACCAAAACCGTTTTTAAGGAAAGCCGCACCGCTGTTACCGGCTGTTTGAGCAAATAAGGGTAAA
>Ga0256913_10001916_pt1 | contig 10619 bp, 6 predicted proteins | sample Axial_MatmetaG_FD_185970 | JGI IMG/M metagenome (GOLD analysis project Ga0256913, IMG submission 185970) | Deep-sea worm associated microbial mat communities from Axial Seamount, Juan de Fuca Ridge, Pacific Ocean - Axial_Mat | ecosystem: Environmental > Aquatic > Marine > Oceanic > Microbial...
CGGCAAGTTGTTTATGCCACTTCTTCGGGAAATAACGTAAAGCATTTTTCAAAGCAAGTTGCTTCTCCTCTTTTGTAAGTATGTCCTTTCTTTTCGGCGCTCTGTTGGCGTCTTCCGGAATGGGTTTAAGCTCCGGTAATTCCGAAGGTATTCCCTGTAAGATCTGTTCTTTGAATGTCATGGCGTAATGTTTTTTTGAGTAATTGAGTAATTGAGGATCTGAGTAACCGGTAATTACGATTCCACAATTCATCAATTCCTCAAATCATCATATTTTATATCTGCAAACTTATCACTACTTTTGATAACTCACAAGACTATTTTAAGCAATAAATAATAACTATGAGTTATCAAATAGAATTGAGGCATCTGAAATATTTCCTTGCGGTGGCAGAAGATTTGCATTTTCGCAGGGCTGCAGAGCGGCTTTATATTTCCCAACCGGGGCTTAGTCGCCAGATACGGCAAATGGAGGAAGATCTTGGGATAACCCTTTTTGAACGGCATAACAGAAAAGTACAGCTCACAAAAGCCGGGAAGTATCTTCAGAAAGAGCTGACACGAAACCTGAATAACCTTAACAGGATCATAAGTTATGCAAAACTGATCAATGACGGCATTAATGGTGAGCTGCGGCTTGGCTATGTCGGTTCGGCCATGCAGAAGATCATCCCTGAACTCTTGCTGAATTTTACCGAAAAGCATTCCAATGTAACATTCTCGCTTAACGAAATGGAGAATAACAAGCAGATCCATGCTTTGATGAACGAGGAGATAGATATTGGGTTTGTAAGGGTTGAACGTGTTCCGCGGGGGCTGAACATTCATCCGTTGTTTGAAGATACATTTTCACTTGTTCTTCCTGACGGCCATCCTGTCAATGAATCGAACTTTAATAGTCTGGCACAACTTAAAGATGAATCTTTCATACTGTTTGATGCTTCTTACAGTGAGTCGTACTACGAAAAGGTAATGCAGATATTCGACGGCTTTGGTTTTGCTCCCATCGTATCACATTACACGGTTAATGCGGCATCCATTTTTCGCCTTGTGGAGAACAACTTCGGGGTTTCTATAATCCCCACATCACTGAAATTAGGGTACAACATGAAGGTGAAATTCATTGAATTAAAGGATATTCCGCAACGAACTACTCTTAAGGCTGTATGGAACAGTGAGAATACCAATCCGGCGTTGAAGGATCTGATAAACCTATTTGAATAGTTATGTTATCGACGGCGTCGCTCAAAACGACACCGTCGGTGTCATTATTGTACGTTTCTTTTTTCTCAATTTTCCTGAAAACCCGAAGGAAGTTGCCGCCCCAAATCTTTGCTATTTCTTTTTAAGTGTAGCCTCGTCTTAGCAATTCTTCGGTGATCTTGGGGTAATCTGATACATCCACACAATCGGCAAGTCCGCCGTCTCCATCAAAGTCGCTACCGATACCAACATAGTTAACTCCTACAAGTTTCACAACATGGTCGATGTGATAAACGATATCAACAATGGCAAGTTTCTTTTATTGGAGAAAATAGAGCTTCTTCAGGAATAAATACCAAACTGGCAATATGTTTATTAAAATTAACTTTAACATTAATTGACCCCAAAACAAATACACTTTATTTAACAGAAAGCCTTGATAAAGCTACTCATAAATTCTTTTTACTATGTTGCTCATCTACAACTGATATATAAAGTGAGAATCTACATAAATTCCTTTGATGTAATATTTATTTCAGATCAATATAAATAAAAAAGAGCAAACCATTCTGTCCTGACATTATCTAACTCTTAATTAATGGCAAACTCTGCAAACCATATCCTACAATTCTTCAAACTATTAAATCACATGGAAGTATCAGTGTAAAAACTGATCCTTCATTCTCTATAGAGCGGACTTCTATACTGCCTCCCAATAACTTTGCAAGTTTATGAGAAATAGCTAACCCTAAACCAGTTCCGCCATAAAGTTTATTGCTTGGTTGACTAACAACCCTGAAACGATCAAATATAATATTCAATTTGTCTTTAGGAATACCTATGCCTGTATCCTTAACAATAAACCTGAGATTATTAGCATCTTCTTCAAAACGCAATTCAACATATCCCTCTTCTGTAAACTTACAAGCATTACTTAGAAGATTGTTTAATATCTGCTTAATGCGAGTCCTGTCTGATAATATCTTCAGGTTTTGTTTTTCAACAACATTTACAAGTCTGAGTTTCGGTTTTTCTTTGGTTATTAATACTTTTGCATCTGCAAAAACCTCTTCTAATAAAGCATTTATTTCAAATTCTTCTTTTTTAATAATTAATTGACCTGACTCTATGCGTGATAGGGCGAGAATATCATCTATTAATGTAAGAAGCGTATTTGTATTTGAATTAATTTGAGAAATAAACAGAGATTTCGATTCATCATCCAAATCATTAATTTTCAAAAGCTGAGAGAACCCTGCTATTGCATTCATAGGAGTCCTTATCTCGTGCGACATATTGGCTAGAAATGCAGACTTTAACCGTTCAGATTCTTCTGCCTTTTTCTTTGCTTTTTCCAACTCGGAAGTCCTCTCTTTTACAAGTTCTTCAAGACGTGTCTTATAAACGATGAGCTCCCTGGTTTTTTTCTCAAGTTCTGTGTTCACCACTGACAGGTTCTTTGCCTGAGCATCTATCTCTTCTTTTTGTTGCAATATTTCTTCATTCCTGCTTTCAAGATAGTCATTGACATTTTTTAATTCTTTAGTTCTTTCCTTCACCTCTTTCTCAAGGTTCCGTTTTTTCTTTGCTATTGAATGTATTCTCATATTGTGATAACCTGCAAATGAAAACACGATAAACAATATAGAAATTAAATAAAAAATGTTAGTTCTCCACCACGGCGGCAATACCTTAATTTTAATGGATGCAATATTATTACCCCATAAACCACAAGCATTAGTACACTTTACTTTAAATATATATTCACCGGGATTGAGATTAGTATATGTAGCTTCCCTTTTATTGCCAACATAGTTCCACTTGTTATCAAATCCCTCTAGATAATAGGCATATTTTACCTTTTCCTTGTTTATGTAGTTAAGTGCTACATATTTTATTGTAAAAACAGACTGCCATGGTTGGAGTACAATGTTATCAGCTTCAGTTATTACTTTCTTAAGAGGAGAATACGGATCATCAAGTGATACAGGATGGTTAAACAGCAATAAATCGGTAAAATATAGCTTAAAATCTTTCATATCTTGCTTCACACTATCGGGATAAAAACTTAAGAGGCCTTTTTGTCCGCCAAAAAAGAATTCTCCGCTTTTGCTTTTATAAGCAACACCTCGTTTGGTAAATCTTTGTGAACTTAACCTGCCGTTTTCTGAATATGAAAAAAAATTCTCTGAAACAGGATCAAACATTTTAAGTCCATCATAAGTACTAAACCATATTCTTCCAACATCGTCTGAAAGTAATCCAACAACAACATTTGCCATAAGGTTTTCTCCATCTTTGTACCTTATTACTTTACCGCTTTCCGGATCAAGTTTATTTAATCCATTTCCTGTTCCAACCCATATATAACCATCTTTATCTTCTGTTAATGAAAATACACGATTATCTGTTAATGTTGTATCAATATTCTTTTCAAAACAAAAATTTTTAACACTGTATTTCCCTGTACTATCACGATATATTTTGTCGACACCAACACCAGCATATCCTGCCCAAATATTACCTTTACTATCTACGAGTAGCTGATTTATAAAATTATAACTTATTCTGAATCTTTGATTTTCACCTTCCTTAAATTCTAAAATTTTTCCTGTTTTAGGATTGTATTTCTTTAAACCACCGCCCATTGTTGCCATCCAGATATTACCATACTTATCTTCTGCCATATCCATAACATAAATCCATTCAACTCCGTCTTTTATAGTAAAAGTTCTGTATTTTTCCCTGTTTCCTTTAATAACACAAACCCCACCACCGTAATATGCGGCCCATATATATCCGCTTTGTGATGTTAGCAAACATAAAGGAACATTACTTAACATCTTTACTTGATTTGTTTTCCCATATCTGTAATGATTAAATATACCCTTCCCCCTGTCCCAATAATCAAGTCCTGATCCATCAAAACCAATCCACATATTTCCTTTTTCATCTTCGGTTAGCGACTTTACTATGCCGTAAGAAATTGACTGTGGATTACAAACATTATTTTTATAATCTTTAAAATTGTCAGAAGAATTGAACAATATATTTAGTCCATAATCATAGAACCCGAACCAAATATTTCCTAAATGATCTTTAAATATTGTTCTAACAGAATTTCCTGCAATGGAATTATCTTTCTTATTACTTGCTTTGTAAACTGTAAATTTTCCGGATTTCCGGTCCAACACATCCAGTCCGGAATTCTCTGTGCCAATTAATAATTTGTTATTGTTTAGTTCGCAAAATGACAATACAGAGTTTGCGCTAATGCTATTTTTAGTTGAAGTATCTTCAAGGTAATTATCATACCAAACATGGCCGTTTTTTATCGTATTGATTTTAATAAGTCCCGTATTGAGTGTTCCAATCCATATAACACTATCAGATGTACAATATATTTTCTTTATATCGCCAAATTTATCCTGGTTTCCGTTTCCGTTATCAAACTTAAGGCAGGTTACTTCATTTCCTGAATTATTAAAACTGAACACATTCCCTTTTGAATTTCCGGCAAAAACTATCCCTTTTTTATCAACTATAATTGCCCTGAAATTTTCTGAATTAGATTGATTGTTTTTAATTAATGAGGTATTAATCTTTTGTAATTTATTTTCCAACTTCTTCCATACAAATACCCCGGTTTTGGTAGCAAGCCAAATATTACCATTTTGGTCTTCTGCAATATCCCAAATAACAAGGTCATTCATAGAATGCCTGGTTGAATCAATGTTAGGTTTGATAAAATTATTTCTGTTCCTGTTATATATGTTTAGCCCTTTCATTGTGGCGACCAATAATACACTGTCCTTTGTTTGATATAGTGCATTTATAAAGTTATTGCTTATAGTTGTTGAGTCATTTCTATCGTTCACGTATATCATAATCTCATATCCATCATAACGACACAATCCGTTTTGCGTAGCAATCCAGATAAAACCTTTATAATCTTCAATAATGTCAGATATGTTATGCTCTGGAAGATTCAATTCAGGAGATACAAATCTGAACGGTTCATTTATCGATAGCGCATAATCGCCGGCAAATAATAACAATAACAGGAGAAATGCCCTTAACTGAACTTGTAATACAAGGTTATTATATTTTTGTAAAATTATCGGCAAATAAAAATCCATTTAATCCGCAAATTATATATTACATTTTCTATATAAGGTGTTTTTTTTAAATACGTATAAATATTTAAACAGTTACCTTTTATGTATTTATTTTAATTTTATTGAAACTATAACGTTTTTTTCACGAAACAACTCCAGAGAGCCTGTTAAGGATTTCTAAATAACATCTTGTTTATTATTGTTTCAACAGTACTTACCTTGTTCAATAGCATTACTTTATATAGTAAAAACCTCGTTTCTGAATTTCAATGTAATATTATTTAAAATCAGTAAGACTGACTTGTTTTTTTAAATAGTAATAAACACATAGTTATTCAGTCATGTATTGTCTTAATTTCCTGGTTTTGTGATATTCTATTTTTATTGTTTTATGTGTAATCTGTAATACTTTACCTGAAAAAAGGAAAGCCGTAACGATGACTCTCCTTTTTTATATATTGAAACGAAATCTTATTCGGGTATATTATTTTCAAACTTTTTTACTGCCCATCGAATAGCATACCAGCTTATGATTATCGTAACGGGATATGTCATAAATAATAAAAACTCACTTAAATACATAGCATAACTTTTTTAGTAGACATGGCCGTCATTGTCAGTAGCTGACATTTCCTCCTTGTCGATAGGTTTAACATTTATTGCTCTCCAGGCATACCAGATGTATGCTATCACTAACGGTATCATCAATGACACATAACTCATTGCTGTAAGTGTGTAGTGACTTGATGATGCATTCTGGATTGTCAGTGAACTTTGCATATCGTAAGTTGACGGGTAAAAGGCTGTGTTGTGGAATCCTGCAAGGAAGAACAAAGCAAGGACCGTAACAACTGTTCCAATACCCGAATACCATATTCCTTTCGGGCTTGCATTTCTGATGCCTAAAAAGATTCCCCAAAGAACCAGAACTACACCCAGCAGGAACATGATCAGTACAACAGGCATGCCTATCAGGTTATTGAAATATTTGTATGGCTCCATCGAGACTATACCGGTATAAGGATTAACTGCAAATCCGTCCCGTAACATCAGCCATATCACAAATGTGAGGAAGAACACAAGAAATGCCCCGGCATTGATAACAAGACGTTTTTTAGCTCGTTCAATTATTGTATCATCATTGATGTTGTTCATAAAGTACAATAAAGCAAGAACCCTTGAAAGGAAGAATACGGCAAGACCAAGTGACAGATTGAAAAAGTTCAATGCTGCTTCAAGCCCGTGTGTGGGAACTTCCCATTGTGACTGGTTCATGTCGTTAACCGAGAACTCTGATCCTGAAAAGAACGTTGCCACGGCAGTGCCAAGAAAAATTGTGCCGATCAGTCCGTTAACAAAAAGGAACTTCTCGTATGTTCTTTCACCAAAGAAGTTGTTTGGACGTGTACGGTATTCATACGATACAGCCTGAATGATGAATGCAAACAGAATTATCATCCAAACCCAGTAGGCACCGCCAAAACTGGTACTGTAGAAAAGCGGGAATGAAGCAAAAAATGCTCCTCCGAATGTGACGAGGGTTGTAAATGTAAACTCCCATTTTCTTCCTAGTGAGTTTACTATCATAGAACGTTCAACTTCAGTTTTACCCAAACAGGATATCATTGTTTGTCCGCCCTGAACAAACAAAAGGAACACCAATACAGCTCCTAGTATGGATATAAGCACCCACCAATACTCCTGCAATGCTAAATGTGATAATGTTTCAAACATATTATTGTCCTCCTTCTTTAGGTCCTTTTTTAATTTGAGTCAACATAATCTTAGCCTCAGCAATTGCCAGCCCTACAAAAGTTATGGCAAACAGCCAGAATGTGATCTGTACAGAACTTGTCTCAATTTGTGAAACGGCCATTCTTGTGTTCATCATGTCCTGGATAACCCAGGGCTGACGTCCCACTTCGGCAACAAGCCATCCGGTTTGCTGTGCGAGGTAGGCAAGAGGTATTGACCAAAGGGCTATCCAAAGCAACCACTTCACATTTTCTATTTTATTCTTCATTGTATAGAACAATAACAGAATGAACAGTAATACGAACAAAGTTCCCAATCCTACCATTATATGGAATGAATGGAAAGCGATAGTTACCGGAGGAACGAGCTCCAGAACATTGGCTTCCAGTTTTTGCGGATCGGGATCGTAATAGGTACCATAACCAAAATATTTCATATATGTATTCAGCCACTCTTTATCTTCAAATTTTTCTTTTAAAGAGTTGTATTCTGCAGTATTGTTATTTTTCTCTGCTGTTTTGAACTCTTTTAAAGTCTCCTGAGCGATATGGCCTCTCTTTATCCTCTCTTCGAAAGAGAGTATTCCTTGCTTTTCGTTTCCGTAAAGCATATCTCTGATGCCCGGAACATAAGAGCTGAAATCTCCGTTAGCGAGGAATGACAACATTCCCGGAACAGGAATGTTAACAATGAAATTATCTTCTGATGGTTCTTTAAGCCTCTCTTCATCCGAGCCACTTAAAAATCCGTATATCATCAAAGGAGCTCCTGATTCACCCTGATATAAACCTTCCATAGCAGCAAGTTTCATGGGCTGATGTTTTGCAATGTCCTTTGCTGCTCCGTCGCCGGTGAAGATTACCATGATTGTTGCTATCAGTCCGAATGCTGAACCTACAACTATGCTCTTTTTGGCAAACAGCTGATTACGTTTGTGGAGAAGAAACCAACTGCTGATACCTACCACAAAAACGGAAGCAAGAACAAATCCTGATGTTGTAGTGTGCAGGAACTTGTTGACAGCTGTGGGGGAGAAAAGTATATCCCAGAAATTCACCATCTCATTACGTGCTGTTTCCGGATTGAACTTCATGCCTACGGGATTCTGCATCCAGGCGTTGGCTATCAATATCCACAACGCGGAAAGATTAGCCCCGATAGCCGTAAGCCATGTAGATGTAAGGTGGAACTTTTTACTCACCTTGTCCCATCCGAAAAACATTACAGCAATGAACGTACTTTCCATGAAGAAAGCCATAATCCCTTCAATGGCCAGGGGAGCACCGAAAATGTCGCCCACAAACCATGAATAGTTCGACCAGTTGGTCCCGAATTGGAACTCAAGGATGATACCTGTTGCAACTCCGATAGCGAAGTTAATACCAAAAAGATTCATCCAGAATTTTGTGATTCTTTTCCACTCCTGACTTCCTGTTTTTACATAGATGGTTTCCATGAACGCAACTATGAAACCCAGCCCCAGTGTAAGAGGCACGAAGATCCAGTGGAACATGGCCGTTAAGGCAAATTGTGCCCTCGACCAGTCAACTAAACTAAGATCGATGTTTTCTACCATAATTATTAAAATTTGGATTTAGAGTTATTTTGTTATTTGATCGATTACATGTTCTGCCCTTTCACTGTCGGTATCATACCTTGTGTTAAGGGTGTCTTTGAAGAATATAAGTTTGAAAATGAAAAACAATATGAACAGTTTAACCAGGATAATTATCCATAATGTACGTCCCCAGGAAGCCATCGACCTGAAGCCATCTATGTAAAATTTAATGATCTTCTTAAACATTAATTACTGCGTTATAAATTCCGGATAATGTTACCTACAATATAAAGATAAATTTTAGTTTTTCATAACGTATTTTATAGGATAAAGCTATTTATCCTTAAAAATTTAAACATTTTTATTTGAATTTAGTTCATTTTTAGTGCCTGAAACACTGCTATATAGAATAATTATAAATAAAAGATTGAGCTAATTAAGTAATTTTATACCAAAATATTTGGTTATTTGAGAAAATATGTTCAACTTTGATTAATCAATTAAGTAAATAAATACTCATATAATAAAACTATTTAAGTTTGGAAATCAGAGAATTAGGGTTTTTATAACATTTATTAAGAATAAAACACTTGACATTAAAGTTAAACAAACCGATATTATATATAAATTGATTTATTATGACCGCAGAACAATTTAATCACAAACTATTAGGGTTACAGCCTAAGATGTACAACTACGCTCTTTCTTTAACGACCAACGAAGAGGATGCGAATGACCTCGTGCAGGAAACCAATTACCGGGCACTTTCATCAAAAGATAAATATGTGATGAACACAAATTTCAGTGCCTGGATACATACGATAATGCGCAATTCATTCATAAACAATTACAGGAGAAAGTATAAAATGCAACAGACACCTATGTTGGTTGATGAGATCAACTACCTGGCGAATATGCATTCAACTTTCGATACTCCTGAAGCGTTCCATTCTGCAGGAGAGATAAGTTCGTTCATGAAATCACTGCATGATGATTTTAAAACTCCGCTCAGAATGCATATGGAGGGTTTTAAGTATAAAGAAATAGCTGACAAATTGAAAATGCCAATTGGTACGGTGAAAAGCAGGATATTTTTTGGACGTAAAAAGCTTCAAAAGATGATAGGGTAAACAATCAAGATTTTTTCCGATCATAAAATAACTTTATGTTTTTATCCGGTTTCTTTAGAAGGAATCGGATTTTTTTATAAATTTACACTACATTAAAATATGTAAGGTGTAAATTATGAGCACGTTGGATCCTGATGAAAAACATAACATTACTTCCGAGAGATTTTATGCACTTGAAAAAGAGATATCTGAATTGACAGATCAGATACAGAATCTTGAATACGAAAAGAGGCAGGTCGAGGAGCGAAAGGATTTTTACAATAAAATTGCTGATTTTTCAAATGACTGGGAGTTGTGGTTTAGCACTAATGGTAGTTTAATGTACTGTTCTCCAAGCAGTATGGACATAACGGGCTATTCACCGAAACAGGTAATGACTGAAAGTTCGTTAATGGGGCTTCTTGTTTATGAGGAGGACAGGGAGCCTTTTTCGAGATATCTGAAAGATGTGCTTTCCCTTACGATCATTCGTCAGCCTTATGAGTTCAGGCTTGTTACACGCAGTCGTCAGATACGATGGTGCGAAATTAGCTGCCGTGCAGTACACGATAAGTTTGGTAAATATCTTGGTGTCCGGGCATCGGTAAGGGATATAACAAAGCTTAAGGAGGCTCTCGGACACATCAAGCATCTTTCCGAGGAGAAACGGCTTAGCCGCGAGATGCAGAACAAGTTAACCGGTGAGATTGAGGCTAAGGAAAGGGAGATATCTTCCTATTTGCTGATATTGTCACAAAAGAATGAGTTGATCAGATACCTTGAGAAGAACATTTCGAAGCTTGATAGTCTGAATACACAATACCGGCAAAAGAAGATAGCCGAGATGATGCAGAAAATAGAACAGAACAATACGTC
>Ga0256913_10001917_pt1 | contig 10617 bp, 6 predicted proteins | sample Axial_MatmetaG_FD_185970 | JGI IMG/M metagenome (GOLD analysis project Ga0256913, IMG submission 185970) | Deep-sea worm associated microbial mat communities from Axial Seamount, Juan de Fuca Ridge, Pacific Ocean - Axial_Mat | ecosystem: Environmental > Aquatic > Marine > Oceanic > Microbial...
CCTCCTGTTCCTTGTACCACTATCCCACTTCCTTGACCATCAATAATTTTATTATTATATGCATTACAACTACTTCCTGTGTTAATCATAATACCACTCATTTGATAGGTCTTTTCTGCCTGAGAATCCTTATAAATATAATTATCATAAATATCACATTGATGCAAAGCACATCCAACTTGAATACCATCCCAACCTGCATATTCCACTCTATTGCGATATATCTGTACCCCATCAATAATATGAGGTAAAACTACAGTGTCACATGCAACCAAAATATGACCTAAAAAGAACGAATTACCAATATACATTCCTTCCGTACCTGTGTTATGAATATAGTTATCATGAATAATGACATTATACATAGTGAAGCTGTCGCGAACTGCTGAAAAGGTACAATCGGGATCTGTTTTCGCAACAATTCCCTCATATTTTGTATTTGAGATTTCCAAATTATTCACTTCAAAATCTGATGACTTTCCTCCAATTTTTAATCCATTCCCTCCACTAGCACGGTTAATATCTATGCCATAGTGAATACTATCCACTCCGGCACCCGTAAGCTGAATATACCTACATGCAGCAAATTTAATCCCATACGACAAATCGGATTCTATAATCGATTTTCCTTGATGATTAATGATGACCACGGGATTTTCTTCACTACCTACTATGTTTTTCAAATACAAATGTGGTCGGACACCTGCTTCCAGACACATGGTATCTCCTGGAGAAGCATGATAATTCGTTATAGAAACAGTGCTAGAATCTATGATATAATCACAGTTTACTTGCTGTTGTGCGCTGACAGCAAATACAGTTAAAATACCCAATACAGCTAAAGTATATTTACGAATTCGATCGATCATATTTCCTGCAAATTATTTAACAAACTGCTTAAACTTCATCAGATAGACCTTCCATCCTTCTATCCAAATAAGTCTAAACTTTAGTTTCAGCTCCTTATTTAAATAATAATAACCGATCACGACACCCAATAAAGTGAAGAGAATGGTTACCACGGCAACAGCTAAAATAGATTTAAAAACAAAAACCGCGATTAAGTCGCCAATGATATTAGCCATTACCATAAAAATTATTTTATAAAAATTTTTCTTCGGCCTATTGATACTATCCAGTCCAACGCCTGTTAATCTGTCAATAGGTAATAATAAACCATAAATAGCGAAAACTTTAAATATCATAGAGGTACTGGCTCCGGTAACCGGGTCTATACCAATATATTGCTCACCTCCCAATATCAGCACAAACAAATCGGAAAAGAAAAAACCCACAACGGCAATTGGTATAAAAAGGATACTCAAAGAACCTGCATAACTATAAAAATAGTATCTCACCATTTTAATATCATTCTGCACACTGGCTTTCGACATTTTAGGAAAAGCAGTAGCCACTAAACTCCTCAAGGGAATTTGTAGAAGCTCTGTCAATTTAAGTGGAATACTATAAAGAGCCACAGCCGCAGTCCCCAAAGGACTTAAGGCAATGATAAAAGTGTCAGCACTCTTCAGCAAATTGGTGCCTATAAGTGTAAGTGTGGTATATTTACCAAAATTTAAGATGACTTTATTGGTTTTTTTATCTGCTTTTCTCAAATACTTGAGTCCATCCCATCCTGCAAAAATAGTCGTTAGTGAAACCACCACAGAGACGCCTAAATGATACCAGATAACATAAATAAGATCGTAATGCAGCCAGAATAAATTTACTGCCAAGCCTGCAAAAAACAAGAAAGAATTTAAAAATTTTACTAAAAATATTTGTCCGAAATGCTGGCGAGCTTGTAAAATAGTTAAGGCATTATTAAAAGGTAAATTTAAAAAGGCTAGGACAGGATACCATTTGAAAAACAATAAAAATCCAGAAGACTTCACTTGTTCCGGAAAAAGAAATAGGCTAGCCCAAAGTAAAATAGCAATAATAAGGCTTGCCACCAAGCCTATGAGCCAATTGGACCCAATCAATTTTTCTTGATCTTCATCTTTTGCCCCGGCAAGAAAACGTATCAATGCTGTTCGGGTGATACCAAAACGAAACATCTCTACAAAAGTAGCACCTGTTAAATACAACACCCACTCACCAAATACCTCCTTCTCGAAGCTCCTAGTGAGCACCACAAAAGTCAAGAATCCAAAACCGGCAGTAAAAACATTACCGGCCAAAGACTGTACATTTTTCTCTTTTAAAATATTTAAGGCTTTCTTTATCATTTCTTTAATTGATATCTTTCAAAAAACTGGAGCTTTATTGCTTTCTTTAGCACCCTTCTTAATCTTGAACGTTTTCTTGGCAACTCTCCTATTAACTCTTGCAAAAACTCAGGGTTGGCACCATTTAATAAAACGGTAGGTTCAAAATTCATAAACTCTTTAATTGATTGAAGAGCGTTCATATCTGCTGCTTTCCATGTCCTATTGGCACGAACGATACTAATTCCAAAATCCATTTTTTTAATTAACTCAGGGGGATAAGGATGATCGATAATCGACGGGATTTCCAAAAGAACATAATCATATGATTTCAAATCAAATGTAGCCTCTTCATCAAATATTTCTGTAATATCAGAAACATTAAAAAAACCAGCTTCCATCTCATAGGTGTAATAATCTTCATCCTTAAGTGGTTCATGAGAAAACTTAGGTTGATAGCTAGGCAAATGATAATTCATTGAAAGGGTGTTATATCCCACTTGCCTTAACTTGTTAGCTAGTTGTTCTTGAATAAGGGTCTTTCCATCCGTATTTGACGTACTAAACATTAAGACGAGTATAGGACCATCTTTATACTCCTTCTTTAACTTTTGCAGATGAGACCGCATATTCAATATTGCTATTTCCATGAGTCTACTCTGAATAAATTCGTAATTGATACCTTTGGTTCGCTTGACATATTTAGGATAAGCACTTATCAAGTCCAGCTCTGTTAAAGATTTAGCTCTTTTGGGGCTTTTTATTGTATCATCAAAATACTCCAGCAATAGAATAACAAACAATGTAAGAATCAAACCGGCAATAACAGAGGCTATAATCATTAATTTCCTTGTTGAGCCTTCCGGTGACAAGGGGAAATAGGCAGGATCAACAGTCTTAATATTCGATTTAAACTCTAAGTTCTGCTGTTTTAACTTAGCCTGATTCAAACTGTTAAGAAGGGCTAAATATTGCTGTTCATACACATCTATTTCACGTTCTATCCTAGCTAACTTAGCACCCAAGGGAGCAAATGTCTCATAAGTTCGTTGAAACTCTTTCTTTCGTTCATATAAGGCTGACAAGCGTGCCTTACTTTCGTCATATTCAATTAATTTACTCAGCCAAAGGGATAAAATATCCTTAGAATTTACCCCTTCGGGAGAATACTGCAAATTATACAAATCATTAACCCCAGCCTTTATTTTTGCTTTTAAATCTTCAGCTTCTTGTCTTAAATCCTTTAAAGCATTAACTGTTTTAGGATCTCCTGAATCATTCAATTCATTGATAGCAATTTTATAAGTGATATTCGACAATTCATTTCTATACCCTAGTACTTGAGTATTTAACTTTGCCACACCTACCCGCTCTTCCAATTGTTTTTCAAGAGTGTTAATCGTACTATCAGCAGCTGCATAAGCCATCTTTTCATCGTAATACCGAGAGTCTAACTGTTCTTTTTGGTCAGAAATATGCCGAGTCTGCTCGTAGTAATTGATGATATTATTATCCTGATTAAACTTGAGCAATCGATTTTCGGCAGCCTGTAATTGAGCCGAAGACTCCTTCACTCGTTTCTCAAAATATTTAATGATATGATCGGACTGATTCTCTTTCAACTTTCTATAATTCAACTCAAAAGCATATATAGTAAACAATAATGTCTGTTTACAAATACCAGGATCATCTGATGTAAAAGAAATACTTACCAAATCACTACCTTGAACCCTTTTAGGCTTCACCTTCGAAATAGCTTTGATACTATAATGTGGATGTCCAAAGTTTAGCAACTTATAAATGTAATTGGTATCATTTTGATTGGCATAATCTTTCAGAGCCTGCACCGTCTTTTCAAAAGCTGTTGAATCAATGTTAGCCCTAACAAAAAAGTTTGTATCCGGTATAAATAGATTAATAGTATCTCTCAGACCATCCATATTATACCCGACTACCTTTTGATGTTTTTTAACTATTAGTTTTGAATTAGGAATTAGGTCTGTGCTTGTTAAATTATTCCAACTCATCAAATTACTTACAGGAGTATTGAATTTTTCTGACAAAGTGAATAAGGTTTCACCATATTTGATCTGATGAACTTCATCGGACACAAAGAGTTTTGTCTTAGACAAAACTGTTGTATCATTTAACACCATTGGTGCTTTTGCTATCTTTTCTGCAGCAGAATCATCACTCGGTTTTACTACCAAATCCTTAATATACTGAGGCGCTTTTTTATGTAGTTTAATATATGATTTTCTCGATATATATTGGGGATCCCAAGTTTTCAATATCAAGCCTTGAGCTAAAAGCCTAAGCGCAATTTCTTCATGGGTCTTTCTAGCTTTAAAAATATTGATGATATTATCAAACTCCATCTTGGAGCCAAAGAAGTCTAAGCGGCTTGATGATTGAGACTCCAAACTTAAACCGGAACCAATTCCTGTATAAATGGTGGTCGATGATGAATATTTTTTCACTTCATTGCGAGTGGAATACCATACCAAACTACCTAAAATAGCAGGTACCATCACAATAACAATGATATTTCTTTTAATAAGTTTAAGAAATTGAATAATATCCATTATTTCCAGTTATTTAGGTTCTTAAACTTAATCCCTGTAGTCTCTTGCAACATCACATAGGCATTCACAAAGCCCAATTTAGTACGCACATATCTATATCTGGCTCTGGCCAAATTATCTCTCACTCTCGATAAATCCGGAAGGGATATCTCGCCATTTTGAAACTGCTTATCAGCCATTTCAGCTGTCAGGGTTGCAAATTCAATATTATCTATATCCAGCTTCATCATATTCTGCTGAATGACCAATTCATTATATAAATTGATGATTTCAGCTCGTATGGCTTTCTCATCCTCTAATTTCTTCTCTATCACACTCTCAATATCCATTTTACTGATCTTTATTTGATTGCCCCGATCCCAAACAGATAACAGCGGCAAGCGCATTGAGAGACCAATAGAATAACGAGACTGCGAAGTATTGCCCAAGGTCCCGACCTCAGAGCCATCTTGTGATTGAACAAAAACCAGACTAGTCCAAGATCCATCTTTTATTTCTCCATTGATCATAATATTCTTCGACCATTCTCTTTTAGATGTCTTTAAGGAATATTCTTTTTTCGCAATTTCTTTATCCCAATATTTTAGCTTGTGTGAATTGATGATAGCAGAGTCTATCAACATTTCCAGAGTAGGTATCTTTTTGGTAATATCATCTGTTAAGGGATTGAATTCCTGCCCGTCCAGATTTACCGATTCACCGCTGCCCTGAGCTAGGCCAATATTCGGTAATAAATACAGACAAAGCATTCCGGAAATAAGAATGCCTGTCATTATTGTTTTTGATATGTTGTAAAGTTTCATCTGATTGCTTCCCATAAATTGTCTAACAAATCTAAGCAAAATACTCAAAAAGCGGGAGTCTTTGAAATTGTTTTATCAAACGCTCAGTGTTAATTAAACGCTACCCTTTTGAATGAATATTTTAAAGGTTCTAAAGATCAAGACCAAGTCTCCCCAGAAGGAATTATTCTCGGCATATTGATTATCCAACTCAAACCTTTCCTCTTCAGACATTCCACCATCCTTTCCTCTCAACTCAACTTGCCATAGTCCTGTTAGGCCAGCAGCAGCTTTAAACCTCCGGGCCCATTTTGATTTGGTGATGGCATTGGCTTCTCCAACAGGAAGTGGCCTATTTCCTACAACGGACATATCTCCTTTTAAGATATTGATTAGCTGTGGCAGTTCATCAATACTGGTATTACGAATAAGTTTCCCAACCTTAGTGATACGAGGATCATTTTCTATTTTCAAGAAAGCAGCTTTCGCATTTTTCTTTTTCAGATAGAAATACTCACACATATTCTGTCCATCACCCATCTTTAATACCGGAGAACAATAAACACCTTCGGGCAAAGCTTTACATCTGGGACATTCGTCACCTACATCTTCACCTTTATATTGATTGAGATGTTCAACTTCCTTTAATCGTCTATCAGCATCAGGATACATAGATCTAAACTTGTAGAAATCAAACTCTTGAAAATTTGCACCCACTCTCTTAGATGCATAAAACACTTTTCCTTTTGATTCTAATCTAATGGCCAATGCAGTGATCAGTAATACCGGTGATAATACCAACAAAGCACCCCCCGACATCACAATATCGAAAGTACGTTTAAGGAAAGGAGTTTTATAAGGGTGGGTCTCAAAATCCTTGAGAGCAATCTCTTGTTTTAGCTTGCCATGCGACTCTTTATACTTTCTCAGAAAACGAACGCGCATTTTAAGCTTGTCAATATCTAAGGGCATGGCATAATAATCATCCACACCATTGGTATAGGCACGCTCTCTAGACGCAAATTCAAACTTGCTGGCCACTACTATAAATGGCATCTTATTCAAAAGGTTATGAAACTCCATATGGCTATGTAGCGAATAGGGGTTCATACCTTTTACATTCAAAGAACATAAAATAGCGTCCAATTTATCGAATTCATCGATATTATTATTAATCCAATTAATAGCTGCCAACCCATTTTCTTTCACAAAGAGAGTAATCTGTGGATAGGACTCCAATGCTTCAATGGTATCCGTATTTCTGCCAATATAAAGCAGCCTGCCTTTATCTAAATCAGTCATAGTTCTGCTTTTATGATTAATGCCCTTTTCTAGAAGAATAAAGATCTATAGAAATCAGTCTTCTTTTCACTCTAGCCAAAAGCTCTTTGGGGTTAAATGGCTTAATAATATAGTCATCAGCACCACTGTTGAAACAACGGATCCTATCGTCGCTATTTTCTTTACCACTGAGCATCAGCAAGGGGATATCGTCGAAGAAACCACTAGCTCTCACCTGCTTGATAAATTCAAAACCATTCATCACAGGCATTTCGATATCACAAATAATTAAATCTGGAATCTCTCCGGACTGCATCGAGATCAATGCATCTTCACCATTCTTAAAAGTTGCTATTTCAAAATCTTTTTTGAATGTGTTTTCTATGATAAAGCGAATGCTTTGCTCATCATCTATTGCAATAATTTTATGTCTCATTCCCTATTGATTTTAAATGATGGCCAACAACATAAGGAATAAATTGGTAAAATTCGACAAGAGATTTTTTCTAATACTCCCATTAATACTCCTTTAATTGTGTCCTTTACATACAAATATATTGATTATTTTCATTAATTCCAAAAGAAAAATGAAGCTATTTTCATTTTTTCTATTCTCTTATCCTTCCATATTTCTCAACCGCTCTTCCAACAAAAGCATCTCATCTCGCAATCTGGCAGCTTCAATAAAGTCCAAATCTTTCACCACCTTTCTCATCTCTTTTTGGATTTTGTCGATGGCTTTATGAAGCTGAGATGCTGACATATATTCCACCACAGGATCAGCAGCAACAGAATTACCATGCTGAGGTTCAATATAAGGCTTAGGTTCTTCGCTTTTATTCTTACCCATCACATCCCCCAGCACATTCTCTAATGGTTTCACAATTTGTTTTGGAGTGATATGGTGTTTTTCATTGTATGCCAGCTGTATCTCTCGCCTACGAGCCGTCTCATCAATGGTTCGCTGCATACTATCAGTGACCTTATCGGCATACATAATCACTTTTGAGTTGATGTTTCTCGCTGCACGTCCAGCCGTCTGGGTTAACGCTCGAGTGGATCGTAAAAACCCTTCTTTATCGGCATCCAAGATAGCTACCAAAGATACTTCGGGTAAATCGAGCCCTTCGCGCAATAAATTTACCCCTACTAAGACGTCAATGCTTCCCTTTCTCAGATTATGCATAATCTCTACTCTTTCCAAAGTATCCACATCGGAATGGATATAGGACGTCTTTATATTCAGATTCACCAAATATTTCGTAAGCTCTTCGGCCATCCTTTTTGTTAAAGTTGTCACCAAAACCCGCTCTCCCTTTTTTACCACACGGTCAATTTCATCCAACAAATCATCTATTTGATTTAAGCTGGGTTTCACTTCAATGGGAGGATCTAATAAACCGGTGGGTCGGATCAGTTGTTCCACTACTACTCCCTGACTTTGTTGCAATTCGTAATCTGCCGGCGTAGCACTCACATATATTATCTGATTTACGATACTCTCAAACTCATCGAATTTCAATGGCCTGTTATCCATGGCGCTAGGCAATCGGAAACCATGCTCTACCAATACTTGTTTACGGGACCTATCGCCTCCATACATCGCACGTATTTGCGACACTGTCACATGCGATTCATCAATCACCATTAGAAAATCATCAGGGAAATAATCCAATAAGCAAAAAGGACGAGAACCCGTCTTCCGCCCATCAAAATATCTGGAGTAATTCTCTATCCCCGAACAATAGCCCAATTCTTTAAGCATCTCCACATCGTAGCTCACCCTATCTTCCAATCTTTTAGCTTGCAAAGCACTTCCATTCTCTTGAAAAAATGCGATCTGCTTACCCAAGTCAAGCTGAATATCTTTGATGGCATCATTCATCTTATCTTTGGTAGTGACAAAAATGGTGGCCGGATAAATAGTCATATAATCGAGGCTTTCTATATGATGGCCGCTCAAGGGGTCAATAATCTCCAGACCTTCAATCTCATCGCCCCAAAAACTAATTCTGAAAGCATGGTCGGCATAGGCAGGATATACATCCACCGTATCGCCTTTTACTCGAAAATTACTACGGTCAAACTGAATTTCGCTTCTCGAATACAAGCTATCTACCAGTTTTCTCAGAAAAACATCTCGACCTAAAACATCGCCCACTTTCAACTCTATTACGTTGCTGGTAAAATCTTCAGGATTTCCTAAGCCATAAATACAAGATACCGAGCTCACCACTATCACATCTCTCCTACCGGACAATAAAGCACTGGTGGCGCTCAGCCTAAGCTTTTCTATCTCATCGTTGATACTCAGGTCTTTCTCTATATATGTGTTAGTAGTTGGCAAATAGGCTTCCGGCTGGTAATAATCGTAATAACTCACAAAATACTCCACAGCATTATCAGGAAAAAATTGTTTAAACTCGGAATATAACTGAGCCGCCAGAGTTTTATTATGCGAAAGTATTAATGTAGGCCGATTCAAATTTTGAATGACATTGGCTATGGTATAGGTCTTTCCGGAGCCCGTAACGCCTAATAAAACTTGATATTCGTCCCCATTAAATATTCCTTTGGTCAGTTCCTCGATAGCCTGAGGCTGATCTCCGGTTGGTTTAAATGCTGATGTGAGTTTGAAATCCATGATTATTTTTGTATACTGAATTGAGTTATTTGAGGAAAATGATCTGACAAATCCGGTTTCAGAGTTTCAAAACCCAGCACTTCAAATTTCCGGTCAAAAAGCATATAATCTATCCTCATGGGAGGCAGACTTCCATTGTAGGTATTTCCATATCCCAATCCTTTCTCTATAAAGGCATCCTTCAATTTATTAGCAATATGATTGTAGGTATATGAGGCTGGCGTATCGTTAAAATCACCTGCCACGATGACCGGATAAGGACTTTTTTCGATCTCCTTCCTAATGGTTCTAGCTTGATAACTCCTTTTTACTCCATACTTCTTTAACTTCTGCAAAAGCCAAACAATATGATTTCTATTCTTTTCATTAAAAGTATTTTCCGATTCTGTAAAAATCTGATAGTCAAGCTGATTAAAATGATTTGACTCTAGATGTAAATTAAAAACTCTGGTCATCATACCATCTAATCTCACATCCACATAAAACCCATAACACTTCCCATCCATATAAAAATCATGGGAATTCTCAATAGGCACGTCGGAAAATAGAGCAAATAGATCAAGGAAATCAAATTTATTTTTCTTCAAATATGGAGCGCTATGGGAATACGGCAGATGCAAACCTTCTTTAAAACTATTAAGCGTATTTATATGTTGTTTAGGATAGGTTTGGAATTCTTGAAAACATACAATATCAGCTTTTTGCGCTGTAACAAAACCTTGTATCTGCGCACGTATCTCTTTATTACTCCTGTGGATATTATTATTACTCAGATTTCGAACATTATAGCTCAATAGTCGTAGAGCTGTTTCATTAACTTGCTTATCATCTGAGAAATGAAACTGAACATGATTAAGAATAATAGAATAACTGAGGATAAGAGCCAGAAGAGAATAATATACATACCTATTGAGAAGAACCAACCACATCAGGAAAAAAAGGATGTTAACCAGAACAATTACCGGCATGGAGAAGCTCAATAATACAAATGGCCAAAAAATATCCGGAGCCACATAAGGAGTCATATTACCAAGCAACAGAAGGACGATAAATACATAATTAACCCATAAGAAAGGTCGGAAATGGAGATATGATTTTTTAGCTTCTTTTGGGTT
>Ga0256913_10001918_pt1 | contig 10615 bp, 6 predicted proteins | sample Axial_MatmetaG_FD_185970 | JGI IMG/M metagenome (GOLD analysis project Ga0256913, IMG submission 185970) | Deep-sea worm associated microbial mat communities from Axial Seamount, Juan de Fuca Ridge, Pacific Ocean - Axial_Mat | ecosystem: Environmental > Aquatic > Marine > Oceanic > Microbial...
ATATCATATAAATCAATATGTTGCTCGCAGATTTTCAATTTGACTTTAAACAACTTCTATATAAATGTTCAAAAAAATAATATTAATATTAACCTTTTAACTAACCCCAATCTAAACAGGCTATCCAAAAATTATTTTTTGCCCCCCCCGCTTTAGCGGAGCAGTCTGTTGGATTTACAGGCTTTTTAAAAATGAGAATTTTGACTAACTCTGGTATTTATGCCAGAAAACAAGCTAACAAAACAGTTTGGGATAAAGCCCTTCTGTTTTGCTGTTTCAGAATCCGCCCCATAAATGGGACAGCAAAGAATAAAATTCCTAATCTTACCGAACAATCTCTATTTTTCAATTTAATCCCGTAAAAACCAATATCTATTTGTTCTTTTCGTAGTACTCTTTTACCGCTGCAATGTGCATCTGTTTGATTTCGCTATCGAGAAAACTGGCACGGAAAGAGTTTTCGGCAAGTTGCGCGATATCTTCTTTTGTAAGGTTCAGTGCATTGGTAGCCGCTTGATAATTTTCGTTTATATAACCGCCAAAGAATGCCGGGTCGTCGGAATTTACCGTTGCCATAATATTTTTTTCGAGGAACGTTTTAATGGGTAAATCTTCCATTTTTTTAACCGCACGCAATTTTAAATTAGAAAGCGGACAAACGGTAAGCGGCATTTGTGTGGCAGCGAGTTGTTTCATCAGCTCATCGTCTTCAATGGCGCGAATTCCGTGGTCGATACGTGCAACTTTTAATAATTTCATCGAATTCCGGATATACTCGGTCGGGCCCTCTTCTCCGGCGTGGGCAACAGTCAAGAATCCCTCTTTTATTGCCATATCAAAAACCCGTTCGAATTTTTCCGGCGGATGCCCCACTTCCGATGAGTCGAGCCCGACAGCAATAATCTGGTCTTTGTAGGGCAGTGCCTGTTCCAGTGTTTTTATCGCATCGCTCTCGTCGAGGTGGCGTAAAAAGCACATAATAATCTCGGAACTGATTCCCAGCTTTTCCTTGCCGTCATCTAACGCTTTTTGAATTCCGTTAATAACCGTACTAAATTCAATTCCCCGCTCGGTATGTGTTTGCGGATCGAAAAATATTTCGGTATGTACAATATTCTGCTCGTGTGCTTTTTCTAAATAAGCCCAGGTTAAATCGTAAAAATCCTGTTCGTTAATCAGCACTCCGGCACCTTCGTAATAAATATCGAGAAACTCCTGAAGGTTATTAAAACTGTACTCTTTTTTCAAGTCGTCAACCGATTTATATTTAAGCGAAATACCGTTGCGTTTGGCAATGGAAAACATCAGTTCTGGTTCAAACGACCCCTCAATATGCAGGTGTAGTTCTGCTTTTGAAATGTTGTTTATAAAATCTTTCATACTAAAACGAGGTTTTATTGTTATTTTAAAAAGTCACACCCTCACCTAAAGAGAGAGTATGACTTGTATTGTAAAATAAATTTCAATTAAATTTTCGGTAATTCCCAGGGTGCGCGATAGGTGGGTACCAACAGTTTATTTGCTTCGTCGTCGTTAATAAACTTTGTGCTTTCGGCATCCCAGTATAATCGGCGTCCGGTTTTATAGGCCATATTTCCAAGGTGGCAAACCCGCGCCGTATTGGCTGCAATTTTAATATTTGTATGGGTATCTCTGTTGTTATCTTTAATACATTCAATAAAATTCTTCATATGGTTGTCCAAATCTTTGCCGTCGCCTTTTGTAAGTTTAACACGGTCCATTCTTGGATTTTTCTTGCCTTCGGGAATCACTTCCCAACCCTGCCGGTCGACTACCAGTGTTCCGTTGTTACCAACAAAACCTACACCGTGCGAGCGTCCGTAATAGCCACCGTCGATTCCAATTCCGTGGTCCCAAAGCATCGTAAAGTCACCAAAATCGTAAAGTGCCTGTAAAGTGTCGGGTGTTTCGGCTGCATCGTCGGGGTAAGCAAATTTACCACCCATTGCCATAACCGATTTGGGTGCTTTTACCTGCATTCCATACAGTGCAAAGTCGATAATATGTACGCCCCAGTCGGTCATCATTCCGCCGGCATAATCCCAAAACCACCTGAAATTAAAGTGAAACCGGTTGGGATTAAACGGCCGTTTTTTTGCCGGCCCCAACCAAAAATCGTAATCAACACCGGCAGGAACCGGTCCGTCGGGTTTTACAGGAATCGATTTCATCCAGCCCTGATACGACCATGTACGAACGGTACGTATTTTACCCAATTTGCCCGAGTGAACAAAATCGATGGCATCGAGCCAGTGTTTCCCGCTGCGCTGCCACTGTCCAATTTGTGCAATTGTTCCGTACCGGTTAGCTGCACGCTCCATAATATTTATCTCTTCAATAGTATTCGAAAGTGGTTTTTCGCAATAGATGTATTTGCCTTCCTGCGCTGCATATACAAACGGCAAGAGATGCCAGTGGTCGGGTGTCCCGATTATTATCACATCAATTCCAGGCTCTTCCAGAAGCTTTCTGAAATCTTTAAATCCTTTCGGCCGTTTCCCTTGAATTTTTTCCGTATCGGCAAGCCGCTGATTTAAGATGTTTTCATCGACATCGGCAATGGCTGCACACTCGGTATTTTTTTGTCGGAGAAAAGCCTTTAAATCGGCAAAACCCATTCCTTTTGCCCCTATTAACCCACAAACTAATTTTTCGTTAGCATTTGCACACGAATTCATTGCCAGCGGCATTGAAGCCGCAATCCCTACTCCGGCAGTTGCCAAAGCCGAGTTTCTGATAAAAGTTCTTCTATTAGTCATAATTTTTTTTGATGTCCGGAAACAGTTTTCAGAATCCGGTAGAATTGTTTTTATTATTTTGATATTATATTTTAAATTTTAGTGTTGCCAACTCTCTTGTCATTTCGACAAAGGAGAAATCTGTATATTAAAAAGACAGATTTTATAAATTGTATTATTACTTCTACCCTTTTGCCTATCGGCATTTCCCCTCATGAGGGGAAAGCGCTTTGAACTAAAATTGTAGCTAATAAATTTCGTTTCCTTGTATAATTCAATACAAATAACGTCTTGTAGAACATTATACTAAATTCTTCCTACTCTTTCTGCATGGCATCGTCGAATGCAACTTCCGAGGGTTCGAAATCGGCATAACGAACAAAATCGCACGCTTCTTCGGCACCCGCTTCACGGTTCATTCCGCTGTCTTCCCACTCAACCGAAAGCGGACCGTTGTACCGGATATCGTTCAGTGCACGAATAATATTTTCGAAATCGATTTTTCCCCGGCCAAGACTGCGGAAATTCCAATAACGGCGGTTATCGCCAAAATCCATGTGGCCGCCAAAAACGCCCACACTCATCGGCACATCGCTCCAGTATGCATCTTTCATATGAACATGGAAAATACGATCAGGAAATTCGTAAATAAACTTTACGTAATCGACATGTTGATACCCAAAATGGCTGGGGTCGAAATTAAACCCGAATGCGGGGTGGTTATTTAGGGCTTTCAACGTTAAATGCGCGGTGTGAATATCGAAAGCAATTTCGGTAGGATGTGCTTCGAGTGCAAACTTTACACCCAATTTCTGATATTCGTCAAGAATCGGAATCCAGCGTTTTGCAAAATCTTCGTATCCTTTCTCAATCATTTCGGGAGTTACCGGCGGAAATGAGTAGAGCAGGTGCCAAATAGGACTTCCGGTAAAACCAACAACGGTATCGATTCCGAGCATCTTTGCAACTTTTGCCGTTTTAATCATTTCGGCTGCCGCCCGCCGACGCACTCCTTCCGGGTCGCCATCGCCCCAAATATAATCGGGGACAATACTTTTATGGCGCTCGTCGATATTATCGGCAACACACTGCCCCACCAAATGGGTAGAAATTGCAAAGAGTTTTAAATCGTATTTTTCGAGCAGTGCTTTTCGCTGGTCGCAATACACCTGGTCTGCTTTATCAATTTCCATGTGGTCGCCCCAACAACAAAGTTCCAACCCATCGTATCCAAATTCCTGTGCTTTCTGGCACATTATTTCAATGGGTAGGTCTGCCCACTGTCCTGTAAAAAGAGTTACCGGCCTTGCCATAATTTTCAATTTTTATGATTTTTCTAATCCGACAAAAATTCAAAAAAGAATAGTATTGAATTACGCCTAAAAATAATGAAAATAATGGTTCAAACCCAAGTTATTTTAACGAAACAATTTTCGATAAAAAAAGAGCGTGAAAACAGGGATGAAAAATAGTGTTTTCAATTGATTTAGATTTTATTGATACCCCTTTCTCCAACAACCAAAAATGTTTGTTGCCACAGGGGGTACAAAGTCTTCCCTCAACTTATATCTACTTAAAAATAATGTAGATACTCACTATAAACAAAAGTTTTTATTTCGAGATCTCGAGCATTCGCTGAATCGGAATTTTTGCTTTTTCAATTACATCTTCAGGAAGAATAACTTCGGGCTGCTCGTATTTCATACAGAGGTAAAGTTTTTTTAAACTGTTCAGTTTCATAAACTCGCAGTCGTTGCAGGCACAAGTGGCGTCAGACGAGGGTGCCGGAATAAAAACTTTATCGGGACAAGCTTTTACCATTTGATGTAAAATTCCGCTTTCGGTGGCAACAATAAATTTTTTCGCGCTACTCGACTGCACGTAATTTAAAAGCGATGTGGTTGAACCGATATGTTTTGCCAGCAAAAGAACCGGTTTTTCGCACTCGGGGTGTGCAATAAATTCGGCATCGGTATGTTCGTCCATTAGTTTAACAATGTTTTCTACCGAGTACTGTTCGTGTACCACACAGGCACCGTCCCACAAAACCATTTCGCGGCCGGTGATACTATTTATGTAGCCGCCCAGATTTTTATCGGGGGCAAAAATCAGTTTTTGTTCTTTCGGAAAGCTTTCAACAATCTGCTTTGCATTTGCCGATGTACAAACAACATCGGTCATTGTTTTCAGTGCAGCTGTTGCATTTATATATGTAATAACTTTATGGTCGGGGTATTTCGCTTTAAATTCGGCAAACGTTTCGGCCGGTGCCGATTCGGCCAGCGAACAACTTGCTTTCAGGTCAGGCAGAATTACTTTTTTATGAGGATTGATAATTTTTGCCGTTTCGGCCATAAAATGAACACCCACAAAAACAATTGTTTCGGCATCGGTTTTTGCAGCTTCTTGCGCCAGTCCTAAACTATCGCCCACATAATCGGCAATATCCTGCAACACTCCTTCTACGTAAAAATGGCTGAGAATTACTGCGTTCTTCTCCTTTTTTAACCGGTTAATTTCTGCAATTAAATCGAGTTCCGAATTAATCGGTTCATCAATATATCCCTTCTCCTCCAACAATTTATTTATTTCTACTTGTTCCATTTTTTGTTTTTTTTCAAAAAAATCTTTGTTTCAAGCTTAAAAGTTTCTCTTTGAGCGACAGTAAATTGGGCGCAAAATTAAGATTTCCTATAAAAAAACAGCAATTTGTCTGAAATGTTTAATAATGAAGTATCATAAATGTAACTTACCGCAAATCACTTCTATTATTCCGAACGTTACTCTATAAATTGTTTGTAGTTTTCGTAGCGTTCAAAAATCTGCCTGACATAATTATACGGCTCCCTGCCATGAACATATCCGTATTTTACAACCGGTTTGGTGTAATTTTCGCGATAACTCAGTTTCAGAATTATCTCCTCTACATTGTTATCCCAAACCGTTGGATTCACCCCCTCCTCTTTTGCAAGATTTTGCGCATCGAAAATATGATTGTGACCGCAGTTATACGCTGCCAACGTAAATTTAATTCGCTGAACAGAGTCTTTAACCGATTCAAATTTATTGTAAATTTTTGTCAGGTAGCGGGTTCCTCCTTTTAAACTCTCTTCGGGATTATCCCTGTTTTTAACATCCATCGCCTTTGCTGTGTTGGGCATCATCTGCATTAACCCGTGTGCGCCTGCCCACGATTTCTGTTTTGGATCGAATTTCGATTCCTGATAAATAAGTGCAGCAAGCAGCCGCCAGTCCCACCCCATTTTTTTGGCGTAGGTTTTTATCAAATCGTCGTACTTACTTATTTTATTTGTATTAAGACTCAGGTAATCGCTTCTTTCGCGTGCTTTAAAACTCCTTTCGTTTTTGAAATACTTGTTGTAAATCACATAATAATCTACATCTTTTTTAAACTCTTTCAGCCAGTTATTTATCTCATTTTCGAGCCCGGGAGAGTTAGAACGCACCGCCCACGCCATTCGTTGCGAGAAACTCAGGGGCACGCTAATATCTAAAACCGGGTAGTACGATGCGCTGATAGTTGCCAGATTATTATCGGCCACCGTATATTTAATTTTGCTGTCGACAACCATTTCAATAATTTTATTGGTCGACAAATTTCCGGGGAGTGTATCGATATAAATTTTACCGCCCATTTCGTTCGACAGGTTTTGCAACCTCTGAAAATACGATGAGTTTTTACGAACCGAAACCGTATCGCCAATCAATTCGATGGCATCGTGAATAAGTGATTTCTGTAGTTTACTCCAACTAATTTTTCGCCAGTTATCGGGCTTTTTCTGAACCAGAACCTGATGCGTTAGATAGAGATAATCGGTAAAATGAACTTTCTTTTTTCGTTCGTTAGTTACTGTAATTCCGTGGGCAACCAAATCAACTTCGCCCCTGTTTAAATCATTCAGCATTTCATCTAAATTATCGGCGATGTGAATTTCAAGTTTCACTCCCAAATATGCTGCAAAACGTTGAAGGAGTTCGTATTCGTACCCCATCGTTTCGCCGCGATATAAAAAATAGCTGGTACTGCTGTACGTTGTCAACACTTTCAGTTTGCCCTCTTTTTTTATTGTTTCTAAATTGTGTTGAATAGGAGGAACTTTTTTTTCGGTTGTTTTAGTACTACAACTTAAGAACAACAGGAATATAAATATGAGAAAAACCTGCGGAGTTTGTTTTATCATAAGTTTTAATTCAGAATTAATCTTTTAAAACTAACAAAAATGAAAGCAAAAAAAAACAGGTTTTCGTTTTTGATTGAAAGCCTGTTTTTCACCGGTCGGTTAAAGTACTTCGCCGGGAGCGCGAACCTCTTCGCCTTTTACTTTTGTAATGTTATCGCCCAACTCTTTCCTTGCCCGGTCGCCAATTTTTTTAAGTTGCTTAACAATTTCGGGATATTCAGCCGAAACGTCTTTTGTTTCTGAAATGTCGTTTTTCAGGTTGTAAAGAACAATTTTATCGAGCACCCCTTTTGCGTATGGACCAGGGAATCCGTCCTTTCCGGGTTTAACACCAAGATACGACCGGTATGTTTGCGGATAATACATTTTCCAGTTGCCTTTTCTGATGGCGCGCAACCCTCCGCCGTAATAACACCAGAACTCGTCGCGGGTGGTAACATCTTCGCCATTTAAAATAGGTAAAAAACTGATGCCGTCAATTTTCTTTTCCGGGAGTTTTGCTCCGGTCATTTCGGCAATGGTTGGCAAAATATCGATGGTAGATGCTATTTTGTCGATGGTTTTACCGGGGGCAATTTTACCCGGCCACCACATTACACAAGGCTCGCGGTGCCCGCCTTCCCAAACGGTTCCTTTCCCTTCGCGCAAAGGTTTTGCCGAACCGGCATGATTCCCGAAATTTAACCAGGGACCGTTGTCGGAAGTAAAAATAACCAGTGTGTTTTCGGCTATTCCATTTGCTTTTAACGCTTTTAATATTTCGCCAACCGACCAATCGACTTCCATTACCACGTCGCCAAACAAACCCTGTTTGCTTTTCCCCTTAAATTTTTCGGAAACCGCAATTGGCACATGTACCATGGAGTGCGGCAGGTACAAAAAGAACGGATTCTCTTTGTTGCGGTTGATAAAATCGACTGCCCGTTCGGTGTACATTGTTGTTAATTCGCCCTGCTCTTCCAAAGTCCAAACCTCTTTTACTTTTTCGTTTCCTTCTATTAAAGGCAATGGCGGAAATCTGCGTTTTCTTGGTTTTGTAGGATTCTCTTTATCTTTTACAGCAATCCCGTCGTAATCAACCGGCCACATATCGTTTGAATAAGGAATTCCAAAATATTCGTCGAACCCCTGTTGCAACGGCAAAAACTCTTTATGATGTCCCAGATGCCACTTCCCGAAAATTGCCGTTTTATAGCCCAGCGGTTTTAACATTTCGGCAATGGTTGTCTCGTCCGGATTGAGCCCCCGCTTGGCATCGGGCATAAATGCTCCGTGTATACTTATCCGGTCGCAATAACAGCCGGTCATCAGCGAAGCCCGCGATGCACTGCAAACTCCGGTTGACGAATAAAAACTTGTAAACCGCATCCCCTCATCGGCCATTTTATCGATATTTGGTGTTTCGTAACCGGTGGCTCCAAAACAACCCACATCGGCGTAACCCATATCGTCGATAAAAATTACAACTACGTTTGGAAGTTTCTTCTCTTCAACCCTGTTTGTACACGAGATTGTAAAAAGAAAAAGGATAAGAATGAACAGCAGGTTCTTGTTTTGCATGATTTTAATTTTTAATTCAAAAAATTAAAGATAATTAAATTCGGTTTTCATTTAATTATAAAGGATGATTTTTTAAAAAAACCGGGAACACTGCTATCCCACAAACTCGCCAATTTTTAACAGATTGTGTAATAAAAAACTCACAAACGTTAAAAGTCCGTGCCCCTGAAAAAAGGATGCCATCTCTTTTTTAACCGAGATGGCATCCTTAATTAACAAGTTCGACTTCGCTCGGTCTGACAGTTGTAACAAATGCGAATCAACTGTCGCAGAGAACAAAGTTGAATAGTTTATTTACTCAAATCTTTAACTCTTATATTTCTGAATTTCAGTTTCGAGCCGTGTCCGAGAAAACCGATATAACCTTTTTCGCGTTTTAGCCCCGGATGACTATTGTGGTCGAGTGTTCCGTTTTTGCTGGCTTCGACAATGTCGCCATCTAAAATAACTTCACCATTTAAAACTACTTTTACTTTCGAACCTTTTACAATTACCTCTTCGGTATTCCACTCGCCCACCGGTTTTTGGAACCCGCGTTTTGCAGGAATTACTCCGTAAACCGAACCGTGATACTGGTACTCGTGCAGGTTTGCATAAACAGGTGCCGTATTGTCGAGTATTTGCAATTCCATTCCCACATAAGCGGCATCACCTTCAAGCGGTGCACGAATTCCAAGTCCGTTGTTTGCTCCCGGGGTCAATTGAAATTCGAAACGGAAAATAAAATCGCTGTACTCTTTTTCGGTGAAAAGATTTCCGTGACCACCCATTTTCGGGTTTACAACCAACTCGCCATTTTTAGCATAATAATCGGTTTTATTTCCCTGCCAGCCATCTAAATTTTTACCGTTAAAAAGCGATACAAAACCTTCGTTTTTTTCCTCTTCAGTCAGGCCAATTTCTTCAGTATTTATTTCGCGCACATAAATATCTCTGAATTGAAGCTGGTTTCCATGCGCCTGCAATTCGATGGCACCGCTTTCGAAAATCGGAATTTCGCGGTTCCAGTAATTATCCATTTTAACATTATCGACCACCAACTCGCCATTCAGATAAACGGTTACATTTTCGCCAATCATTGTAATGCGGAATGTGTTCCATTCGTCAATGGGGTTATCGGCAACTTTCAACGGGTCGCGCACATTGTCTTTATTGTTGTTATACAAACCGCCCGAGCCAACCTGTGCGCCCACTTCAACACGCGATGTATCCCAGATTTGTACCTGCGGCGTTCCGCGTAAATAGATACCGCTGTCGCCCTCTTTTGTTATCAGCCAGTCAACAATCAATTCAAAATCGGCATAATCTTTTACCGAACAGAGATTGTGTCCTTTCCCGTTAAAAACAATTTTACCATCTTTTACACTCCAGTTTTCAGGAACTTTTGCATCGGCTTCGGCCTGTTTTTTTGCCAGCTCTTCCTTGCTCATTTCGGCACGCGAAATCGGGTTTCCAACCAAACCTTTCCAGCCGTCGAGATTTTTACCGTTAAACATCGGAACAAAACCTTTCTCTTTTGGCATTTTTGCAAGGTAGTTTTCAATATCAATTTTAAAATACTGACTGTCGTCGCCGGTCATAATCGATTTTGCCTTTTCGAGTAAATTTCTAACAATTTCGCCCGAGAAACCATTGTTCTGGTTATTCTTTGGCAAAGCAATTCGCATGATAGAGATTGAAGCTGCCTGTTGCAACTCTTTGTCATCGAGAAACTGTTCCAGATAAATCATCGAAAGGAAAGTTTTCAATTTTCCGATTGAAGTGATTACGCTGCTTTTGTCGTCGGCAGAATTTGCATACGACATTATTTTGCGGTACTGTAACAATTTCTGGTCGTCGGGAATTTTTGCTGAACCAACCATTCTTACAAAGTTTACAAATGCTTTTTGCTGGTATTCGCCGGTTGACGTTTTGCAAATTTCGTATAACGATTTCGATGCCGAATAATCTTTCCAGTTTAAAAGTGCATCGAAAGCTGCATTTTTGGTTTCGCCGGTTGAAGTGTTAAAATAACCGGTAACCGTTTCCAGTGCATAATCGCCGCCAATTTCGGGAAGAATTGTAATAACCCGTGCTTTTTTATTGGTTGTTTTT
>Ga0256913_10001919_pt1 | contig 10610 bp, 9 predicted proteins | sample Axial_MatmetaG_FD_185970 | JGI IMG/M metagenome (GOLD analysis project Ga0256913, IMG submission 185970) | Deep-sea worm associated microbial mat communities from Axial Seamount, Juan de Fuca Ridge, Pacific Ocean - Axial_Mat | ecosystem: Environmental > Aquatic > Marine > Oceanic > Microbial...
TTTCTAAAGGCCGTGCTATTTGTATTTCTTATAATATCATTTAGTTTGTTCAGGGGATAGCGCGAACGCAGTCCCCCACTATCAAAAATTGCGCACCCGAGTCACCCACATTTGGGGTGATCGCAGGCGTCGGCTCAAGCGAGGTGCAATCTGAGTCTACAAGTCTACAATCCCGATCCTCTTATTGGCTAAAAGTCTACGATTCTACAGTACCAGTCTACGATATCGTTCATGTCATTGGCTGATTGTCTACAATAAGCTGTGACGTATTTCTATAAATAGCATTTATTTACTTGCTTGGGTTTTACCCAGAATAAAAATGGCCCCCAGTTCACTTTATGAGCATTTGTTGACATAGGAAAATATTGAAAACGATCCCCACCGTAATCTTCACTCAAGCTTACGAAGGGCACATTTCGTGGAATATTTACTTTATCACATATTTTGTTTATCGTAGGTAGGTGCCATTCTGACATATACGATTAATCCGGTATTATTCAATCAATGACCACAAACAGCTAGAATAGATCTACTAGTACTAGTCGACTCGCTAATTGAAACTCAGGGCGTCACTCGGCGTCAGTGTTGCCATTGATTGTAACCCATCGATTGTTGACTGATGAACTCGGTCCATGGTGTTGCGGTCAACTTATATGTCTTATGGTTATCAATAAAAATGCGTATTATATATAAATCCTGTTAATTTAATTGAAATGAGCCCAGATCATTTCACTTGTTCTTATTATTAAGGATTTAAGCCCTGCTTCGCTTTGTTTAGTAGATCTAGACTATCTAGTCGAATGTTGAGTAGAGCTATCACGCTGTGACTGTGCATCATTACCATATAAATATTATTTATCAAGCAATGGAATCTGACAGGTTCACTTTTTAATACATGAATAGCAATCTACGCATAATATTTGTGTATGTCGGGATATTTTGAACTAAATATTTTCATAAACACACGATCTAACTAAATCGAAACACTGTCTGTCTGTCTAAGCTAAGTATTAGAGATTAGATCTATCATTCTATGATCGATTTATTCATCACTTGAATCTGTATCTAGATATCTAGTATATGTCATAATCTGATAAGTAGGGACTAATTAAGTTGCATGTAAACTTTATAATTATGAACAACTTTGTGAATATCTTTGCTGTTCTGTGTATCACTGTATCAGTGTATGTTGTTCCTTTGGGACAGTAAAAGAACTGTCGTTTCAATTAATTTTGGAATAAAATGTGTTTGATATGCATATGTTGTGAAAATACTTTCTAAACATATTAATTATTTGTCTGTTACATTTGATGAAATAGTGCTCACAAATGCCTTGTTCATATTATTAATTAGGCTTGTGTCATTATTAATTTTAAAACATTTTTTTCACTGGTGTCCGATGATCTCAAGTTTCTACCTTGGTCATAGTGGCCTAGTTCATCCTGTTTGATCACCAGTCCTATTGCTGAAAATTCTCCTGAGGTTATTTGATGGAATATGGACTTCTTCCATTGTTCTGACATTCTAATTCAATCACAATTTATTATAAACTATACTAATTTTGTTCCAATTTGTATCAATTAATGTATTGGAGTATTGTATTATATTTTAAATTGATTATCAGCTTTTGCACATGGATGGCATGTGTGCACACAATCATGAAACTGTTGTGAGACTATGTTAAATTTAATCTTCTATTCTTTTCTTACTGTATTCAGTTTACATTTCCTGCCATTTCTGGCTAACACTACTTTAGGGATTGATTCCAAGTTTCTTATTTGCTAAGTTGAATATAAATCAGAGACTAGATTGAATTTATACAGTGTAATCATTCTTAGTCATAAAGCATCTCAGATCACTATTAGCACATTGATAGGCCACAGAGGAGAAAAGTCTAGGTTTATAAAACATTGTTTTCAGATAAGCAGATTAATTTATTTGAAAGAAAATGTCATTCTCTGCGGTTAGAGTTGACATGTTTTAGCATGAGGCTATGTGAAATAAGAAGTAATTAAGCACATGAGTTTTATGCCCAACTATGGTGTATAATGTCAATTTAGAAAACTGTTAACATTCTGATCTCAGTGATATGTGTGTGTATGTGATGTGCTTTGACTTCTGTTAATTGGGATTACGTGGTCATCGGCAAGACATTGCATGCACACTAAAGTCTTGGATTCTTGTAATGTTTGGATTATAATTAATTCCAGGTGAACAAAGATGGATGTGCTATTGCCAAATTTTCGTATTCATGATATAAGCATCTCACCTAACCGTCAGCAGTGTGTCTTGCGATGTAGCAAAGCAGCAGTTTTGTACCAAAAGCAAAATGTCGACAGGAATCCAAAAGCTGCTGATGTGAGCCTTTGGAATGAAGATACTGCACTACAGGAAGCCAAGGGGAGGGTAATGGCGCATGGTGTACCAAATCCCACAGAGAAACAGTATCTTGGACAGTTGATAATCACTTTTGGAAAGTACTGTCATTGTTCTTTCAAGTGGCTGCTGGAGAATGATGTGGGATATGTAAAGTAGTAAGTAGCTTTTTTGTATTATAGCCCTAATCTGATAACAGACATTGCATGCAAATGGTTAAATCTCCCCAATATTTGGTTTATGTGTAAATATTAAGCACAATATTATCTTGTTTTCTTTTGATATACATAGACCTAGACAAGTATGTAGTAGACAGTGGTCATGTGACTTTATATTTATTGCTAAAATAGTTTATTTGGATTGTATGGGAACTTAGAGATATTAATATGTGTAATCAGATGGAGATGTACCTAATTAATGTGTTGATTAAATTAAATTCATTTGAGCAGCATAGTATTAATTTTTCAGTCTTGTTGACAAGCATCGGAAGGAGAAAAGTAAGGCCAAAACAGAAACTGTTCTCCGGGATGGCTGGCTTAAGGACTGTCTAGTTCGTTATGCCGAATTATTTCATCAGGTAGCGAACCATCTAGAGAAGAACATTGATTTCTGTATCTATGGACAAGATGGCTTTCGCAGCAACACATTTTTGGAAATGTGGGAGTACTACCACAAGTACAAGACAATATACAGGTTGAACTCTCTAGCTGCCTCACCTGATGTGATAGAGTATGCACGGAAGGCCTATGCATCTGTGAGGACCTGGCTTATGATGAAGCCAAACCTTATCTCTAGTGTCACAATGAAAAGATTTCGTCTATACATCATGGACAAAGAAGAAACAGTAAGTCTGTGTCCAACAAGTATGAAAGAAAAGAATAACCATTTGTACTACGATATAATTGAAATTTCATGTGTTCATCATGCTGCCAGATGAATAATAAGTTTAATTGTCACTGGAAAGTATAATGTCCTCAGACAAAGTGCTTTAATTTCTTCTGCGATGAATCATGAAGTATATGACATAAATATGATAGCCATTATGTATTTTGTTAGGTCTTATTATGTTTTTATTATATTTCTTTAGAACTAAAAATAGCAATCTACGCAAGTGGTTTTTCAGTATGTATTAGGGTGGGTTACAGGCTAATATGTATGTGTACATTAGTTCAGGCACAGTTCCTGTAATCTATCTGTCTATTTTTATCAGGTTCAGACAGTCACCAGTACCAGTGAAAAGTTCTCGCCATCAAAGCATGATGAGAGCTGGACTGATGACACACACTTGTTGAATATTAAGCTTCCTGACCAGGCTCAACAATCACTAGGTGTCTCTCCGGAAACATCTGCCGGTATGTAGATATTAATGCAGAAGTCAGTATTATAGTATACTCTTAATTCGTCAATTAAATGCTTATCATACAGACTGAATTTAATATGGATAAATTTGTTATTTTATATTATGGTAATAGCTTTGTTGTTATGTCATAATATTTATTAATCCATGTATACTTCATTAATCAGGCAAATCAGTTATTGGAAATCTTTACATCAGGTTTGTTATGGTGATGTGTTTAGTCAAGATTGATTCCAATTCTTGAGCCTTTCTCGTGATACAGATATGTGTGGGTGTATGTTGCTTTGCTCCTATGCTTGAAGGCACAACAATAATCTCTCAAATTGCACCCATTTGTGTGTTTCATGTTTAATTCAAATCCTGCAAAGGTTTAGTTTTTCGCTCTGTTTTCAATGCTGCAGTTGAATGCTCATTTTCACAAAACAAATGTGCTGTTTACTGTATTAAAATAATTTGTCATCCAGAAGATCCTTTAATCAAGAAAACCTTTAGTGAGTAAATGAATAGTGATTTGGTCCTATAGTACTCATGTGCTGAAATATGTTGTTGTGTCTTTTAGAAGCCAGTAATGATTATGTGTGGCTATGTAATAACGTGTACATATTTTAATGAATCAGTTTGTATTTCTGGTTTCTTGGTACTAGCCTTGGCTACTTATAATTTATACTCTGGTCTAAGTATTATTACTATAATTTATCCTGTATAAAGTTTGAAAATATCTAATGTTTTCTTGGTTCTTTGCATGCAAAATAAACTGTTCAAGTGGTAGTCTTTGCCAGTTGAAATTTGCGGTGTACGGTTTTATTCATAATAACTGGTCAATATTTATCTTTATGCTTGTCTGACTATCCTATTGGAAAAAAGGTCACTTTTCACTCTTTAATGTTTCATTAAGTAATTCATTTCTTATAAAATTTAGTTATTAAAATATTTGTAATTTCAATACCAGACATCCATTTTAAGTCATGTTGAAATAACTAATTTGTATGCAATTGTTTCAAATGGATGTCACCAGCACCAACCTATGAAACACCTGTGCCAACCCAAGTAACACCTGTGCCAACCCAAGTAATACCTGTGCCAATACATGAAACACCAGCACCAATACATGAAAACCCTGTGTCAACCCATGAAACACCGCTGCCACCCCAAGATGCATGTCCTGTAGGCAAAAGTTTGCCTTTACCAGCTGATCGATATCAGCCCCCAAAGAAGCAAGTTCTTGAACCAAACAGAGATAGCTTAGAGGTAAATATAACTGATCATTTGTACCAACTGCTGATTAGTAGTCCTTATCAATGGGAAGTGAGTCAAATCCAGAGTTGGTTAGGAGTGAACACACACATTTTGTTTGGTTAATTCAATATTCTTTGGGGCATCTTGTATATTATTAATCCTGGAAATTATCATTCAGCTTCTCAACAACGAAAATTCTTCATCTTTCATAATTAGCTTGGCCTGGGAATAAAAAGTACTCTATTTTTGTGCAAACGAATCTACTTGTAGTTATAAATATATAATTTTCTCTCATCCCAGATCAACCTGGAAGGTTGGTCGAAGACATGGGAGTGTGAACCAGGTGCAGTTCCTGCTGCTGATAGAGACTGGCTCAAGAATGATCGGGAGCATGGTTTGTTTGGGGCTGTACAGGTTTATAAAGACTTCAATGGTGACTATCGAAAGCGACGGGTACTAAAGTGCGATAGAATGTGGTTTTATCCTCCTGAGTGCCCTGGATTTGTTGCTGGGACTCCTCCGAGTGCAGATCAATTCTTCCAAAGCAAGATTTTCTTCTGGCGACCTGTGGGTGTATGGGGATACAGTTTCCACTGTCCTCGTACAAATTGTCCTGGCAGAAACAGGAAGGATGCATTTCTTTATCGCAATGGCTATCATTCTAAAGCTCGACAAATCTGTGACATTGATGGCTGGTACACAGTGTTAACAGAGGTGCTTGCATGTGGTCCATGCAATAAGATGGCTAAAGACAGTTCGGAAGATAAACGAGGTATATTCCTGGCCTGGGACAGTAACATCATATCACAGCTGAGTGAAGCTCACCAAGCTCTTTTCCCTGCCACATTAACTCTTCGGTAAGTGTAACCTTAATATTTGTTAAACTAATTAAAGGTGCAAATATTTATTTTAGGAAATATGAAAAATACTATTGTTACAAAAGAACAAGATCACACTTACTATTTCAGGTGCAGAAAGTTAATGAATAAATCAAACTTTAAGTTAAAATTACCAACATTGACTAGAAGCAATAATTATCACTGGTACCCATATTGGATAGTGTCTGTTTACTTGGTGATTTGGCATATGGCTAGATATCAGTTCAGCTGCATGAATAATTCTAAATTTCCTCATGATAATTGTTTTTCATCATTTCACAGACGTGGTGTTGATAAGAAGGTGCTGCAGCTTATGCGTGATCGAACACAAGGCAATACCATGACTAAGGTTTGGCGTCAAATCCAAGAGAATCACTGTCAGTTGTATCTGAACAGAAAGGATCTGTACACGACTCTCTTGGACATGCTGAACAAACCCGGAGGTATAGTGTCGGCACTTAGACATCGATTTAAGCCTCCACCCAAGAGGCGTGAATTGCCTTCACCCAGGTTGCTGAGACATGCCTTCATGTTGGCAGAGGCTGACAATATCCATGATTATCGGGCACAGATACTATCAACATTTGGCAGAGTTCTCAAATTTGACTCCACCAAAAAGGTATGAAGCATTGAATTTTTCGGCAGATCAATCAAATAACAAACAGTTATTCGTGTGTAATAGTCATTTTGAAAACACCTCTTAATTATTTTTTAAATCAATAGAGCAATCCAATGTTGTTGTTTTTAATTGAAAAATGCATTGTCTATTTTTTACACAATTCTGTACTATTAAATTATTGGAAGGCAAAAGATTTTATGAAATTGATTTGTTAGCACCAGTAATTCATTTGTACCTGTAGATATGCAAGAAGCTCTCCGGTGCCGGTCGTGGAACAGCAGAATGGTGCACCAACATTGGAAATGAGCTTAGTCAGATTGTGTGCTCTGTCCTCACCTGTGAGGAGTCTGTGGAGAAGCTGTCCCCAATGGCTCAGGGGCTCATGAATAGGTACCAAAGAGCAGGCGAGCCAGCACCAGATCTGATGTATGTCGATCGTGGTTGCTGCCGTCAACATGGTGCCACTTCTGTTCAGATTTTGTTTAATCGCTGGGTAGATGCTGGCATGGTTATACGGCTGGATGCTTGGCACTGGATGCATCGCTTTGATGCTGCTGTACGCACAGATAGTCATCCAAAGTATGCCTTATTCAAGTCTGCTTTGTCTGGTGCATTGTTTGCATATAACCGTGCCGATATTGAGCTGCTGGTAAAATCGGAGCGTGCTGCATCTCTGAACAAGTACAGAGAACTCCAGGATGATGAGGTGTTGAGGCACTATATTTCGAAATCGATCTTAAAACATCATGTTCGAAGAGTCACTCTTGGAGCACAAGAGACTTTTAGAGTGGTAGACAATGCCATTCAGCAGTTAAAAGGACCTGATGGTTTAGATGACAATGGTATCTCACTTTTTAAATCCGCCGAAGCAATAGATGAAGTGTGGGCAGCACAACAGAAGCACTTAGAGTGCATACAAGATCCGCCGGGTATGCCAATGTATACAGTTGTCAGACAGTCAACACGAAATGGAATTCATTTACCATTCTACAGCTGTATCAGAGGCAATAACAGTCTGGAAGGCTTTCATCTTCATTTACCACGAATGATACCTGGTATGTTAATTTCACGCACAAATGATTTATACTGTTTTGAATGGTGTCGAAAGTTAATTAACCGGATGACAATTGTGTACATATAATAAAGTAACTGTACTAGGTTATGCTTTTGTGTGTTTTAGTGAGATAGAGATAGTCAACTAATTGAACTATTGTGATCTGAAAGCTTTTTTACATGTCAGAAATGCTAAGAATTGTGCATGAAATCTACAAAATAATTATTAAGTGCATATATATATATATATATATATATATATATATATATATATCTTTATATACAAAATGTCATGGATTTTGAATCAGAGCAGTTATTAATAGTTGGATTTATATTTTTCAGGTGATCATATTGCAGCTAAGCCATTCCAGATTTATTTATTAAGTGGTCTTGCTCGGTGGAATGCTGACCGTGATGCCGCCGCTGTTTTTGGTTGCAAGGGACGAAAGAACAGGATTTATTCCTCTTCACTAATCCATCGGCTAAATAGGCGATGTAGGGCTCTTTTCGGTGAGGAAGAGGTCGAGGAGACAAACTTCCGTCCACCAGTTCCACCTGGCGATGAACTGATTGGACTCGAATACCTGTTTGATCAGAGCACTGAACACCTAGCTCCAGTAGATTATAGTGTTCATGAAGATTTGATTCAAGACGATGGTCCAGAAACCCAGGACACTATCACTTCAGAACATGGAGATGGTGATGATGATGGCTACACAAGTGAAGGGAACAACGATGATATTATAATACCCAGCAAGTCAGTGCCATTGACACTCACTGATAACGATGCAGCAACAGCATTAGATCCTTCTTGTGTAAGTGATAAAGCTTATCTAGATAAATATATCTGGTATGACTTAGCATTGGAATAAATAAAAAATATATATATCCAATATTCTGCAATATAAAGACTTAGCAAAATGATGTATTATGCTTTAGTGAGCATAAAAAAATGTCTGTCTTAAAATGACAGTCATGAGTCTATTAATTATGGATACATCCAAGAAATCATCATAACTATGTTACATCAATTGTACAGTGTTGTATTGGACATGGACAGAATTGTATTGAAATTCAGTTATATTCCAAATAAAATACCCTTTTTCATATAGATTTAATACTTGTTAGGTTTTTTTTCCTTTCACAGGAGGATGTCTGCGGTCCCAATCCATTGCCAGGTTATGGGAAGTTAGAACTGCTTAGCAAAATCTTGGTGGAAGTCGGCAGTGATGAAAGCAAGCTTTCTATTAATTCTGAAACCAGATCCAGAATAATAGAAGCTTGGAACAGTCTGGAGGAACATGACAAAAAACCCCAAAATTTTAGATCTGCCTACCAGTCACGTTGGGGCAACACGATGTATGGTCGTACAAAGGGTGATGCTGCCGAAGCAACTGTGACCCAGAAGATCAAATTTAATCTTCGTTACACACCAGCTCAGTTGATTGACCCCAAGAAGAATAGGCTGGTATACTGTACAATAAAACATCTTTGGCTGTGCCATAACAAGGAATCTACCAAGGCTTTTAGTCCGGATAAAATTCGTATTCATAAATCATATGAACGCATCCAACATCGGGTTCTCGTAGAGGATCCCATTCTCAGCAAATTAGGCATTCCACTCCCAAAGATAAACACCAAATGTATCCGTGATTTTATGCGAAGACAAGAAGCCCTTGCGAGTTCTCACTCAACAGCACAAGGCTCTGCCATTCAAACTCGAATTAAGAGTATTTCTTCCCTTACACTCCCTGATACTCCTAAACTTCCAACTACAATAGAAAAAAACAAAAGACCTGAAATGATGTATAGAGAGACCATCTGCAGGGCTGGCCAAAAGGCTACAAAGAAGAGGGAAGATCTGGCAGAGTTGGAATCGAGACAGACGATGGTCAAATCTGAACATAACACATCTAGTTTAGATTCCAATAGTCTTCAGTCATCATCAACCTTCATAGGTATTGCACGATCAACAGCATACAAACGGAGGCAATATAATAATAAAAGCAACCCCATACTGGACAAGTATCCAAGACTGAATAACCCAAAATGTTTATTGTCTAAAAAACCAACTCAGGGACACAAAAAATATAAAAAGAAAACATGGTGTGAAGATACCAAACAGTCCAGCTCTAAAGGTCTCTCCAATAAAACTTTCATAGATTTTGAACACTTTAAATCTGAAATAGATGAATTATAATTTTGCATTTAATATTTTTGGTCTGACTCCCTCCCAAGGCAACATTTACGAGTTTTTTGGATGCATCCAAAGCTGTTGATCGTGTAAATCATTGTGTTCTATTTGAGAAACTTATAAAGTGGGGCATACCTTTATATATACCGGGTAGTTAGGATTTTAATATTATACTGCTAAAAAATGTATGTACATAGGAAAAATATCAGGTCCTACAATTTTTCTGTTAGTACTGGGGTGCATCAAAGAGGAATTATTTCTCCTTTTGTGTGTGTTTATATGGATAATCTCTGTAACAAATTAAACAAGTTGAACACTGGGTGTATAATAGGTTCCATGTTAATTAAGCATTTGACTTAATGTTTATGACTCCTTCATCTATATATTTACCAATGTTATTATCTGCATGTTTAGAATATGGGTTAGTGGTGAAATATTACCAGGAGTTAGTAGGTGTAAATATCATATTATCACAGAAGATCTCAGTGACAATGATGACATGTCTAGGCAATACAAGATACTTTATTCTCAGGGTAATGCCTTGACCTAAACGTTTTACATATGTACAGCATCAGTAAAATGTACTTTATTTAAATCCTGTTTGTAGCCAACAAAATCTGTTTCGATTGTAATGCATTGAACCTTGTGATTAATATTTGAGATATTATGCTATTGGTGGAAACAATTAGACACTATCAATATAACACTGTAGTAATTATGTAAGATGTTATTATTTGGTGGCCTGAACCAACTAATCTGTTCTATTATTGTGTGATTAATATTTGAGATATTATGCTATTGGTGGAAACAATTAGACACTATCAATATAACACTGTAGTAATTATGTAAGATGTTATTATTTGGTGGCCTGAACCAACTAATCTGTTCTATTATTGT
>Ga0256913_10001920_pt1 | contig 10606 bp, 15 predicted proteins | sample Axial_MatmetaG_FD_185970 | JGI IMG/M metagenome (GOLD analysis project Ga0256913, IMG submission 185970) | Deep-sea worm associated microbial mat communities from Axial Seamount, Juan de Fuca Ridge, Pacific Ocean - Axial_Mat | ecosystem: Environmental > Aquatic > Marine > Oceanic > Microbial...
AACTATTTCTAATGTTAAACTTTAAAAAATATTAATTATGTTAGATTTTAATGATAAAAATAAATTAGCAATTTTTGAAAATTTTGTAATAGATTTTAATTTATCTAAATATAATACCGAAACCCCTAAAAATGAAAAGGGATATACAGCTATAAATATAAACGATAATAGTATTATATATGGTGATGAATTATTAATGTCACCTAAAGATAATAATGACCTTATTTGGGTTAATAGTGGTGCTGGTCTTGTTGTTGGTGGTAATGAAAGGAGTATTGATATAGATAATGATGAGAAAATTAATTTATTTAAACGAATAATATTATTTTTTATAAATTTAATAAAACCATACACAGAAAAAAGAAAAATATCTAAAGTATATGATAATATTTTTAGTTTTTTTAACGATTTTGAACCTAATTTAAAAACAATTAAATTTAGAAAAGAAATTAGCGATTATTATGAAATTACTTTAAAACAAGCAATTGAATTAAATCAAACGGCTTTAATTGAGAAATTAAAATCAATGATTAGTGTTTATAAATATGAAGTAATTTTATATGAATATAATTGGAAAAAATATTTGACTGAAGAACAAATTGTTGATTTTTATAAGAATTATACTTATGAAAACAAACAGTTAAAATTAACGTGGATAAAAAATTACACTAGAATAATGCCAGTTGAAATTTATCATTTAAAGAAAAAAGTAGATAATTTGAAAGTATTTGATAATTATGTTATATTACATTATGATCCAAAAGATAATTCAACTGAAATGACTGAAAAAGAAAAAGAAATTGCTAAAGATCCTATATTATTTGGTGTTATTAGTAAAAGTAGAAAATTATATTATATTGGTGATTGGAAAGATGAGTATTGTACTCTAACGTTAGATGAATATATTCAAATAACAGGTGAAAAAATAAATAAAATTAATCGCGAAACTATTAAAGAATATATAAATGAAATATAATGAATTAAAAATAGATTCTGATAAAGAATTTTTAATAAAAAATTTTATACCCTTTAACCCTGAAAAAATCAATAATGAGGATAATAATATATATGTTTTTTGTCAAATAATTACTGATTTTAATAGGGATGAGGATAATGTTCCTTTCGTTAAAATGAATGGTACTATACTTACAATAAATAAACTAAAAAGTGAATTTTATTCACCACTTTATTATGTAAATAAAAAAGATTGGGATAGATTACAAATTACACATGATAATATATATTTAACATTAATAGAAACCGATAAATACAATAAAATTATTAAATAAATGATAGTAAAAAAAATTGAAGAATACGGTCGATTATCTGTACAAGAAGCAATTCATTTACCTGTTAATGGTGAATCAAAGGGGTGGGAAGATCATACTCTAAAAACATTAATACGTTTAATAAAAAAGGGTGATGAACATGGTAAAAGTGAACGTTTATTACAGGTATCATTAAAAATAACTGCACCAAGATATATATGGCAAGAATTAGATACTTATACGGTTGGTGTTACACCTGGTAGTAGTACATCAACAATGTATACTTTATTAAGTATTTTAGAAAAAGCAAAAAAATATGATGATTTATCAATTCTATTTGAAGAAAATACCGATTATTATGTTATAAATACATTCTTTAAAACATATCAATATTGGAAAAATGTGAAAAATAAAAACGATTTAATAAATTATTTAAAAAAGGTGTTACCTGAAGGGTTTTTACAGACAAGAGTAAGACAATTTTCATATCAAACTTTACGTAGAATGTATAATCAACGTAAAAATCATAGATTACAATGGTGGCATGATTTTTTTCATGATTTAATATCTCAATTAGATGAGCAATTATTGATTAAAGAAACTTGGAATATTAATTAAATTATTAATTATGGATGAAAGATTAAAAAATATAGATTTAGTAGACGAAGTTAACGAAACTTATGTTGATATGATGGATCGTCTATTAGAAAAAGAAAAAAAATATGGTAATCTTTGGAAAGAACGTGGTCTTGTTTTTAATAATAAAGATCAGGAAACAAGATGGTTTGAAAAAATAAAAGAATATTATATTGATTTTCTTGAAAATGGTACTCCTATGCCCTGGGTGGATATTTTAAATGAAACACATATTTGTTTAGTTAGAGAAAAAAAATTAAAGAATGGTGAATGATTTTTTTATATATCATAATAATTATATTATCTTTAGCATTATTAGGGAACATCGTTTTTTTATTTATAATAATAAAAAGATATAAAAGTATTTCTGATGAGGATAAAGAATATATGGTTTTTGTTATTGATATGTATATTGATTATGCTAAAGAATTAAAAATACACTCAGAAAAACAACATGAAATTATAACAACTCGATTAAAAAAAATAAAAGAAAAATATTTTTATGATGAATAATAACAATCAAAATCTTATTGATTTTTTTTATCAAAACATATCCAAAGACGGATATGTTTTATTAAATAATAAACAATACAATTATGTTATGGAAAAATATGATAAAAACGTAATTGTTGATTCTTTTATTTGGGTTTTTATGCAGAATAGAAATAAAAAAAGTGTATATAAAGATATAACAATATCAAATGTAACATCAAAATTAATAAAATTAATTAATAAAAAATCCGAATTAATTGACCCTTCTAATATTAATGTAACTTTAAAACATGATTATAATTTTGATATTGGTAGTTGTTTAGGTATAACCCAATTAGGTCATTATTATAATGATATTAGTAATTTTTTTCATATTGATGAACGTATGAAATGTGGGGGGTATAACAGAATATCACCTTACGATATTTGGAATGGTCATGATTTAACAGATAATGAATGGAAATTAAAATTAAAAGGGTTTTTAAGTCCTTTATTTAGGTCTGTAAACGATAAAAAACAAATTACCAAACATGAATATAGATTTTGTTTTAGATTAGCATCTACAGTATATACTGCTGCACAATTTAAACCAGAAGTCGCTAAAATAATATACGAAAATTTTAGTAATAATGGAAGGGTTATAGATTTTTCAAGTGGGTGGGGTGATCGTTTAGCAGGTTTTTTTTCAAGTAAAAATGGTACTGATTATTTAGGTGCTGATCCTAATTTAAATTTGAAAAAGGGTTATGATAATCAAATAAACGAATATAAAAAAATTGTAAATAATAGAACTGCTTTTATAGTTAATAAACCAGCAGAAGATGTTAATTGGGGTGATTATAAAAATTATGATTTGGTTTTTACAAGTCCCCCTTATTTTTCAACTGAATTATACGCTAAAGATAGTGGTTTTGAAGATTTACAATCATGGAAAAGATATTCAGAATATGATAATTGGAAAAATAACTTTTTATTTAAAACCATAAATAAAATAATACCATCTTTAACAGATAATGCTACTATAGCCATTAATATTACCAATTTAAAAATAAATAATAACTATTATGATATTGGTACTGATTTATATCATTTTATGAATAGTATTAATTTTAAATATAGGGGGTTTATTGGTATGCGTATGAAACAAAGACCTAAAAATATTAACGGTGATAATAATAAAAATTATATGAGTAGTTATATGGTCGAACCTATTTGGATTTATAAAAAATAATAAATGAATAATAAAGATTATAATGAAATTTCTAAGTTATACAATTCAGTTCAAAAAACTGAATTTGTTATATGTAAATTACTAAATTCAAAAACAATAGGTAAAAAAATATTCAATGATTATTTTTTTGAAATACAAACTAATGATAAATATGCTCATCATGATTTAGAATTGGTAAAAATAACACCTGATAGAAAACGTATTATAATTAGTAAAATTGAATATGAATATGCCGAATTACAAAATGAATGGGAAAGTGAATTACCTCGTAATATTTGGCACGGTATTAATTTAATGACTAGAAAAAAATACGGTGAAAATTTCGATTTATTTATTAAATCATCAAAAACTTATAATAGTTTATTTATTATTGATTGTAGAAATAATTTTATACAAAATAATTTTAGCGATTATATTAGAGAAAATAATAGTAAAAGAGGTTTTATTACTAATGAAGAAAAATACGAGATTAATTGGTCTATATTAGATAAACACTTATTTAAAATAAAAGAAAAACCAGGAAATCAAAAATATAAAATAACTAATAATGGTAATATTTGTTTAATTGAAAACGATCCTAATTGGAAGTTATTATATCTTTTTTTATATCACCGTTTTTTAAAAAAATCTTAATTTTCTACTTGTGGAATAACATCTTCTTTAATAGGTACTGCAATTATTTTTTTCCAATATGCTTTAAAACCCCCTATTGTTTTTTCAGTAACATCTATAACATTATTAGCATTTTCAACTTCATAAAAACGCATTTTATTACCACTCATATTATAACCAATATAATCTCCTCGTTGAATATCTAATTTATTTTCCTCTAATTCCTTTAAATAAACACCAAACTCTAAATTACCAGTATCATCACGAACAATACCACCTTGATTTTCCCCGTAATATTTTTGTTCACTTGCGTGAATAGTTATCATTACTTTTATTTTTATAGGGGGGAAAAATATTTTATCTTTTGCTTTGGTTTGACCATATAAATTATGTGATTTAGTTTTTGTTACATTCACTTTATATACCACAACTTCGTTAATTATATCAGATTCTAAATAATTACGACCATATGATACATCTAAATTAAATGAATTTTCAGACATAAACATACCATATCGTTGCGATTCTAAATCAATATGTGTTCTTTTTTTACTCATTAATATGTTTTTTTAAATACTATTCAATTTAAATAGGAATTATAGGGAACATAGGTGGTTGATAACCACGTTCTTTATTCACATTTTCAGCAATTTTTGCTCTCTCATCTGTTAAATTAACTTGACTTAAAGCCTCTAATTGATCTAGAAGATTTTCATAAATTTTATCACGTAATTCTTTACCCTCATCCAATAAATGACGGTAATCCATTGTTAATTCTTTTTCTGTTACACCTAAATCACCACTATAAAAACCTCTTATACCCCCAATAACCATTTTTACTTTAGCAATTAACAATTCTCTTATTTGTTGTCTTGCTGTATCATTCATATCATTCCAATTCAACACTTTAGTAGGGGGGTCTGAGGGTAATTTAACCACATCTTTATTTTTATCTAAACATTCATCTCTACTATTAGTTGATGTATCATAATACCAATACCATACTTTACGACCAGCATAATGAGGACCCCAAGCATCACGAATTTCATGTCTACCACCTGGTATTGGATATAAGTGTAATATTTTTTCACCTGTTTCAACACCTGTAATTCTATAAGTTAATATTGATTGTAATACTCTTTGTTTCATTCGTCTATCTTGAGCACTTAATAAAGTTGAATATGTTGGTTGAACATACATAGCAGGTCTACCCAAATACCCCCACCCATACATACCAGCAGACCAAGGATTTAAAGCAAAAGGATCTACTAAACCATTATTAATTTCAGGGGGTGTTTCCCATAATACTTCATTAACTTCTCTATTTGCTGGTATTATATAATGTTGTGTGTGTGCTGAAGTTACTATATAATCACGTTTTAATTCCCAACCAGAAGCAGCTGGTGCATTCGTACCTAAACCTACTTGTTTTGAATACGCATAAGTAAACGATTCCATATATTTATTGCTTTTTGTTGTAAAAGCGGACATAAAATCACTACCCTCTAAACTCATACCTTCTAATGTTATCCATTGTTGATGAATTAACCATTTATTTAAAATAGATGAATAATCTTCAACAACCATTTCTAAATATGATTGCATCATATCATCTGTTAATTCAAAAGGTCTTAAAGGATATCCTAATTCATGTTTAACATGTAAAAATAATTTATTTTTATCTACAGTACTAATTAAACCCATTATATTATAGTTTTTTATATAAATACTATAATATTTGGAATATTAAATTAGTTTTACTATTTTTGTGTGTAAATAAAAATAAAAAAATACTATAATAATATGTTTGAAATAAAATACAATATTAAATTAAATGATATTGGTAGACCATATATTGATTTACCTGAAGAATATGAAGATAAGCCTGAAGATAAGTTTTTTGTATTAGAATTAACACGATATTTATTCGTATCAATATTAAATAATAATGGTGATAATTACGATGTTAATACTAAAGCACATATCGAAAATACTTTAGATTTATTAGATAAAGTATCCGATGAATTAGCATTATTAATTAAAACTGAAATGGAAAATATGGGGGTTGCTGAATTAACAACACGTACCAATTATCATATTCAAGTTGAAACAATAGAGCAACGTGATAATTTAAATTATAATGGTATTATTTATCGTGATAAAATTTTTAAACGTGTTGAAGGTCTAAAAGTATTAGTACTTAAAGATATGAATGTATATGAATTAAAAGGGGGTGTTGATAATAAACATTGGACTAAATTATAAACTAAAAATTTAAATATTATGCCTACAGGTTATACAGCAAAAATTATTGAGGGTGAAATAACTGATTTTAAAGATTTCGCTAAATTATGTATTCGTAATTTTGGTGCTACGATGCATATGCGTGATGATAGTCTTGATTCTGAATATATACCAGATGAAGTACCAGATTTTTATAAAAATAATATAAAAAAATCTGAGGAAAAAATAGATGAAATAAAAAAAATGTCTGATGAGGATATTATTAATATGGAAAATGAGCGCATATTAGATGAAATAAAATATTATAAAGATAAAATCGAACACATAAAAAAATCATATAAGATTTTGAATGATATGTTAAAAAAGGCTAAAAATTTTAAATTACCTTCTGATGATTATTTTCATTATAGATCTTTTTTAATTGAACAATTAGAATCAACTATTAATCAAGATTGTGATATTGAATATTATGAGAAAAATTTAAATGATTTAAATAAAGAATATGGTACTATCAAATATCCAGATATTATAAGGAATGAACATATTAAAAATATTGAAAATGATATAATATATTATAAAAAAACGTATAATGAACAAAAAAAACGTGTAGAAAGAAATAATAAATGGGTGAAAGAACTTTTTGAATATTTAGAAAAAAATTATTAAAATCAAAAAAAATGGAAGAAAAAAAATATAGAATTACTTATAGTGTAAGTCAACACAATTCGCAACCCACAACCGAAACTTCTGTTATTAAATCATTTAGAAAACCCCAAATAGGTGAAGGGTTTACATTAACTGTTTATCCCCCATTAACTAAAACGATTATCAAAGTTGAGGAAACTGTTTATCCCCCAATAACTAAAACGATTATCAAAGTTGAGGAATTAGATGATAATGATATTTCAATAGAACAAAACGAATCACCACCTTTCATAGAAAAAACTAATGAAATTAACGAATTTTTCAATGAAGAAAATCTTATTAAATATATTGATAAAACATATAATATTTATTCAGGATTTTATGATGTTATTGGTAAAACTATTGATTACCCACCAGATAAATTAGATTGTATAATTAGAAAGGAAAATTATAAATATAAAATTGTTGATGATGAAATTATTATGTATGATGGTGATGGTGAACAATATATTTATACAATTTCATCTGAAGGTATGAAAGGTGAAAAACTTTATATGGGTAGTATTGGTAAATATGAAATTGTAATGTGTTATTATGATAATTGGGATAATGCTGAAATATTTATTTTAGATAGAAAAAATAGTCTTGATGATGTAAAATCTAAAGATGATTTTAAGACTCGTACCGAAGTTTTAAATAAACCAATAATATACTCTTTAAGTGAGATTTTTAAACAATTAAAATTTGGGCGTACTGCAAAAGATCAAAAATTTTTAGATAAATGTTTAAAAAAATTGAATAATGAGTAACTTTAAACCTACTAAAGAACAGGAACGAATTTTCACCTTTATAAAAAAAAGATCCGAAAATATTTTAATAGAAGCATATGCTGGTGCTGGTAAAACAAGTACTATTGTTAAAGCATCAGAATTATTACCTAAAGATAAAAATATCTTATTTTTAGCATTTAATAAACATATCCAAACTGAATTAAAAGAAAAATTACCTGATTATATTAGATGTTATACATCACATGGATTAGGTCTTGCCGCTATAAAAAGAAAATATGGTGATAAAATTCAAATGGATGAGTTTAAACTTGATAAAATTATAAAAAAAATATCTTCAAGGTGGAATTTAAAAAAAGAATTAAAAAATCAAGAAGAAATATATTATTATTTATCTAATATAAAAAAATTAGTTAATTTAGCAAAACTATCATTAACTTTAGACGCTAAATACATGCCGTATTTAATCGAAAAACATTCGATTGACCTCAATGGTAGTAGAGATATAAAAAGGGTCTTAAAAGTGCTCGATATGAGCCAGCAGGACGTTTCTACGTTCGATTTCGCTGATATGATTTTTATGCCAGCAATAGATAAAAGTATTTGGCTATTTCCACAAGATTATGTTATTGTTGATGAAGCACAAGATTTAAATCGTTGTCAAATACGTTTAATCGAAAAAATGTTGAAAAAAAATAGAAGTACAAAAAAATATGAGGGGAGATTAATTGCTGTGGGAGACAAATTCCAAAGTATTTATGGCTTTGCAAGCTCAGACCAAAATGCATTTGAATGGTTTAGAAAATTCCCTAAAACAAAAACATTACCATTATCATATTCATTTAGATGTTCAAAAGCAGTCGTTAAAGAAGCTAATAAAATTGTACCAGATATCAAACCATTAGAAACAGCACCTAAAGGTTCTGTAATAAATGGTAGTGCTATTAATGATGCTCGTGATGGTGATTTTATTCTATGTAGAACTACTAAACCATTAGTAACTTTATTTTTTAGTTTATTAGTGCAAAGAAAAAAAGCAGTTATTAAAGGTTCTGATATTGGTCGCGATTTAAATAATATGATTGGGAATATAAAAACTATATCTGAATTACATACTTTTTGGAATGAAGAAATAAAAAAATTTAAAATAAATTTAAAAAATAATGGTATTTTAAATCCTGTTGAACATAGTAGTTATATTAGTTTTAAAGATAAAATAGATACCTTATTTTTTATTGCTGATTTCGTTAATAATATTACTGAATTAAAAGAAACTATTGATACTATTTTTACTGATGAATTAAAAGGTATTATATTAAGTACAATACATAAAGCAAAAGGCTTAGAATCTGATAGAGTTTTTATTATTAGACCTGATCTACTCCCCTTACCCCAATGTAGAAAAGGGTGGGAATTTGTACAAGAAAAAAATCTTGAATATGTTGCTATTACTAGAGCAAAAAAAGATTTAATTTATGATGTATCTTGGTCTGATGAAGAACCTAATGAGGAAAATAATAATAATAACGGTATTAACGTAGATGTTGATTAAAATTATGTAATTATGGATGAGAAAATTAATTATATTACTGTTGAAGAATTTAGAGAAAAGGGTTATTTACAAGAATTGAATCGTAGATTTTTACATCCATTAGGATTAGCATTAAGCATTAATATTGATGAAAATGGTGTGGAAACTTTTGGTGATATTTGGAATTATAGAGGCGATGATGAAGGTATATATTATGATTTATTAAATTCTGATGATGAGAGAATAAATAAATTTAAAGAAAATGCTCAATATATAGATAGTGAATTTGAGAAAAGAAAACAAAAACGAATTGAAATGTTTGGGGATATTATTGAACCTATAAAAAATAAAAATAATGGAAATTAAAGAAATATATAACATAACTAAATTTGGGTATGTTGATGATGATGATATGATTTTTATAGTAAAAATTAACATTATTAAATTAACAATTATTATTGAAGGATATTATAAATTTAAAATTGAGGGTAAAAGACAATTTAGATTATTATCATCTATTGAATATTCTTTAAAAGAATCTGAAGAAACATTACATTTTGATGATATCATAGAAAATTTAGTGAATGATATATATGAAAAATTAGAATTTGTTAATACTGTTGAAAAAATTTTTAAAAATGTTGATAAAATAGTGGTTAAATAGAATTATAACTCCATTTAAACCCTTTAACTATTTTATCTTTTTTACACCATCTTGATACTGTTGATTGATTTACACCTTCATGTTTAGCTGCTTCGTTTGTAGATATGAAGGTTTTTTCTATTTTATTTGTATCTACATTTATTTTATATACGGTTTTAAAATATGCTTTAATTTGTTTTTCAGATACTCCTTTTTTCTTTTTTGTTTCAGATATTTTTTTACGGGTTTCTTCATCACGTTTTTTACCTAACCAATATTTAGGGGAGTGTTCACTTAAATATTTTTTTTCTTCATCGGTTTTTTTCTTACCATATTTTTTTGCTTCTTCACTACCTGCAGATGCTATTCTCTTTTTTATCCACACTTCAGTTTGTTTTATACCTGAATGGGATTTAGACATTTTATTTAACGTTTCTTCAGATGGTATAGCATTATCACCCCCTAATTCTATATTATAGCCATATTTTCTATCATATGATTTGTATTTTAAAATAT
>Ga0256913_10001921_pt1 | contig 10604 bp, 5 predicted proteins | sample Axial_MatmetaG_FD_185970 | JGI IMG/M metagenome (GOLD analysis project Ga0256913, IMG submission 185970) | Deep-sea worm associated microbial mat communities from Axial Seamount, Juan de Fuca Ridge, Pacific Ocean - Axial_Mat | ecosystem: Environmental > Aquatic > Marine > Oceanic > Microbial...
GTTATGACATCATCAAAGGGTACACAATCAAATTTACACGCGATGCGGAACTGGATATTGACAATGATGTATCCAAAAGTTTCATCGAGCTGATCAGCGAGAGTATCAAACGCCGGAAAAAAGGTCTCCCCGTCCGGTTTGTTTACGACAAAGAGATACCGGAACCCCTGCTGAAGAAACTGCTGAAGAAACTACAGATCAGTGAAATTGACAACCTCAGAGGCGGAGGTAAATACCACAATTTCAAGGACTTCATGAATTTCCCGAAAATCGGCCCCAAAGATTTCCATTATCCGAAAACCAAACCTCTTAATCATCCGTTGCTGCCACAGAATGAGAGTATCCTGAACGCCATTAAAAAACAGGATATTATGTTGCATTATCCGTATCAGTCATTTCAGTACATTGTTGACCTGTTGAGAGAAGCAGCCATTGACCCCAAAGTAAGGGCCATTAAAATGACTTTTTACAGAGCAGCCAGAAATTCCAATGTGATCAATGCCCTGATTAATGCGGCCAGAAACGGCAAAAACGTGACTGTATTTCTGGAAATACAGGCCAGGTTTGACGAAGAAGCAAACATTTACTGGATCAGAAAACTGACTGAAGAAGGTGTCAAAATCATCAAGACACTACCGGGCTTCAAAGTACACAGCAAGTTGATGGTAATCAGAAGAAAAGAGGACGGTGAGAATATTTATTATGCCAATATCAGCACAGGAAACTTTAACGAGTCCACTGCCAAAGTCTATGCCGACGACAGCCTGCTGACGGCTCATCAGGGAATTGCCAGAGAAGTCAATACCTTGTTTCATTTGTTTGAGTCTCCTTACAACCCGCCGAAATTCAAACATCTGCTTGTGGCTCCTTATTATATCCGCAACAGTTTTATCCGCCTGATCAATAATGAAATCAAACAGGCCAAGGCGGGAAAAGAAGCCTGGGTCATTATCAAACTTAATAATCTGACAGATCATAAAATAGTGCGGAAACTATATGCTGCCTCGCAGGCCGGAGTCAAAATCAAGATCATCTGCCGGGGAATATGCATCCTTGTTCCGCAAATAAAGGGGTTAAGCGAAAACATAGAAGTGATCAGTATTGTAGATAAATTTCTGGAACATTCCCGCCTGTTTGTTTTCAACAATGGCGGCGACATAAAATATTACCTGGCCTCATCCGACTGGATGGTACGTAACTTCGATCACCGCTTTGAAGTTGCCTGCCCTGTTTATGACAGCCACCTGCAGGAAGAAGTTATGGATATGTTACAGATACAACTGGCGGATAATGTTAAAGCCAGATATGTAAATACGGAACCTAACAACCACTACAAGAAGAGAAAATCAGAAAATGAGCCGTTGGCGAGAGCGCAAACAGCTATTTATGACTATCTGAAAAAAAGAAAACACGATGTGGTGTAAAAAAATCCGGTTTTCTAAAGTCCCAGCCAGTTAATTTTCCGTACAATCATATTTTAATTTAAATTTGCTCGTGTCTATAACCAGCTATGAGTGTCAGATTAACTATTTTAATTATTGTAAGTCTTATTGCAGGGCTTCCTGTGTCAGGCCAGACAACAAAAAAGGACTCTCTTCCTGCCAAAGATAACAAAACGGTCAGGGAAAAGATTGATGTCTTTCTTCAACTGTCTGAAGAAACCAAAACTGTTGACCTGCAACAGGCTATTTCCTATGCCAAACAGGCGTTGCAATTAGCCAGTAATACAAATTCGGACGAGATAAAAGCTAAGACAAATGAGAAACTGGCGGCTTTATACCAGATGAATAACAATTTTCAACCGGCAATTAACTACTATCTGATCAGTGCGAAATTATATAAAAGCTTAGGGGATAAAACAAAGCTGGCTAATGTTTACGAGTTTCTCGGCCGCTTATATTATACCGACAATTTTAGTCTGGAAAGCGCTTTACAATATTATCAGGATGCTTTGGACCTGGCGATGGAACTTAATGACCAGGAATTGATTGCCAAAACATATAACAATATTGGCGGCGTCTTTTTTGAACAAAAGAATTATGACGAAGCACATCATTATTATAAAGAAGCCCTAGCCATCTGGGAACGGATTAGTAATGAGAGAGGAATTGGGGTAGCGTTAAATAATATTGGCGAAATATACCGAATGAAAGGAAAATACAGTACTGCCCTGGAATATTACCAACAGAGCCTCACTTTAAGCAAAAAAACAGATTTTAAGATTTTAATAGCCAATAACTATGAGAATATCGGTCTGGTACAAAGCAAACTCGGAAACATCAACGAAGCATTTACATATTACCATAAGGCCCTCAGGCTATTTGAGGAAGTTAATGAAACAGAGAACAGGGTCGATCTGATGCTGACCATTGGGAAAGAATATTTAAAGATCAACAACGTGGAACAGGCCATTAGTTTTTTTCGGACGGCTTATAATATAGCGATCTCCTCTGATCACTGGGAACACATTGCTGAGGCTGCTTACGGTCTGTCTCTTGTTTATGAAAAAATGAATAACTATAAATCAGCTTATAAATATGCCAAAATCTATTCTTCTTATAACGATTCTATAGTCAGAAAGGAAAAAACAATAAGTATCTCAGAACTGAAAAAACAGTTTAAAATAGACCTTCAGGAAAAAGAACTTGCCCTGGCTAAAAACGAGATCACACTTTACGAAAATGAAAAAAAGCTGAGTACATTAAAACTTAATTTAGCCATACTGATTATATTTATGATCATTGTTATTTCTTCTTTCGCAATCTACAGATTCCTGACCAAAGCTAAAAAAGAGAGACTCATCCGAGAGAAAGATGCTCAATTGCACCAGGCGCAAAAAGAGCTTATGGAAATCGAGATCAAAACCAAAACCAACGATTTAACAAGTTTCGCTTTACACCTTATTCAAAAAAATGATCTTTTACACCAATTACAACAAGAGTTAAAAAAACTGCCTTGTAATACTGATGAAGAAACGGCCAAAACATTATCAACACTCAACAGCAATATTCGTCAAAACCTAAGTTTGAAAGAAGATCTTGAAGAATTTCAGCACAAACTCGATTATGCTTATGATGATTTTTTCAGACGCCTTAGGACCAAACATCCTCGCCTGACAAAAAACGAAGAACGGCTTTGCGCTTTTTTACGTTTAAACCTGAGCTCCAAGGAAATAGCTGCCATTAACAACACTTCTCTCAAAGCAGCAGAGATGAGTCGTTATCGGTTACGGAAGAAATTGGGACTTTCTAATAATGAACTTCTTCCTGAGTACCTACACAATCTTTAAATAATTTCTCGTAGAGGTTCTCTGTTTTATATCTTACTCTGTTTCTTCTTGTTATATTATTCTTGTAGAAGTTATCTTATTTAGAATGAATATTTATTAGTCACTGGTAGAAGTCATGTAGTAGTGTTTTAAATCTTTTTTTTGTTGTTAATATTATTTTTGTTCCCGATGAACGTGTAAACGTTTTATATTTTTATAAGAGTGGGCCCAAATAATAATAACAACCATTATGATGCTTCCAGAGAAATACTGGAGGCATGCATAAATGGCAACCGAAAAGCACAGAAGCAACTTTATGAAAAGTTTGCCCCCAGACTTTTCGGAACCTGCTTGAGGTATGCAAAGAATTCCACCGACGCTGAAGATATCCTTCAGGAAGGATTCATCAAAATTTTTAAATACCTTTCTGATTTCAGAAACGAGGGGCATCTTGAGGGATGGATGAGAAAAATAATGGTGACGACCGCTTTAAATTTTTACAAAAGAAAAAGCTTATTGAATAAAAATATTGACCTGGAGAACATAAGTTCTGTTTCTGTTACAGAGCCGGATGCAGTTTCCATCTTATCGAAAGAAGAATTACTTTCTTTGGTTCAGCAATTACCGGATGGCTACAGGATCGTTTTTAACCTGTATTCCATTGAAGGCTATTCACACAAAAAAATTGGGGAAATGCTTAATATTTCCATCAATACGTCAAAATCTCAGTTAGCCAGAGCAAGAGTTTCTTTGCAACAAAAAATCCATAAATTAAACGGAGTAGAAGAAGCTTCTTTGTATGGTTGATTTCAGATTTTTTTAATCGTATCTTAGTTATTAATATTTTAAATTGGATGTATATGAAAACATTTTACATTATTCTGATCGTTTTATTCAGTGCTACTCTTAGCATAAACGGACAAACATTGCTTACGGAAGATTTTAGTGCCGGTCAAATGCCACCTGCAGGATGGAGTATTGACGGATATAACTCACAATGGACCGTCAATCAAACAAACAAAGCCGGTGGAACAGTCCCGGAAGCCAGGTTTAAATATGTCAACAGCACAGGTGTTACAAGATTAATTTCTCCTGAGGTGGATCTTACAGGATATGATCACCTGAACATTGCTTTTAAACATTTCTTAGACAATTATTCTTCAGGCCCGAAAATCGGTTTTGCTACAAGATCAGGTGGCAGTGAGTGGCATGTTGTATGGGAAGTAAATACAACAAGTGATATTGGTCCTGAAGAAAAGAATCTGTCTATAGATAATGAAGATGTTGGTGCTTCTGATTTTCAGTTTTGTTTTTATGTGGATGGCTATTTCTATAATATGAATTATTGGTATATTGATGATATAGAACTTTATGCTCCAATGGATATGGATGTCAAACTGAGCGAAATCACTACACCCGCTTACTTTAACACCGACACAACCGTAACCGGCAATGTAGTCAATTGGGGCCTCTATCCTATTGATTCATTTGAACTCAAATGGACAGCGGGTACCGGTGATACCCTAAGCACCTTATTTGAAGATGTGAATCTCATTTCCGGTGACAGTTACGATTTTACTTGTTCCGATCTTTTTAGCTATCCTATAGGCACTTATAATTTTCGGGTATGGATATCAAACATTAACGGGCAAGAAGATCAGAATCCACAAAATGACACTTTATCAAAAACATTGCATATGGCCAGTTATGCGACCGCCAGAAAACCGATGTTTGAAGAATTCACTTCTTCTACTTGTGGCCCCTGCGCTACTTTTAACAACACATTTGTTCCGTGGTGCGATAGTCATGAAGACGAAATTACCTTAGTTAAATATCAGATGAACTGGCCCGGATCCGGAGATGCGTATTATACTGAAGAAGGAGGCGTAAGAAGAAGTTATTACGGTGTTAGTTATGTTCCCGATCTGATGGGTAATGGTGAGCGTATAGGAACAAATCTCTCTGCTGTGAACGCTTTCTTTAATGAAGCAGTAGAATTGCCTGCTTTTGCTGACATTGCTGCCAGTCATACTTTAAGCGGAACAGAAATTACGGTAAATGTTAATATGGTTCCTTTTGCCGATTATACCGACTTCAGATTATTTATTGTGGTCTTCGAAAATGAAACCACCGGAAACGTAGGTAGCAATGGTGAAACTTCTTTCCAGCATGTAATGATGAAAATGATTCCTGATGCAGACGGTACAACTATCAACCTTAACGACAGGGAGCCTTTTTCTTATACGGAAACAATGGACCTGGAAGGTACGCATGTTGAAGAATGGGACGACCTGGGCGTAGCCATTATTTTACAAGACTATCCAAGCAGAGAAGTTTTCCAGTCAACTTATTCCATTGAAAATGCAGAATATAATACGGAAGCACACCTAAGTGACTTACAGGTGAACGGAGAAACGATTTCCGATTTCGATCCGGATATTTTTACCTATAATGTTGAATTACCGGAAGGAACGACAGAAATACCGGAAGTAATTGGTATTCCCACAGACGAAAACGCCACGGTCATTGTTGTTCCTGCTACCGAACTCAGAGACAACACAACCACTATTGATGTATTTGCCGAGGATCATTTTACACACAATCAATATACGATTACGTTTACTGTCGCCACAGGAACTAACGAGATGGGTAAAGAAGATATCAAACTCTATCCGAATCCGACGACGGGTATCCTGAATATCAGAAGCAGTAAACAGGCTGAAGCTTCTTTGTTTGCCGCCAACGGAACACTTATCGGAAACTATCAGATAAATGGAACACAACGGATTGATCTCAGTAAATTACCTAACGGCATCTATTTTGTCAGGGTTAAAACGGAAGATCAGGTGATTACGAAAAAAATCTCTCTAACCAAATAATTACAAAACAACAAGCATGTCAACCGGATGGGAGTTTCCTGTCCGGTTTTTTTGTAATATTACGCACCGTTTTACAACTTTTATTTTACACCAAACAATGGGCATATGAACACCAGACAAAAGTTATCCCAAAAACAATACATCTTATCAATCTCGATTATCGGAATGTTGTTTTTCATTTTCGGATTTATCACATGGCTTAACGCTACCCTTATTCCCTATTTACGTATCTCTTGTGAACTGACTTCCGTCGAATCGTATCTGGTCACTTTTGCTTTCTACATTTCTTATTTCGTGATGGCATTGCCCTCTTCGAAAGTATTGGAAAAAACAGGATTTAAAAACGGAATGTCGCTTGGGCTGGGCATTATGGCTGTAGGCGCTTTGATCTTTCTGCCTGCAGCAGCCACACGGACTTACTGGTGGTTTTTGTTAGGACTTTTTGTTCAGGGAACAGGACTGGCTATTCTGCAGACGGCTTCCAACCCTTACGTAACTATTCTGGGGCCAATTGAAAGTGCGGCCAAACGAATTAGCATCATGGGCGTAGCCAACAAATTTGCCGGTATTCTCAGCCCGATCATTCTTGGCGCTATCGTACTTGACGGTATCGACAAAATAGAAGAAAAGATAACAACCATGGACGCAGTAGCCAAAGCTGCAGAACTGGATATACTGGCCTCTAAAGTAATGTTGCCATACGTTGTTATGGCTGTTGTGCTTGTACTGCTTGCCATTATGGTCAGGTTCTCTCCCCTGCCGGATATTGATGCTGAAGAAGAAGATAACGGCGAACAGGAAAGTGCCAGAAGAACCAGTATCTTTCAGTTTCCCTATTTGTGGCTGGGTGTATTTACCATCTTTTTCTATGTAGGAGCCGAAGTTGTAGCCGTAGACACGCTGATTTCTTACGGAAAGTCACTGGGATTTGAACTCTCCGAAGCTAAATTTTTCTCTTCGTTTACGTTAACGGGGATGATTGTCGGATACTTTTTCGGCATCATCGCCATTCCGAAATATATATCTCAGGAAAAAGCGCTGAAATATTTTGCATTGCTGGGCATTTTATTTACCGTACTAGCTACGTTCACACACGGTTACTATTCGGTATTGTTTATTGCCTTCTTGGGATTTGCCAATTCCATCATGTGGCCCGCCATCTGGCCACTGGCTATTGACGGGCTCGGAAAATTCACGAAAAAAGGTTCCGCTCTGTTGATTATGGGCATTGCCGGAGGCGCCTTATTACCGCTTTTATATGGTTATCTGGCAGGAATTGAAGCCATTGGCAGCAGGGAAGCATACTGGATTTTAGTCCCGTGTTACCTGTTTATTCTGTTTTTTGCTACGGCAGGATATAAAATCGGAAAACACATAAGAAACTAATTTTAAGATTAAAACAACAATATAAGTTATGAGTCCAACCCTCTTAATTCTTGCTGCCGGCCTGGGCAGTCGCTACGGCGGTGTAAAACAGATGGACAAAGTCGGACCTTCAGGTGAAAGTATTATTGACTATTCCATTTACGATGCCATCCGAGCCGGGTTTAAAAAAGTTGTTTTCGTACTGAACAACCGGATCATCGAAGATTTCAAAGCTATTTACGAGCCGCGACTGAAAAAACATATCGAAACCGAGTATATTCTTCAGGAAATCTCCGACATACCTGAAGGAATTGCCTACAATCCCGAAAGAAAAAAACCCTGGGGCACAGCTCATGCCGTCCTGTCTGCGAGAAATCACATTCATGAACCTTTTGCCGTGATCAACGCAGATGACTTTTACGGCAGACAAGCTTACGAGCTGATTTCCGGTTTTTTATCGAAACTTGACAATCGGGAAACTTCCTATGCTATGGTCGGCTATCGCTTAAGCAATACGCTATCTGATCACGGAAGTGTGTCAAGGGGCATTTGCCAGCTAAGAGAACATTATCTGACAGACGTTGTGGAACGAACAAAGATCCTGCGCAAAGACGGACAAATTGTTTTTGATGATGAGGGAACCAAAGTTCCCCTGGCTCCGGATTCGGTAGTTTCCATGAACTTTTGGGGCTTTACCCCGGAATTTTTCAAGCAGACAGAAACGGAATTTAAGCAGTTTTTAATTGAAAATGCAGAAAAAACGGATGCCGAGTTTTATATTCCTTATGTTATGAATAAACTCATCAAAAGCGGAGAGGCTGTTTGTAAAGTATTAACAAGCAACGATAAATGGTTCGGCGTAACTTATAAGGAGGATAAGCCGGTAACCATCGAAAAGATAAATCTGTTAATTCAACAAGGTATTTATCCCGTAAATCTTTGGAGATAAAGATTTATATTTAATTTTATGCCTTATTATAAAGTAATGAAGGAAACTGAATACGATTCGATCCGGCCTTATCACCGGGAGGAGATACCGGAAGCTTTAAAACGTGTTCTGGATAATCCTGCATTTCAGAACATTCTTGATTTTTTATTCCCGGATCAAGACCACGAAGCGATAAAGGACAATATTGCTAAAACCAAATCCAGAGAAGAATTCCATAATAATTTCATGTTTCAGGCCATTTCTTCTATAGTCAGTAAAACGGCTGATGATTTCTCTCTATCCGGGTTTGACAAGCTGAAGAAAGACAAAGGATATGTGTTTATTGCCAATCACCGGGATATTATTCTGGATTCGTCTCTTTTAGCTCTCGGACTGGTTAAGACAGGGCTGACCTCTTGCGAAATAACGTGGGGTGACAATCTGATGATCTCTCCTTTCATTGTCGATTTGGGAAAAATAAACGGTATGATTACCGTATTCCGTGAAGGAAGCCCCAAAGAAATGCTCAGAAACTCGCAAATCCTTTCTTCTTACATCCGTCACAGTGTTACGGAAAGAAACCAGTCTGTCTGGATTGCCCAGAGAAAAGGCAGAACAAAGGACGGGAATGACAAAACGGACACAAGTATTTTAAAGATGTTGAGCCTTTCGGGCGAAACACATCCGCCTCACTCGCTGAAAGGTTTGAAGATCATCCCTGTAACTATCTCTTACGAATGGGAACCCTGTGATATTATGAAAGTACGTGAACTGTACATTTCACAACATCAACAATATGTAAAAAGTAAAGGGGAAGACCTGAAAAGCATTATTGGCGGTGTGGTTACACATAAAGGAAGAATTCATCTCTCGGTTGGCAAGCCTGTTGAAGAACAATTTGATCAGCTCGACACATCCGTCCACCACAATATGATACTTGAACAGGTGGCCAAACTCGTTGACAAACAAATCCACGAAGATTACCATTTATGGCCTTCCAATTATCTGGCTTACGACCTGTTGGAAAATACGCACAAGTTTTCAGACAAATATGACGAAAAAACCGTGAGTATTTTTGATGAAAAGTTGAAAAAACTTTATGAAACCATAGACGGAAACAAAAATTATTTAAGAACCATTTTTCTGAAATTGTACGCCCATCCGGTTTACAACAAAGGTTTGTAAAATTCTTTCCCGTATATCTGTTTCAATGATATTTCTGCAATGATTTCTATATTAGAAGCATTATTGTAACTTTGCGGCTTACAATAAAAGTTCAATTCTATCGACAGGATGATTACTATTTCAGAAGAACGATTGCAACTCGATGATTATCAAAAGATATTGTTTGATAATCAGGCTGTAGATATATCCGAAAACACTTTAAAACAAGTTGAAAAATCTTTTCTTTTTCTTAAAGAATTTTCGAATAATAAAGTCATTTACGGAGTTAACACAGGCCTTGGTCCGATGGCACAATACCGTGTTGAAACCGAAGATCAGGTCAAACTTCAGTACAACCTGATCAGAAGCCATGCAGCAGGCAGCGGCAACCCGCTTCCGGATGTTTATGTCAAAGCGGCCATGATTTCCAGGTTGAAAAGTCTTTCATTGGGATACTCCGGTGTACACGTGGATGCTATTAAACTATTGGCGGAACTGATCAACAAAAACATCATTCCGTACATTCCTGAACACGGCGGTGTTGGGGCCAGCGGAGATTTGGTTCAACTCGCTCATCTGGCTTTGGTATTGATCGGCGAAGGTGAAGTGATGCAAAATGGCAAAAGAACAGCCACGGAAAAGGTGTTTAAAGAACACAACATCACACCCCTGAAAATATATTTGAGAGAGGGGCTGGGCTTGATTAATGGAACTTCCGTCATGTCGGGCATCGGGATTGTGAATACCATTTATGCCAAAAGGCTGATCAACTGGTCGGTACTGACTTCCGCGATGATCAATGAAATTGTACAATCCTTTGACGATCATTTTTCTCACGAACTTAATTCCACAAAACAGCACAGGGGTCAGCAGATAATTGCCGATGCCATGCGCAAAACGCTTAAAGACAGCCAGCTGATCAAAAAACGTTCGGATCATCTTTATAACGGGAAGATCGAAGAAAAAATATTCAAACAAAAGATACAGGAATATTATTCAT
>Ga0256913_10001922_pt1 | contig 10604 bp, 10 predicted proteins | sample Axial_MatmetaG_FD_185970 | JGI IMG/M metagenome (GOLD analysis project Ga0256913, IMG submission 185970) | Deep-sea worm associated microbial mat communities from Axial Seamount, Juan de Fuca Ridge, Pacific Ocean - Axial_Mat | ecosystem: Environmental > Aquatic > Marine > Oceanic > Microbial...
AACTCTCCATAGTATTATCTTTATTATTCTTAATTAATAATATTATCTTAAGTCTATCCTGTATCTTTTTCGCTCGCTCTTCTTCTTACCTAATTTTTCCCTTCGTGTCAATGATCTTTTTTATCTTCCTTTCAAAAAGGAATGCAAAGATAACTATGTTTACCTTTCTTATCCAAACTTTTTATAATATTTTTTTATAATATTTTTATATTGTTTTTTTTATAATATAAATACATATAGTTCTCTTGAGTTTATGATTTACATAATTCTAATAAAAATTAAATGTTTTTATAAATAATCTAGATATTGTATTTTTTTTTAATATTGCACTTTTTTACAACCACTCATTTAACAGTAATGAAAATACTTATTGAAGTAATAAAATATGATAATATGCACATTCCACTTCACATTTATAAAGAAATGAGAATGGATGTGAGGATTTCCATCTTAAAAGATAAGGTTACATTGAGATTACCTGCATTTTACAATAATAAACTTATTAAAAAAAATATAAAATGGGCAAAAGAATGGCTGAACCGCAGATTAAATGAAAATCCTGAATTAAAAGAAAGATTTTTAATTCAGGAATATGATGATGGTCATGAATTGTTAATCAACGACAAAAAATTTAACCTGAAAATTATTTCAGAAAAAAGAAATAACTTCACAGCAAATCTAATCGACGACACTATATACATACGTCAACCTGACAATGCTGATGTTACTGAAAAACAAAATGCATTAAAAACACTTCAAAGCAGAATAGTAGCTCAATATTTTCTCCCTGAGATATCACAAAGAATAGATTTTCTTAACCAAAAATATTTCGGATTTGATATTAATGCAATAAGATTAAAATATAATAAAACCAACTGGGGCAGCCGGTCCAGTAAAAATAACATAAATATTTCGACTCGTTTGCTTTTTGCTCCCAAAGATGTACAGGATTATGTTTTCATACATGAATTAGCACATTTTAAGGAAATGAATCATTCAGCGCTTTTTTGGAATATCATAAAAGAGATAATTCCCGATTATAAAGAAAAAGAAAAATGGCTTAAACAAAATAGTCACTTATGTGATTTTTAACTCCAATAATATTGCAGCTTAAGGAAACTTAGGATATTTACTCCAATCGGGATCTCTTTTTTCCAAAAAAGCATTTTTCCCCTCTTTGGCTTCTTCGAGCAAGTAATACATCAATGTCGCATCACCTGCAAACTCCATTATTCCCCTTTGCCCATCAAGCTCAGCATTGAATCCCCTTTTTATCATTCTCAAAGCCAAAGGACTATGACGCATCATTTTTTTTGCCCAATCGACATAAGTGTCTTCAAGAATATCCAATGAAACGACTTTGTTAACCAATCCCATTTCCAAAGCTTCGTCCGCTGTATATTGCTCGCATAAATACCATATCTCACGGGCTTTTTTTTGTCCTACAATCCTAGCCAGATATGATGAACCGAATCCTGCATCAAAACTTCCAACTTTTGGACCTGTCTGACCAAATATGGCATTTTCACTCGCAATGGAAATATCGGCAATCACATGAAGAACATGCCCCCCTCCAATAGCAAATCCGTTAACAGCAGCGATCACAGGTTTGGGAATATGCCTCATAAGGCGGTGAACATCCAGAATATTCAATCTGGGAACACCGTCATCACCAACATATCCACCTTCTCCTTTATAATTGATATCACCTCCGGAACAAAACGCTTTATCTCCTTTACCTGTCAGAACCACAACCCCAATATCAGGCCTTTCCCTGCAAATTTCCATCGCCTCATATATTTCTTTAGCGGTTTCAGGTCTGAATGCATTATAAACTTCAGGACGATTGATAGTGATCCTGCCTATTCCATCAAAAAAATCAAAAAGTATATCTTGGTATTCTTTTAAAGTAGTCCATTTTCTCATAATAATTCCTAATATTTAAAAAAATAATATAAATTAGAGTTTGTTTATCTTTTCCAATAGTTTTTCCGTTTCGCTTGCATCTTCTCCGCTTTTTTTAGCGAGTTCAATTGCTTTTCGTGCAACTTTTGCAGCTTCTTTTTTCTTTTTAAGTTTATATAGCAATGCAGCATAGGTATCTGTGTTCATATACCTTTCATCAAGTTCTACCGACTCCTTTGCCCATTTCAATGCATTTTTGAGCAATTTTTTATCTTGAACATCTTCGTTTTCATAATAACTCCACGCCAATTCATTTCTCATATCCGAATCATCCTGAGCATACTTTTCAAAATATTCATTTGCTTTTTCAGTTATTTTCTTCCAATCCCTTTTCTTAGCATATCGCAATTTATTCAATTCATTTTTTGCTATTAACTTATCGGCTCCTTTATAGCCTGAATTTTTCATTTTCAAAACAGCTTTTTCATAATCATCTTTACCTTTTCTTTGAGCTAAATAAATATTTCTGGAAAAAACATTCTCAATATAAGAATTAAGCTTTTTATCTGTCATTTTCTGACATTTTTCCTGATTATTAATAATAAACTTGAAACATCTATGATCAGGGTCTTTCACTAAATCAGTTATAAGTTCAATGTTGTCTTTCGTCATCAGCTCCTCGTCAGATTGTGTATAAAAATACCAATCCACACATTCTTTTACATCGAGATATGCATTATAGGCGACATTCAAGTATTGTTGAATAAACTGTGTACTACGTTCGCCATTCTTATATCTTTCTTTCAGTTCTTTCAGTCTTTTTTCGGGATTCATTGCTACTTTTCCAAGTTCAATAAGATTCTCTGCTTTCATAGCTCCAACTCCCTGGTGCATCAGATTACCTAATGAATCGACAAATAAAAGGGTAGGAAAAGCCCTAACATTGTATTTCCTCCTAAATTCTATTCCCTCTCCTTTTTCCATATCCAAACGGAATGAAATAAAATTTGCATTATAAAAATCACCTACTTCCTTCTGCGTAAAAATAGTTTTAACTAAATACTTACAAGGGCCACACCAAGTAGTGTATGCATCAATAAATATGATTTTGTTTTCTTGTTTGGCTTTTTCCTTTGCACCAGCAAAATCACCTTTATAAAAATCAATACCCTGACTATAAGCAGAAACGGAAATTAAAAATATTAAAACAGAGATAAAATGTTTCATAATTTAAGAATTATATTTAAGTGAAATTTAATACTTTTAATAAAACATCAATGTTCTATTATTATTGTAATAAGGTAAAATAATCTTATCAACTCTGATTTATTGGTATTTTAGTATTTCATTTTTATTATCTATGACTATTTATTTTATTAGTATTTGTATCTTTGCAAACTTTAAATGATAAAGATGAGATTAAAGAAAAAAGAAAAGGTAAGAGGTGTCATATTAATCAGTATAGCTTCAGTGCTTTGGGGACTAGACGGAGTTGTACTGACACCGAGACTTTCTAATCTCAATGTTGTGTTTGTGGTTTTCATATTACATGCCATTCCTTTTATTTTCATGAATATATTTCTTTATCCGAGATATAAAGAACTGAGCAAACTGGATAAAACGGCAGTTTTTTCATTAATCGCAGTTAGTGTTCTGGGTGGTGCTATAGGAACCATTGCTATTGTCAAAGCTCTTTTTATAGTAAATTTTCATCAGTTGTCCGTTGTCGTTTTATTACAAAAGCTTCAACCTGTTTTTGCAATAATACTAGCAGCTATTTTCCTTAGAGAAAAACTGACAAGGCATTTTTTGTTTTGGGGCGGGATTGCAATAATTGCAGGATATTTTTTAACATTTGGATTAAACAAACCTAATATACATGCTGATGCAAATACCATAAAAGCTTCATTACTTTCTATATTAGCAGCATTCTCTTTTGGAAGCTCAACTGTATTCAGCAAAAATATATTAAAGAAAGTCGGATTTATCACCGCTACTTTTTTCAGATATGGCACTTCATTTTTATTATTGTTGCCTATAATGATTTTTGCGGGTTTATTTTCACAATTTGCCATGATGACAAATACTAACTGGATAGTGATCTTGATAATTTCCATCACCACAGGTTCAGGAGCAATACTTTTGTACTATTATGGATTGAAATACGTAAAAGCCAGTGTTTCTACAATTAGTGAATTATTTTTTCCTATTTCAGCTATAGTTTTTGATTATTTTATCAATGGTAATATATTATCTCCTATCCAATGGATTAGTGCTGCTATTATGGTCTTTGCCATCATAAAAGCTAGTCTGGAAAAGAAAAAAAACTAATTTTTTATTTTTTCTTGGCAGCAGGTTTCTTTTTTGCTGTCTTTTTCTTAAAAGATCCTGGCAATTCGGCTTCGATAATTTCCTTTACCTGCTCCAAAGTAAAATTTTTCAATTCTTCCTCATCTGGTTTTTTACCATCTATTTTGGGTAACTTGACGGATTTCTTTTTGTATCTTATAAATGGCCCCCATCTGCCATTTTCAATCGCAATCTTTTCATCTTCCCATTGCTTAATGTAGCGATTTGCTTCTTTTTCTATTTTTTTATCTATCAGTTCAATCGCCTCTTCCATGGAAATAGTTGCCAAATCATATTTGCGGGGAACATTAATATAGAGATTATTCCATTTCAAAAATGGCCCGAATCTGCCTTTACCTTTGGTTATGGGATATCCTTGGTATTCCCCCATAGGTTTATCTTCTTCCATTTTCTTCACTATCAATTCGATAGCTTCTTCCATAGTCAGAGCCAATGGATCTTTATCTCTTGGAATAGAAATGAATTTACCATTATATTTTACATAAGGGCCAAATCTTCCAGAGCCTATTATCACTTCTTCTCCTTTATATTCTCCTAAAGTTTTAGGTAATTCAAAAAGTTTCATAGCTTCGTCAAAAGTAATCGTCTCCATTGACATTCCGTTTTGAAGATTAGCAAATCTCGGTTTACCATCTTCTCCTACTTCTTCTCTTGTACCTATTTGTACAACAGGTCCAAATCTTGTTATTTGTACCAAAACGCTATGGCCGGTTTCCGGATCCGTACCCAAAATTCTTTTTGCTCTTACTCGTGAAGCATTGGCAAACGTATCTTCAATTTCTTTGTGAAAGGGTTCATAGAGTTCTTTAATTACACTCCTCCAATCAAGGCCTTTTTCTGCAATTTCATCCAATTCTTTTTCCACGTCAGCAGTAAAACCGTAATCCATAATAGTTTTAAACCTTTCTTCAAGAAAATCAATAACCACCATGCCCATATCGGTAGGATGAAGTCTATTTGAGACAGCACCAAATATTTCTTTTTCAACTTTCTTTTGAATACTGCCATCCTTCAATATTAAATGCGTCACTTCTCTTCCCGTACCATTTATTTTTTCCTTAACTACATACCCCCTGTCTTTTTCCATAATTTTAGAAATCGTGGGAGCATAAGTGGAAGGTCTTCCTATCCCAAGTGTTTCCAATTTTTTGACCAGTGTTGCTTCCGTATATCTTGCAGGTGGCTTGGTAAATTTATTCAGCGCTTCTATTTTATCCGCTTTAAGTTTTTGTCCCAACTTTACAGGAGGCAATATCCCTTTTGTATTTTCATTATCATCCTCATCCTTGGATTCCATATAGACTTTCAAAAATCCGTCAAATTTGACTACTTGACCGGTAGCAACAAAAAACATCTTATTATTATTTGATATACCTATTTTTACATCCGTACGTTCCAATTCAGCACTTGCCATTTGTGAAGCGATGGTTCTTTTCCATATCAACTCATACAGTTTTTGTTCATCTTTAATACCACTCACACTTTTCTTTTGTATGTAAGACGGTCTGATGGCTTCATGTGCTTCCTGAGCGTTGGCGGATTTAGATGAATATCTTCTGAATTGATGATATTTTTCTCCGTACTCTTCTTTTATAAATTCGGTAATAGCTCCTAAAGCGACATTACTCAGATTGGTAGAATCGGTTCTCATATAGGTAATCAAACCTTTTTCATAAAGCTTCTGTGCCACCATCATAGTTTTCTTTACTCCAAAACCGAATTTACGACTTGCTTCCTGCTGTAATGTGGAAGTGGTAAACGGAGGAGCAGGATTTCTTTTAATCGGTTTAACTTTTATGTCAGAAATATTAAATTCGGAAGTTTTTAAATTTTCCAAAAAAGATTCTATATCTTTCTCTGTTTTAAATGTATGATCCAATTCCGCTTTTAATTCAACTTTATTGTTTTTATCATCTTCGACCAAAAAATAACCATAAACTTTATAAAACATTTCAGGAACAAAATTCCTGATCTCCCTTTCCCTTTCTACTATCAATTTTACAGCAACGGATTGAACTCTCCCTGCAGACAATTTTCCTTTGATCTTTCTCCACAATAATTGTGATAATTCATATCCTACCAATCTATCTAAAATCCTTCTTGCCTGCTGAGCATTTACCAAATTCAAATCTATAGTACGCGGATTTTCAATCGCTTTTTTTACAGCAGGTTTTGTGATTTCCCTGAATGTTATCCTTTTTACACTATTACTATCCAATCCAAGTACTTCACTCAAATGCCATGAAATAGCCTCTCCCTCTCTATCCTCGTCGGTTGCGAGCCATACTTCTTGTGATTTTTTCATTTCCGACTTCAATTCCTTAACGACTTTTGCTTTGTCAGGCGAAATGATGTATTTTGGTTCAAAGTTATTTTCCACATCCACACCTATCTCACTTACCGGAAGATCCCGAATATGTCCGAAACTGGATTTGACTTTAAAATCTTTGCCTAAAATATTTTCAATTGTTTTTGCTTTTGCCGGAGACTCGACTATAAGAAGATTCTTTGCCATAAAATATTTTTAAAATTGTTTTAAAACACACCGTAATAATATAATGGTATATTTGCATTCAAATAATAAATATCAATAAACATATGATACAAAATTTGAATTTTAAGCTGCAAAGTAAACGTAAATCAAACGAATATTTATAAAAAACATTCGATTTTTATTATTATTTTCTGCTTTACAATATCAAAATTCATATAGGTTAAAATTTTTTGTGCGAAATTTAAACTGTTTTTCAATAGATTACAAAGGTGTAATTTGATTTTCATCTAAATTTATTTGTTTTTTCAAATAATTAATTTTACCTTTGCCGCTCGTTTGAAAATTAGATAATTTTAATTAAATTTAATAAAAGTGAATACATTAAGTTATAAGACAAAATCACAAAAAAAAGAAGATGTAGTAAGAAATTGGTACATCATTGATGCAGAGGGTGAAATTGTTGGAAGATTAGCTACAAAAATAGCTCATGTTCTAAGAGGAAAACACAAACCTGACTTTACACCTCATGTTGATACAGGAGATTACGTAATAGTGATCAATGCTGAAAAGATCAGATTTACAGGAAACAAGATGAGAGACAAAAAATATGTAAGTTATACAGGGTATCCGGGAGGATTAAAAACCAAGACTCCAAGGGAAGTACTTGAAAAGAAACCTATTTTTGTACTTGAAAACGCAGTAAAGGGAATGTTACCTAAAAATAGATTAGGAAGACAGATGTTTAATAAATTATTTGTTTATGAAGGACCTGAGCATAAACATCAGGCTCAAAAACCTCAAGAATTTAAATTTTAATAAATTATGGAAATGATAAATACCATAGGAAGGCGAAAGAGTTCAATTGCCAGACTTTATATGAAAAGCGGAAATGGTAAAATTACTATAAACGGTAAGGATTACAAAGAATATTTCCCACAAGATCACATTAGATTAGCAATGATAGATCCTTTTAAAGTATCAGGTATCGATATGGAATACGATATCAAAGTAAATGTAAAAGGAGGTGGTTTCAAAGGACAAGCCGAAGCTATTAGGTTGGCATTGTCAAGAGCATTGGTGAAAATAAATGAAGAAGTCAGAAAACCATTGAAAGACAAGAAATACCTAACCAGGGACGCAAGAGTTGTTGAACGTAAGAAGCCAGGTAAACCAAAAGCACGTAAGAGCTTCCAGTTCAGTAAGCGTTAATATCTATTTGTTAATTAATTTAAAAAGAATAAAAATGTCAAAACCTACATATAAAGAATTGTTGGATGCCGGAGTACATTTTGGTCATATGAAAAGAAAATGGAACCCTAAAATGTCTCAATATATCTTTGCAGAAAGAAGGGGTATCCATATAATAGACTTAAATAAAACTCAAAGCGAGTTGGAAAAAACGGCACAAGCAATGAAAGATCTAGCCAAATCAGGAAAAAAGATCATGTTCGTCGCAACAAAAAAACAAGCGAGTGATATAGTCAAAAGTGCTGCTGAATCAGTAAATATGCCTTTTGTAACGCACAGATGGCTTGGAGGAATGCTTACTAACTTTTCCACTATCAGAAAATCCATAAAAAAGATGGAAAAGATAGAAAGTATGCTTAAAGATAAGACTCTGACAAGTATTACAAAAAAGGAAAAACTTACTCTCGAAAGAGAAAGAAACAAATTGGAAAAAGTCCTTGGCGGTATAAGAAAATTGAACAGGATACCTGCAGCGATGTACGTAGTAGATATAGCTAAAGAGCATCTTGCGATAAAAGAAGCACAAAAACTGAATCTTAGAACTTTTGCTATGGTAGACACCAACGTGAATCCTAATGATGTGGATTATGCTATTCCTGCGAATGATGATTCTACAAAATCAATTGAGATAATAACAAACTATTTGACTCAAGCGATTAAAGAAGGTCTGGAAGAAAGAGCTAATAAAAGAGAAGAAAAAGAAGCTTCTGTATCATAGAACTTATATATTTTTATAAACAATTAAAAAATCATAATAAAAATGAGCGAAATGAAAATAACTGCATCTGAGGTAAAAAAACTTAGAGACATAACAGGTGCAGGAATGATGGATTGCAAAAAAGCCTTAACAGAATCAAAAGGTGATTTTGACAAAGCTATTGAATTCCTTAGAAAAAAAGGACAAAAAGTATCCGCTAAAAGAGCTGATAGAGAAGCAAAAGAAGGTGTAGTCAGAGCTAAAATATCAGATGACGGATCAAAAGGAGTGATTGTAAAATTAAGCAGTGAAACGGATTTTGTCGCTAAAAATGAAGACTTCATTAACCTGACAAACAAATTTGCAGATATCGCATTAAATATTTTCCCTGACACTTTAGAGGATTTGTTGGCTGCTGAATTTGAGCCCGGATTGACAGTAGGAGAAAAAGTTGCTGAACAAGTAGGTGTAATCGGTGAAAAAATTGAATTGGCAGATTATCAGAAATTGGAAGCTCCAATGGTTGTTTCTTATATTCATATGGGTAACAAAGCAGCTGTTCTCGTCGGATTGAATAAAAAAGACGATAGCTTTATAGAAGTAGGAAGAAATGTTGCTATGCAAGCTGCAGCAATGAAACCAATAGCTTTGGATAAAGAGGGTGTTGATTCCACTGTTATAGAAAAAGAAATAGAGATAGGTAAAGAACAAGCAAGAAACGAAGGTAAACCTGAAGAAATGCTTGAAAGAATAGCAATGGGCAAACTTAATAAATTCTATAAAGAGAATACTTTGTTGAATCAGGCTTATGTCAAAGACAACAAAATAGATATAAGAACATATGTCAAAAATGCCGATAAAGACCTTGTAGTCACAGGCTTCAGACATGTTAAATTAGGATAAATTATTTAAAGCGAATTCAAATTTGAATTCGCTTTTTTTTTAACCTTTTTTTAGTTATTCTAAATAAAAACAATATGACTAAAATCAAAGCTAAACCGGACAATAAATATAAAAGAGTATTATTAAAACTCAGCGGAGAATCTCTAATGGGAGATCAGGAATTCGGAATACAAACTCAAATGCTTGTTCATTATGCTAAACAAATCAAAAGTATTGTTGAGGAAGGAATTGAAACAGCTATCGTCATCGGTGGCGGAAATATATACAGAGGTCTTAATGCTGTAGCTTCGGGAATAGAAAGAGTAACCGGTGATTATATGGGTATGTTGGCTACTTGCATCAATGGCATGGCACTTCAAGCTGCCTTGGAGAAAGAAGGTGTATATACCAGATTGGTATCTGCGATTGAAATGGAAAAAATCGCCGAGCCGTATATAAGAAGAAGAGCTACCCGACACATTGAAAAAGGTAGAGTTGTGATATTCTGTGCAGGTACAGGAAGTCCGTATTTCACAACGGATTCGGCTGCCGCCCTTAGAGCTAATGAGATAGAAGCAGATGTAATATTGAAAGGTACGAGAGTTGACGGAATCTATAATACCGATCCGGAAAAGGATCCGAATGCTACAAAATTTGACGAACTATCATTTGCCAAAGTAATAAGCCTGGGTCTTAGTGTTATGGATATGACGGCATTTACTCTTTGTCAGGAAAACAATCTTCCTATCATAGTATTCGACATCAATAATCCGGAAAATCTTCAAAAGATCATAAAAGGTGAAAAAGTAGGAACACTGGTGAAATAAAAAATCATCTATACAGTTTGACGAATAACTCAATACTCAACCGTTTTAGTAATTTATAAACAAAGTGAGGTTGAACTTGAAAAAGAACAAAGGGTAAAAGTATTTGACTTGAAATCCAAGTTGTATTTTGAATTAATAGAGTTCATTGAAGACTTATTAAAGAAAGGAGAGATTTCTGAAA
>Ga0256913_10001923_pt1 | contig 10596 bp, 9 predicted proteins | sample Axial_MatmetaG_FD_185970 | JGI IMG/M metagenome (GOLD analysis project Ga0256913, IMG submission 185970) | Deep-sea worm associated microbial mat communities from Axial Seamount, Juan de Fuca Ridge, Pacific Ocean - Axial_Mat | ecosystem: Environmental > Aquatic > Marine > Oceanic > Microbial...
CAATAATGTTATGACCAAGTTCAAATGGGGCGGGTTCAATAATCCTAAAGTATATCTTGACGAGAATCACCGCCGTATGGCCACTAACATCAGGAACAATCTTACACGTCTTGCCAGTGCTTTAATCGATGAGGGTAAAAAAGATAAAGCTGTTGACATATTGAACAAGTTGATGGAAGAGTTGCCTCCATCCACTATTCCGCATGATCAGTTCAGCATCTTTCTTGCCGAAGCCTATTACAAGGCAGGTGAAAAAGAGAGGGGAGACACTATAATGCGTGATGTTGCGAAACAGTTCCTGCAGACCATTACTTTTTACACGTCTCTGGATAAAAATCTTAAGCAAACCGTGATGGGTAGCCTGGAACGGACGATGGCCATTTATACAAGGTTATTGTTGCCTACTGTTCAAATGTATGACAGGAAAGATCTGTTGAAAGAGCTTGAAGAGAATTATACGAATTCGGTTCAGAAGCTGAAGTTCATGGAGAAGTGATTTGAGTCGGCAATGTGCAGTCAGCAGTATTCAGGCTGAAGATTACCGACAGGGAACATAGAAACGTAATGATGAGAGCAATATCTCACTGGGAAGTTCAGCCGCCGCAATGGATAAGGATGTTTTATCAGGGAACTTTTTGGAGAGGGGATATAAAGGATAAGGTCGTTTATCTCACATTTGACGACGGACCTGTTCCGGAAGTCACTGAATGGGTTTGCAAGGAATTAGGGGAACGAAGGATAAAAGCAACATTTTTCTGTGTGGGTGAAAATGTGGTAAAACATCCTGAATTGTACAGATTGCTGAAAGAAGAAGGGCACAGAACGGGTAACCACACCTACAATCATCTTCCTGCCTGGAAATGTTCGGGGAAGGAGTATTTTAAAAATGTTGACAGGGGGGCGAAAGTCATTGATTCAGATCTTTTCCGGCCGCCTCACGGACAGCTTTATCCCTGGCAGGTTGCAAACCTGAAAAAGCGTTTCGGGAAAATAGTGATGTGGGATGTGCTGAGCAAGGATTACGATTCGCACTTGACAGCTGATGAGGTTTTTGACAATGTGAAAAGAAATGTCAGAAATGGCTCGGTAATTGTTTTTCACGATTCACTAAAGGCCCGGCCGAGTCTTGAAAAGGCATTGCCCCAAACGCTGGATCATCTGCTGAAAGAGGGATACAGATTTGAAGTGTTGTAGAAAATTGAACGCCATTGGTTAAATTTTCCATGACTCTCATTTTCAGTAGATACTCATAAAAGATTTATGGAAATATTAATTAAACAGTCAAACAAATAAACATAGTATAAACAATGAATATATTACTTTTAGGTTCGGGTGGACGTGAACATGCACTGGCTTGGAATATGGCTCAAAGCGATCTGCTTACCCGGCTTTACATTGCACCGGGTAATGCCGGTACAGCACAGGTCGGGACCAATGTTGAGATCAATCCTAATGATTTCGATATGGTGAAGAACTTTGTGATAGAGAAGAGCATTGAGATGGTAGTTGTCGGGCCTGAAGAACCGCTTGTGAGAGGTATTAAAGATTATTTTCTGAACGATCCTTTCGTTGCACACATCCCTGTTATCGGACCGGGAAAGAAGGGGGCGATGTTAGAAGGCAGTAAGGAGTTTGCAAAAGAGTTCATGCAAAGGCATGATATCCCCACTGCACGTTACTTTTCGGTTACAAAGGATAACATTGAAGAGGGATTTTCATTTCTTGAAAAGCTGAAATCTCCTTATGTTCTAAAGGCCGATGGTCTTGCTGCAGGTAAGGGCGTTCTTATCCTTAACGATATTGCCGGGGCTAAAAGTGAACTGAAAGCAATGCTTGAAGGCAAGTTCGGTGCTGCCGGCAACACTGTTGTCATCGAGGAGTTCCTTTCAGGAATTGAACTGTCGGTCTTTGTACTTACCGACGGACATGCTTCCATGATTTTACCCGAGGCTAAGGACTACAAACGCATAGGAGAACATGACACAGGCCTGAACACAGGCGGTATGGGGGCTGTGTCTCCTGTTCCTTTTGCCGGTTCAACGTTCATGAAAAAGGTAAAGGAGAGGATAGTTGTTCCTACTATCGAAGGGCTGAAAAATGATAATATCCCATACAAGGGCTTTATCTTCATCGGTTTGATGAATGTAAACGGAGATCCTTTTGTAATAGAGTACAATGTGCGCATGGGTGATCCTGAATCGGAAGTAGTGATACCAAGGATCAAGACCGACTTGGTTGATCTTTTTAAAGCGGTGGCTGCCGGAGACCTTAAAAGTAAAAGTCTTGAGGTGGACTTCAGAACGGCCACAACGGTAATGCTTGTTTCAGGCGGTTATCCGGGGAGCTATGAGAAAGGTAAGAAAATAACAGGTTTTGAAAAGGTTGAGGATTGCATACTGTTCCATGCAGGGACCAAACAATCAGGCAAAGATATCGTTACGAACGGAGGCCGGGTGATAGCCGTTACAGCTTTCGGTAATGACAAGAACGACGCATTAAGAATATCGTACCGTAATGCTGCATTGATAGATTTTGAAAAGAAATATTATCGCAGCGATATTGGTTTCGACCTGTAAAACAATTAAAAATAACAGAATAAATAAACCCTGTCCGTGCTCCTTCGTAAAGTACATAACATCGATATTACGGCCTATGTTTTAGTGCCTTTGTTCCTGATAGCCTTCTGGGTGAAATCACTTGAGCATGTTTACATCCCGGAGATGTACGGAGCTGTAATACCTATGCCCCTCTGGGGAGTGGCTTTGTCGGTGATAAAGGGTAATCGTTTCATCGCCTCTTTTATTGTTATGTCTCTAGCTCTCATGGGAGCAATGGGAGTTAACAGGTTTACCAACAGATACAAGCTTATTCCGAAGCAGACGCTTCTTCCGGGGGTTATTTATATCTTGCTGGTCAGTGGTTTTACGGCAGTGCAGTATATTCAGCCAGTTTGGTTTTTTGTTCCGTTACTGTTACTGTCGCTCGAAAAACTTTTCAATGCGCAAGGAATGCATAAACCCATGGCTCGGTGTTTTGATGCGGGATTCTGGTTCTCGGTGGGAACATTGTTCTTTGCCAAGGGAATGATTCTTCTTGTATTTTTACTGATGACTATGTTCATACTGCGCATCTTTACTTTGAGGTCTGTTCTTGCATCTGTGTTCGGCGTTATTTTACCTTATATTTTTGTTCTTGTTTACTATCTTGTAATCGATGAGACAGGATTGTTTATGAATACTCTCAGGGTGAATTTTGTATCTCCGGTGGCATTTTTCAGCCGTTCGGTTTATTCGGAATTATACCTGGGTATAATTATTGTTTTAGTCATCCTGTCGCTGATCAATGTGGCACGACAGATGCCCACGTTCAAAATATTGACACGTAAGCACTACCGGATATTTAACTGGCTTGTTATCCTATCTCTTCTTGCTGCAATGACACCTTTTTATTCCATTGAGATGATACCTGTTATCTCCATCGGTTCTTCAATTGTTATTGCTTACTTTTTGGACACTACTCAAAGAAACTTCCTGAAAGAGCTGTATTTCGCCATTCTGATAGTGATTACCATCCTGGCTCAAATTTACATGTGACACATGAACAAGGATAGGCCGACACTTGCAGTTTACGGCATTCAGGACAGGATCGATTCCCCGCAACCCTGGTTTGTACACGATCATGCGATTGTTTTGATGTATGAAGGACGTGTGCTGAAGGCTCTTACATTGGAGCGAAAAACAAGAGTGAAACACGATAATTCACTTCACATTCACATTTATGATATTCTGAAAAGTGAGGGACTTCTTGCCGACAGGAACTATGACCTTGTGTTCACCGATAATGTTGTAGGCAGAGCTTTCATTTCGCGATGTGGTAAGTTTCGCTTTGAAGCTCCGCTGCCGGAACAACCGGTGCCAGGACTTGAGAAAGGACGGTGCTGGTGGCTTGACAAGGAGCAGGAAGCATATACCCTGAACCATGAGCTTGCACACATTGCAGCAAGCCTGCCGTTTTACGGAAATTTCAAAGAGAACAGCTTACTGGTACATTTTGATGGCGGAGCAAGCATAAGTAACTTTTCGGCCTGGCATTACAAGAATGGGAGGATAATTCCGCTTGAAGCGCACTGGAAGCTGAAATACCTTACTTCGATGTTCAATGCCAATGCTCTGGTTTTTGGCATTATCGGGGCAAAGATGCAGGATCAGAACAGTGTGCCGGGTAAGATGATGGGACTTGCAGGTTACGGTTCGTACAGACCGGAGTTGGAAAAATGGCTTGCCGAAAACAGCTTCTTTGCTGACATCTGGAACAGGAAAACCGTTTTCTTTGAAAAAGCCCGGAGTTCTTTCGGATGGAGTAAAACACATCTTCATACTTCAGACCCGTTCCTGCAGGACATCATTGCAACAATGCACCACATATTTGTCAGGGATGTGACTGAATATCTTGCAAAGCTTCAGGATAAGGTAAAGGCAGATTATCTCTACTATTCAGGCGGCTCTGCACTTAACATTGTTACCAATACAACACTGTATGACAGAGGCCTGTTCAAAGAAATATTCATCCCGCCGGCTTGTGAGGACAGTGGTTTGGCGCTTGGTGCAGCAGCTTTTATGGAGTGTCAGAAACATGGCAACATAGAACGGCATTCTCCATATCTCTTGAATTGGGGGGGCAAAGAGGTGGTGACGGATTATTCTTCGGATGATCTTGAAAAAGTTGCCGGTTTGCTGATGCAAAAAAAGGTAGTCGGCATTTGTAACGGATATGCTGAGATCGGCCCCCGTGCTTTGGGAAACAGAAGTATCCTTGCTCTTGCCGGTTCGAAATCTCTGGCAAAAAAAGTGAGCATGAAGCATAAAAAACGTGAGTGGTACCGTCCGGTGGCCCCTGTTATGCTCTTGAAAAATACGGAATATTTTACCGGCCGTACAGGAGTTCCGCATCTGAGCCGTTACATGCTTCTGGATTTTCCTGTGTTGAAAGATAAGATCAAAGAGTTGAGGGGTGCTGTACATATTGATGGAACGGCAAGGATACAAACATTGTTCGACCGCTCCGAAAATCCTTACCTCTATAACCTCCTCACTCTGATTGATGAGAAGTACGGAGTAAAAGCACTCATCAACACATCATTCAACGTCTGGGGCGAGCCAATAGTTCACACCTGTATTGATGCATTAAAGTCGGCAAAGGACATGAGTTTGGATGCTGTGGTGCTTAACGGGAAGTTAATCCGGTTGAGTGGGTGAGTCACCCGTTCAACCGGCTGCTCAATGGGTTTTTACCGGCCCGATATACCTTGTGGCAATCACAATGTTATCCACATATCTTATCATGGTTTGCTGAAAGTTCTCTGTTGTGCGGTGAAGGTTAAGCTGAACATATTCCGGTTTCATGTCTTCAAGGTCGCGGAAACGCATGTGTGTCGCCCGCGATTGTAACACTCCGTTTATCCAGAACCTGGCCTCTCCGTCATTCCTGCCCGGTGTGTTCAGGTACAGTCCCACTTCGTAACAATACCACTCATCAAACTTAATGTACTTGTACGGATCACTATAGATTGAAAAGCGATACGGGCTATCCCCTTCGGCAGGGTCTGATATTTTTATTTTTCCTTTTTCGGCATAGGCTTCTCCGGGGGCAGGATTATAGCTGTACATGTGGCCAAACCAGAGATATCCGTCATTGGCATCAGGCTTTTGCGAGGGTCCCCACCCCACGAACTGACATGAAACGCAGTACCAGTTTGTTCCGTCACAAGGTTCTCCGGTCTGTTTTTCATTGTAAATTCCAAATCCCTTAACTCCTACAGGCTCCATGCCCTCACCCGGATGAAATGAGTTGTCGTATTTAAAGTACATCCTAACAAAATAAGAAGGATTCTGTCCCTGATGTGCTTTTTCAGGAATGGGATAGCGGCAGGTAGGACCGTTCAGCCCTTTGGGCCATTCATGCCGTCCTCCGTAAGTACCGGTAAAGTGTTCATTGTTTACAACCTTTACATTGTTTTTGTACCTGTCGTATTCAGTGCAAATGGTCACCTCTCCTGCCTCGAAGTTCTCCACAGCAAGTACATCGGGATCGTTTTCGATACCTTCATCATTGGGATATTTTGCTGCCAGACCGTAATTTACACCGTCAGACAGCCCGTCGTCAAACCCGGGAGGTTCAACGTAAGCATCTTTTTCGGAACAGGCCAACAGTGTGGAGATAATTAAAATACCAGCAAATCTCTTCATTACAAAATCCGTTTTGAACTTAAACATATTTCATAAACGAATATTGTTCCGAAAAGTTATAATTATGATTTTTTAATCGGCGATATGTCAGAATATAACAGACATAACGACAGTATTGTTAGCTTTAGTCCCTGAGGGACGCCATATTTTAACAAGGGGCGGAAGCCCCTTGAATAAAAATGTACAGAATAAAAAGTTCCGTAGGAACGGTATAAAACTATCTTTTCGTAACAGAAAGCTTTACCAATGATTTGATCTTCATCGGGATAGCCATATCCTTACCAGTCTGTGGGTTTTTCATCATTACGGTCATGTTGATATCCTGGTCTGTATCTGCGCTTTGGGGCATGCCTGTTTTCATATCAATCCGGTACATTCCGCTCTGTGTACCGTGTCCGCTCATTCTCATCTTCATCCCGTTTTGCTCAATGGGTTTGTCGGATTTGAATTCAATATCGGAAGAAAGTTTTATGGATGCTTTTTCTTTGGTCAGGGTTTCAACGGTATATTTTGTTGTTACATCTATTCCCATTGCTTCTTTCAGTTTAATGGTTTTAGTGTAACTGTCACCCTCTTTGATCTTGTTTTTAGGGATGTAGCTGAAGGCACCTGCTAACTTGTCCTTATCTATTATGCCGGATATGGTTTTTGCCTGAAGTGCTCCTGCATTTTTCAGTATTTCGTCGATCCCTGTAACATTTGAAATATCTCCTTTGGGTGATAGTTCGTATTTAATAGAGGCACCTTTCAGGTCATTTAAAGATGCAAGCGGAGACGCAGCATCTTTAATGTCGGTATCGAATGACATGCTTTGTCCGTTTGATGAAACATTCATCGCAACACGCTTGTAAGTTTGTCCGATCAGATAGTTGCCGTTTGCCAGAATATCCTCAACCTTTAATTCGGTCTCAGTAGTTATCTTCTGATCGATATGTACTTTATTGCCCATCATTTCCTGGTCGACAATATTCCCCATCTCCATTTTCATTTTGTAGGTCTCACCTTTTTTCAGGTGAAGTTCGAGGTCGGTTTTCTGAGACGAAATACTTCCGGTTGTTAGCACAGTTAGTGTCAGAAGAAATGCGTTTAAAAATAAATTCATGGTTAGATATTTTAGGGTTAAAGGTTAAATTTAATAAATGTTATGAACGGGAAAGCCAAATGACGAAAATGTTCATCATTTTTAATGTTTATTTAAAGTATCTATACAGTAAGAATTTATCCCTTCAGAACCTTTTTATCTTTTTCGTCAATTTCTGGTCCTTCTTCGTTCATCCAGGAAATGAATATCTGGTATGCCAGAGCAAGAACCACAGATCCAACGAATAATCCTATCATCCCCATCAATATCATTCCACCGATCGCACCGATAAGTACTACCAGCATAGGAATATTCAGTCCCCGGCCCAGAAGCATAGGTTTAAGAATGTTATCACTTGCACCGGCAATGAGTTCATAGACAGTGAAAATAATTGCTGCAGTAGCACTCTCTGCACTGAAAACATAGATTATTACAGGCAGGACAACGATCAAGGGAGGAAGTTGTATCAAGGCTAAAATGAAAACCATAAGTGTAAGTATGGAAGAACCGGGAATGCCAATGGCCCAAAAACCTATTCCTACAAGAAAAGCCTGAATGAATGCAACTCCGATAACCCCCTTAGCAACACTTTGTACTGTGCCTACTGAATTGTCGATAAATTGTTTCCCGTCTTCACCCACAAACTTTCCGGCAAAGGCTACTGCAAATTTGTAAATTGAATCAGCTTTCGCCATGAATGCCCCGGCAATAATAAGTGCAAGGAAAAAGATCACAACGCTCATCAATAATCCTTGAACGGATCCCAGTATCCATTTTATTCCTTTAGTTATTTCATCGTGAAAGTGGGTAAATGTCTGTTTCAGATTTTCTGATGACATTTCCCAGGTTTTATAAACTGATTCTCCTATGACAGGCCACTCTTTCACTTTTTCATTAGGTGGAGGAACGGTGATATTGCCTTCTTTTAAACCTATGGCAATATCCGTTACATTAATTACCAGCTTATTTACGAACATTATGGTTGGAATGATCAGGACTGAAAGAAGCACGACGGTAAGCAATGTTGCCGAAAGTGTGTCCTTTCCGTTAAACAGCTTTCTCAGTTTCTTTTGTAACGGATAAAAGGCAATGCCGAGAATTGCCCCCCATGCAATTAGTACGATAAAAGGTTTGAAGATTAAAAAACTGATAAGAATGATCAGGGCTATCAGACCTATCTTTAATACAGATTCTATGGTCCAGTTTACATAGTCATGTTTTTTCATAAGGAATCGATTTTTATATTCTACAATATTATACTTTTTTTTATTTAAAATCCATAATAAAAGATATGAAAACATGGTGTTTATATCATATATTTTGAATGAACAGGTAAATGTTTCAGTTCAGTTTCTTACTTTTAAAGAATAAAATTATGAACTATCGATAATAGGGATTTGTTAAAAAAGAGATAAAAGGAAAAATAATATCTTATGGACGTTAAAGAAAAGAAACCTGACGATAAAGATTTAAACGCCGGAATATCAGAGAGTGGACCTGTTGAGAATGAAAGCAAAGAAAATTCCGGTCCGCGTAAAAAGAGGGCAATAATTAACCCTGTGGTATGGACCACAAGGATTGTCCTGTTTCTGGCATTTTTGACATTTATATGGTATATAGTTTCCGACAGGAATACCCCGTATACGGCACAGGCTAGGGTTACTGAACTTATAGTCCCCATAACTCCTCGTGTTTCAGGTTATGTTACCGGGGTTTACGTTGAACTTAACAGCCCGGTCAAAACAGGACAGCTTTTATTCAAGATCGATACAACACAGTATGAGCTTGCCGTACAAAAGGCAAAAGCCAACATTGATAATGTCCTGCAGCAGCTCGGGGCACAAGGTGCTTCGATAAAAGCGGCAGCCAGCAGTGTGGGTGTGGCAAAGGCTAACCTCGACAGGGCACAACGAAACTATAACCGGGCTCAGCGTATCATCAAAAAGAACCCGGGGGCACTGTCACAGGCCGATATCGACAGGGTAGAGACAAACCTGAACCAGGCTGTCGAAAAACTTGCCAACGCAGAGGCAAACCTCCAGAAAGCCAAAGAGCAGCTTGGTGTTACCGGTGCCAACAATCCGCAGCTCCGCCTTGCCATCAACGAACTTAACAATGCACAGCTCAATCTTGAGTGGACAAATATTTTTGCGTCAACCGACGGATACATCGAAAGCTTCAATATTGATGTGGGCTATTTTGCCAATGCCGGTTCGCCCCTTGCCACTCTTGTTTCGAAAGAACAGGTATGGATACAGGCCGACTTTAAAGAAAACAACCTTAGTAACATGAAACCGGGCGATAAGGTCGATTTCATTTTTGATGTTGAACCGGGTAAAATTTTTACCGGCAAAGTACGCAGCATCGGTTATGGTGTTGATGCCGGCAACAGGGTGAACAGAGGCGGCCTGCCGAATATTAAAAGTGCAAGTTCCTGGCTTCAGGACCCGCAGCGATTTCCTGTCATCATCGATTTTGACGACGATAATGCCGTGCGTGCCTGCCGTGCAGGCGGACAGGCCGATGTGGTTGTTTACACCGGCGATCACGGTTTCCTCAATGCAATTGCCCGTTTCAGGATATGGCTAAACTCCAAATTGTCGTATGTTCGCTAAAATACGAAATATTCATTCCGCCCTGTGGACTGACAGGGCATCGAGACCGATGCTCAGGTATGCTTTCGGCATAACCATTGTCATGCTAGTATCCCAGTTGTTCGGCGGCCGGATGGCATACTTAATTCCGTTCCTTTCACTGAATTTTCTGACTCCCGGAACAAAACAGCCGACACTGAAAGGCAGTGTTAATTTTCTGATGATAGTTGCGGTAAGCATGATGGCAGGATTCCAGTTCGTTCATTTTTTGTACGACTTTACTGCGGTATTCGTTCTTCTTACCGGGATTTTCCTTTTTCTGATATTTTTTACCGATAAAATCGGCTTTCAGGTAAAATTGTTCATGATAATCGCCCTTCTTGCAATGCCGGTCCATTCTTCAGACATGAATGCATCGCAATGGGCCTATGTGGTGGGAATGGTACTTTTAATCGGTTCGTTAATGTCCATAGCCGTTTCCTGGCTGGTTTTTGCACTGTTCCCGGACCTGCCTGACCCTGATGCCGTAACTGAAGCACCTGTGAAAAAACCTAATCCGAAGATCGAAAGCAGGATAAGGCTGCAAAATGCCATAGAAACTTTTATCATAACTTTCCCGGTCGTACTTCTATTCCTCTTTTTCCAGTGGAGCGGTGCCCTGCTGGTACTGATCTAT
>Ga0256913_10001924_pt1 | contig 10592 bp, 9 predicted proteins | sample Axial_MatmetaG_FD_185970 | JGI IMG/M metagenome (GOLD analysis project Ga0256913, IMG submission 185970) | Deep-sea worm associated microbial mat communities from Axial Seamount, Juan de Fuca Ridge, Pacific Ocean - Axial_Mat | ecosystem: Environmental > Aquatic > Marine > Oceanic > Microbial...
CTTATTTTTTCCATTATTCTGAGTGTTGGAGTAATGATTGGTTTTGTAATTAGCTCTACCAATAGCATTTCGCATTCTTTCAACAATACTCAAGATGGAAAAGAAAAGATAAATGAAGTACTGAAACTAATTCAAAGGGAATATGTTGATACAATAAATGAAAAGGAATTAGTTGAGAACACACTTACCGAAATGCTTCATAATTTAGATCCTCACTCTATTTATATTCCGGCAAAAGATTTACAGAATATTGAAGAAGAAATGGCAGGTAACTTCGATGGAATTGGGGTTCAGTTTCGTTTAAAGGATGATTCCATTTTAGTGGTTATGACTATTAGTGGAGGGCCTTCGGCAAAAAAAGGCATCCAAGCCGGCGATCGTATTGTTGAAGTTGATGGAAGAAATATCACATTCAATAAAATCACAAATGACACGGTAATGAAATTGCTCAAGGGTCCAAGAGGAAGTAAAGTAAAACTACGAATCTATCGGCCTTCAATAAAAGACTTCCTTGATTTTACAATTATCCGTGATAAAATTCCTGTGTATAGTATTGATGTGGCTTATATGCCTGAAGATGAAATAGGATATATAAAAATTAATCGTTTTTCGGCTACAACTTATGATGAATTTGTTGAGAAAACAAAAGAACTCAAATCACAAGGCATGACGAAACTTATTGTCGATTTAAGAGATAACGGAGGAGGATATCTATCGGCGGCAAGTAATATTTGCAATGATTTTCTTAGCAATAAACAAACTATTGTTTATACTGAAGGGCGAAATAGAGCAAAGGATTATATTCGGGCAACTTCTGACACTCGTCTTAAAGACATTCAACTTATTATCCTAATTAATGAGTATTCAGCTTCTGCAAGTGAAATAGTTTCCGGAGCCATTCAGGATAATGATCGTGGAACAATAATCGGACGCCGTTCATTCGGCAAAGGTTTGGTTCAAGAGCAACTAGAGTTTGCTGACAAATCTGCGATTCGACTTACCGTTGCGCGATATTATACACCTACCGGAAGATGTATTCAAAAATCGTATAAAAATGGATTTCATGATTATGAAACTGACCTTTTGGATCGCTATTCTAATGATGAATTAATTAACCCGGATAGCATCCATTTTATCGACAGTTTGAAGTATTACACTCCGGCTGGAAAAGTAGTCTATGGTGGTGGTGGAATTATGCCCGACATTTTTGTTCCCATCGACACAAGTCATCTTTATTCATACTTCAACGCCCTAAGTGGCAGAGGAATTATCTATCAATTTGCATTTAAGATTGTTGACCGAAACAGGGAGCAATTTCTTAAGAAATATCCAAATGCTAAGCAATTTATTTCTCATTTTAAGGTAGAAAATAATATGCTAAAAGACTTGATTAAAAATGCAGAAAACAAAGGCGTTGCTTTCAATTCAGAATCATATGAATTTTGCAAAGACGATATCCGAACTCAGATTAAAGCTTATATCGGGCGAGGGCTTTATGATAATGAGGCTTTTTATCCTGTACTACTTTCAAAGGATAAAACCTTCCTAAAAGCAATTAACGAATTCGAGGAATAGCTCCATTTTTCAGCCTAGAACTATAATTCAACAATAATACTGAAATCAATATTCTCTAGATCAACTACCAATTTTTTTGAGCCTCTAATTTCTCGAACCAGACCAACCATTCCACGAAAAGGCCCTGTTTCTAGTTTTATTTTAGCTCCTGCTTGATACTTTTTAGTTGACAACTCAAAGGTAGTTTGAGATACTAAGAGTTTTTTGATAAAATCGATATGTTTTTGTCGAATAATCGCTGGATTTCCAGCAAAACGAACATATGTTACCATGCCCGGAACTTGCAAAACATTCATTATTTCGTAGGGGGCAATTCGAACAAAAATATAGGCTTTAAACAGTGGTTCCTCCACCCATTTTTTTCTTTGCGACCATTGTTTAAGCTTTTTCTCCAAAGGAAGAAATGATTCAAAACCATCATCAAGCAATCGTTGGTGAACTTTTTTCTCATGCCGTGTTTGCACATAGAAAACATGCCATTTTTTTTCAATATTTCGTTTAATCGTCTTCAACTTACTTATTGCAGTTTAAAACAAAACACACCTTAAAATCAAGATGTGTTCTTTAATATTTTATTAGCATTTAGCTATTCAACGGTAACTGATTTGGCTAAATTTCGGGGTTGATCCACATTGCAGCCGCGCATTACAGCAATATAATATGATAAAAACTGTAATGGAATGGTTGCAACAAATGGGACAAATAACTCCTCTACATTAGGAATCTCAATAATATAATCTGAGAGTCCTTTTACTTCAGTATCGCCTTTTGTTACAATAGAAATAATCTTTCCCTTTCGAGCTTTAACCTCCTGAACATTACTCACAACCTTATCATAGTTTCCTTTACGCGGGGCAATAACCACTACCGGCATTTCTTCATCTATCAATGCTATCGGACCGTGTTTCATTTCAGCAGCAGGGTATCCTTCTGCATGAATATAGGAAATCTCTTTTAGCTTTAACGCACCTTCCAAAGCTACTGGAAAGTTATATCCACGACCTAAGTAGAGGAAGTTTCTCGAATCCTTATATTTTTCAGCAATTAGCTTGATAGCGTCTTCTGTTTTTAAAACCTCTTCTATTTTTGCTGGAATCGATTCCAATTCATTTAAGAGTTGACGATAACGTGATTTTGTTATGGTTCCCTTTTTATGGGCAATTTCCATAGCCATTAATGTAAGGATTGTGATTTGGGCTGTGAAAGCTTTTGTGGAAGCTACTCCAATCTCTGGCCCTGCATGGGTATAAGATCCTGCATGTGTTTCACGTGATATTGAAGATCCAACAACATTACAAACACCTAAAATCGTAGCACCTTTTTCTTTTGCAAGTTTAATTGCAGCCAAAGTATCAGCCGTTTCGCCCGACTGAGAAATTGCAATCACTACATCATCTTCATTTATAATCGGGTTGCGATAACGAAACTCCGAGGCATATTCGACCTCAACAGGAGTTCGAGTTAACTCTTCGAAAAGGTATTCACCAACCAAACCGGCATGCCATGAAGTACCGCACGCAATCATTATAATACGTTTCGCATTTTGTAATTTCTTGTCATAATCAGAGATTCCTCCCAAACGAACAATTCCTTTGTCTGCATTTAGGCGGCCTCGCATACTCTCGCGCACAGAAACTGGTTGCTCATGAATTTCTTTGAGCATAAAATGCTCGTAACCTTCTTTCTCCAATGCATTCAAATTCATCTCTAACTCCTGAATATAAGCCGAATGTTCCACATTGCTAATGGTCTTCATTTGGATTTCCTCACCCTTCCGAAGGATGGCCATATCCTCATCGTCAAGATAAACTACCTTACGAGTGTATTCTATAATTGGAGTGGCATCCGAGGCTACAATAAACTCATTATCACCAATTCCAATTACCATTGGGCTTCCTTTTTTGGCTGCGATTAGCAAATCCGGATCATTCTCCGAAATAACAACAATTGCATAAGCTCCAATAACTTGATTAAGCGCCATACGAACTGCTTCAACCAAATCAACATTTTCTTTCTTTTGAATATCTTCGATTAGATGTGCAACAACTTCAGTATCGGTTTCGCTAACAAACTTATAACCTCTACTTACAAGCTCCTCTTTGAGAACTTTATAATTCTCAATAATTCCATTATGAATAATTGAAATTTTCTGTGATTGTGAAAAATGAGGATGTGCATTCACATCATTTGGCTCTCCATGAGTAGCCCAACGAGTATGAGCTATCCCTATAGTCCCTCCAACATTCTCACCTTCAACATAATGCTCAAGATCAGCAACTTTCCCTCGACATTTATACTGACGTAATCCACCATTCAATAATGCGACTCCTGAACTATCATAACCTCGATATTCTAGGCGATGAAGCCCACTAACTAGAATAGGATATGCTTGTTTTTCTCCTAAATATGCTACAATTCCACACATAAAATCAAATTAATTATTTTTTTAGTTAAGATCAGTATAGAATAATCTCAACCGAAGACGATTTGACGTCTTTGATCCTAGAAGAATTACTCTATTTGGAACTATTCCAGATCCCTCAATCAATAAATACATCCCATAATCAATCTCTTCGCCTAACAATATAGACTGTAAATGACGAGTAATGGTAAAATAATACTGCTTTTTATCTTTATCATATTGCCCACCTAAATATATATCTGGCTCTCCATGAATTTTATCTTTTAGGTAGAGAAATTTACCATCATAGGTTTGTTTTACTAAAACAATTTTAGGAGGAGGACCTTCAAAATCCATAAGACTAGGATCAACCTGAAGAATAAGTTCCGCTTTGTTTAATGCAATTGGATGGTCTTTAGTCAGCTCTTTCAAATACGGAAATCGAATAGCTGTTTTTATTCCGGCCATGGGTTGCATATATACAACTTGCTCTCCTAATGAAGTGTCTCCATTTATTACTTGTTGAATGAATGATGCCGAAGCATCTTGATAATCATAATGCTTATACACTTGTACACGTGCCGTATTCTCATTAATAACAAAATTTGACGTTAGGGTATCTTTATCATCATGATAAAAAATAGCCAAGCGCGAATAGGATGATAATAGATTTATTCCTGCTATATCACCTCCAGGAGTATTCCTTTTATCTGCAACAACATACAAACCCTTAATATACTTCACAAACTCTTCATTATTCGACAACTCAGTCTGTCCTGATTTGTCAAATATTTTATGCCCAAAGCTATCGTCCAACTTTAATCTTAAATGGGCATGCAATTTATTTTTTCCTTCATAAATGGAATCACGATTATTAAAAATGGTTTTAACCTTACCAATCTCCGGACTGTAAACTTTAAAATCAGAATTTGAATAATAGGTAGAATCCTGAAATATATCTTGATCCAATTCGTAAATTCGAATTGTCTGTTCAGCAAGTGAATCTTCTCCATAGATATATGCATAATCCAATGTTAGAACAACAGAATCGAAAACCGCTTTTGTACCAAAATCAATATCATTGGTAACCATTCTTATTTGCGTATAAAATCCTGTTGTAGTTACCCCCATTTCAGGGTCGTAATAGCTACCTAACATATTTGTTTTAATCTCATCCGATGGAAAAGAATCAACAATATCGGAATAGGAGATTACTGTGAGGCTGTCAACAAAATTGACTCCTAATGCATCGCCTGGAAGCTCAACTAACTCCTTGCCAACATCATCTTTTTTTGTACAGGAAGATAAAATAAATGCTGACAATCCTATCATCAGCACCATTTTGTATATTGCTTTTATATATAATTTCATGTATTGCTTTTGTTTTATGATTAAAGGGAATATTAAACAACAACACTTTCTAAAAATCCTATTAGAATTACTCTTGTTCTAACAATCCATCATAAAATTTATTGTATGTCTCTTTATAATTATCCTCACCAGCATACTCCATGATATCCTTACCTGAGTCTTTTATATATTGATCTATTTCTTCGTCAATATTTTCATCACCATAAATAATAGCATCAGAATAATCAATAGCTGACTTAATTAAACCTTTATAATCACGATTACTATAATGATTCACCGCATCTTCGTCTAATCCTTCTTGAATTAATTTTGTGGCAAATTCCTTATCAAATTTCTCATCAAAATTATCATTATACACCGAGAAAATAATTTTTGCTCCATTAAATAACGGATTATCATTAAATATTTTACGCAAGTACATTGGAACTAAACTACTAAACCAACCATGACAATGAACAATATCTGGCGCCCAACCTAGTTTCTTAACTGTCTCCAAAACTCCACGCGCATAAAAAATAGCACGCTCATCATTATCCTTAAAAAACTTTTCATTTTTATCTCTAAAGACAAATTTACGATGAAAATAATCTTCGTTATCAATAAAATAAACCTGCATACGAGCTGCTTGAATTGATGCAACTTTAATAATTAATGGATGGTCCATATCATTAATAATCAGATTCATTCCTGACAGCCTAATTACTTCATGCAATTGATTTCTACGTTCATTGATTATACCAAATCGAGGCATGAAGGTCCTTATCTCTTTTTTACTTTCTTGAGTCGCCTGAGGCAGATGACGGCCAATATGACTGATATGTGATTCTTTTAAGTAAGGAGCTATTTCCTGGGCAACGTACAATACTTTAGGCTTTTCCATGATAATATTTATTTATTTTCAAAATGAGTTTGCAAAGGTAGTAAAAATTGTGATTTTTGCAAAATGAAAAACAAAACAACTTAAATGTAAATATTAATTTATTTGATTGATAATGAGGATTTTTACCACCATATCGAAAATAATCGAAACTCTCGACGATTTTCAAAGAGAAGGAAAAAGCATTGGCTTTGTTCCAACCATGGGTGCTTTACATGCTGGGCATATCAGTTTAATTCAAGAATCGAAAGCAAATAATGATATCACCATTGCTAGTATTTTTGTAAACCCTATCCAATTTAATAATAAAGAGGATCTTGAAAAATATCCAAATCAAATTGAAAAAGATATTCAAATGCTTGAAGAAGAGAATTGTGATATTTTATTCAATCCTACTGTGGAAGAGATGTATCCGACACCAGATCTTACTGAATTCGATTTTGGTAAACTTGAGAAAGTGATGGAAGGCGCAAATCGACCAGGGCATTTTCGTGGTGTTGCTATTGTTGTGAAACGTCTTTTTGAAATAATAAAACCAACTAAAGCCTATTTTGGAAAAAAGGATTACCAACAACTACTAATTGTTAAATCATTGGTCTCACAATATAATCTTAGTCCTGAAATTATTGCATGCAATATTGTTCGTGAAGAAGATGGCCTAGCTATGAGCTCAAGGAATAAGCGATTAAGCTTCGCACAAAGACGTAAAGCTCCTAGCATCTACGCAAATTTGCAAAAAGCAAAAGATCTAAAAGAATATTTATCACCAAAGCAATTAAAACATTGGATGCATGAGCGATATCTTGGCAATGAAGACTTCACCCTTGAATACTTCGAAATTGCAGATAGTGAAACTCTTGAAAGTATTACCGAATGGGATGATAACAAAAATACAATAGGTTTTATTGTTGTGCATTTAGGAGGTGTTCGTCTTATCGATAATATTGAAATTTAATTTATCGTTTTGACTAATATTTCGAAAACCAAGCAATAGATATTATAAACAAGCGTGTAAAATAATCATCAGGTCTATTTAATTACTAATTTTAGTATTTTTGCCGCGTTATGCAAATTGAAATTCTTAAATCAAAAATTCATCGGGCTAAGGTAACTGAGGCCGATTTGAATTATATCGGAAGCATCACTATCGATGAAGACATGATGGATGCTGCCAATATCATTGAAAATGAGCGTGTTGATATTTACAATATTAATAATGGTCAGCGTTTCAATACCTATGTGATAAAAGGTAAGCGTGGAAATGGTGATATTGGAGTAAATGGTGCAGCTGCTCGCATGGTTCAAAAGGGTGATCTTCTTATTATTGTTTCTTACGCACGTATGGACTTTGAAGAGGCAAAATCCTTCGTTCCTTCCATCGTGTTTCCTACAGAAACAAACAATCTCAGCTAATTTGACTGTCGGCTCAGTTTTTTAAAGCTGAGTGAAAGCAATCGAAAAAAACCAAACCAAATGAAAAAGAAACTCCTTAGTTCTATCAAGATATTCGCAGCATTGGGATTGGGGATTTTAGTTATTTGGTTATCTGTTCGCAATATCACTCCAACACAAGAAACGGCTATACTTACAAGCTTCAAAGTGGCCAATTATTGGTGGGTTATCCTTTCTATTTTAATTGGAATTACTAGCCATTTAATGAGAGCTGTACGATGGAAAATGCTATTGGAACCCATGGGTTATAAGCCCTCTACATGGACCGCTTTTCTTGCCGTAATGATTGGTTATTTTACCAATCTTGGGATTCCCCGCTCTGGCGAAGTTGCCCGATGTAGTATCCTTTATAAAGAAGATAAGATACCTGTGGACAAATCATTTGGAACCGTTATTGTCGAACGTTCGATTGATATGATCATCTTTTTTAGCCTGTTTTTTATTACCCTTGCTTCTCAATACAAGTATCTCGACCACTACGTTCAAACGGAGATTTATCCGGAAATTAACAAGAAATTTGCTTTTATTCCAACAAAACACCTATTTGGAAATACTGCACTTATCCTTTTTGTACTTTTTATAGCTGTTTTTTTAATCTTTCGTAAAAAAATATTTGCTTCAAAATTTTGGCAAAAAATCACCAAGCTTTTTGGTGGTCTTTGGGAAGGCTTAAAAAGCATTATTCATATAAAACAACCTATTCTATTTATTACCTATTCTTTGGGAATCTGGTTTTTCTATTATTTAATGATCTATTTCTGTTTGTTTAGTCTAGCTGAAACAGCAAATTTAGAAATGGTTGTTGGCCTAAGCGTACTTGTAATTGGCTCCATAGGAATTATGATTACTCCGGGAGGTATCGGATTATACCCGGTGCTTGTGGCCGAAACGCTATATCTCTATGGAATTTCGAAAGAAGCAGGAACCGGAATTGCAATTGGTTGGATTACATGGACTGCGCAAACTATAATGATTATTATTGTGGGAGCAGCCTCCTTATTAATTGTTAGTGCTCACTCAAAAAAGAAATATGTCGCATTATCAAAAGATTAAAAGTAAAATAATTGAGAATCATTTTCTTGATGTATTTATTTCCAAATGGAAACAAAGTAAAGAAACTATTGTCTTTACTAATGGCTGCTTTGATATTATCCATCAAGGACATATCGATTATTTATCAAAAGCCGCCGACAAGGGTACAAAGCTAATCGTTGGTGTAAATACAGACCGTTCGGTAAGTGAAATAAAAGGTCCAAATCGGCCAATACAAGATGAATATTCTCGTATGATGATACTAGCTGCAATGGAATTTGTGGATGCTGTAATTCTGTTTGACGAAGATACTCCTATCAATCTTATTAATCGAGTAATCCCAAATATATTAGTAAAAGGCAGCGATTATAATACTGAAGATATCGTTGGTTATGACACTGTTATAAATAATGGCGGAAAGGTTGAGACTATTGATTTCCTTCCGGGCTTTTCCACTTCAGCTATTGAAAATAAAATACTGAAGAAGTAAAATTCTAAACTAGCTCCTCATTATCATTTCATTATTTCTATATTAATTAATAGTTACTTCTATGCCTAGAGCTGTGTTTATGAATAGTTTTTATACTTTTACAAACAATAAAATGCAAAAGCAATCTTGAATATGAATAATAATGATTACACGATTTTATTAGTTGATGATGAACAAGATATTCTAGAATTTTTGGGTTATAACCTGCGAAGAGAAGGTTATCAAGTGCTTACAGCGACTAATGGTATAGAAGCCATCGAGATTGCGAGAAGAGAAGTTCCCAACTTGATTGTTTTAGATGTAATGATGCCACAAATGGATGGAATGGAAACCTGTTCACGCCTAAATAAAATTCCCGAATTGGTTGATTCAATTAAAATATTTCTTACTGCTCGTTCTGAAGATTACTCACAAATAGCCGGTTTTGAGGCAGGTGCTGACGATTATATTGCTAAACCCATTAAACCCAAAATTTTTCTAAGCAAAATTAAAGCCTTACTCAGACGCAGCAAATCATCAAAGAAAGAAGATCAATCGCAAAATCAAATTATTCTACCTGAGCTTACCATTGATTTGGAACGCTACATTGTATTAAAAAATAATGAGGAGATTATCTTACCAAAAAAAGCATTCGAACTACTCAAATTACTATGTTCGAAACCCGGAAAAGTTTTTACTCGTGAAGAAATACTCTCAAAGATTTGGGGTGACGAAGTGATTGTAGGAGACCGCACAATTGATGTGCATATTCGTAAAATCAGAGACAAATTAAACCTTGATAAAATATATACGATTAAGGGAGTTGGTTATAAATATAAAAGTTGATGATGTGGCATAAGAACAATCCAAAATTTATTGCATTTTTTACTACACTATCTATCTTTGGTGTTGCTGTTTTTATTTCGCTTTTTTTGTTTTTATTGAAAAATCAAGGAGGAATTCTTTTATATATCCTTACACTTCTAATCTTTTTCGTGTTTGTATATTTCATCATTTATCAGACACTAAACACCTTTATATATAGCAAAATAAAACTCATCTATAAAACTATTCACCGATTAAAACTTGGAAAAGAAAGCCTAGTCCAACATTATGAAAACAGTAATGATTCGTTGGATGATGTAAGTAAAGAAGTGGAAGATTGGGCAAAAACTCAAAACGAAGAAATTGCCCGACTAAAAGAGATGGCTCACTATCGGCGCGAGTTTTTGGGAAATGTATCTCATGAACTTAAAACACCAATATTCAACATTCAAGGTTATATTATGACACTGCTCGATGGGGGGCTTGAAGATGCTGAAATAAACAGAAAATTTCTGAAACGAAGCGAAAACAGCATTGAGCGGATGATAGAAATGGTGGATGATTTAGAAACTATTAGTGCCTTAGAATCA
>Ga0256913_10001925_pt1 | contig 10591 bp, 9 predicted proteins | sample Axial_MatmetaG_FD_185970 | JGI IMG/M metagenome (GOLD analysis project Ga0256913, IMG submission 185970) | Deep-sea worm associated microbial mat communities from Axial Seamount, Juan de Fuca Ridge, Pacific Ocean - Axial_Mat | ecosystem: Environmental > Aquatic > Marine > Oceanic > Microbial...
CCCTACATGCCTATCCGAATAGTTCTGGATAAATTCATCAGTTATATTCCCGGTGCTCCAAGCGCATATCCTATCCCCCACAGATGCTTACCCCAATATCGCTCTTTTAACTAATTGGCTAATGGCGATTCTCGGAGGATGTTCTACATTCATATGAACGTGGTTCTTACGATATGGACTCTTAACCTCGTTACTGAATGGATGCCATGCCTGATTTCATCCATATGCTCATGTTACAACGCACTATGATTAAAGCCTTGCACTAAAATGTATAGTTTTGACAAGAGTGCTGAAACAATAAAAATTGACATATGAAATAACATATGCTATTATCCTGCATATTTTTTTACCTGAGGGTTACATGCTAAAAACTTTAGAGTTTGAAAATTTGAAAAACATGCTGCTTTGTGCTGCTGATGATGTTATAGATAACAAGAGCTATCTGTCTGAGCTTGATGCTGTTATCGGTGACGGTGACCATGGAACTACTATTTCTAGGGCTATGGAGATCTTGAAGGAATCTCTCGGGCAGGGGCCTGAAGATGATTTAAAGCAGTTATTGAAGAATATCGGATGGGCATTGCTAGGTGTTAACGGCGGCGCAACGGGACCATTACTTGGTTCATTGTTTAAAGGGTTGTCTGATGGCATGGATTCGGGCGCTGAAATTGATGCTGCTGTATTGGCGAAAATGTTTGTTTCAGCAAGAGACAGTGTTTTAAAAGTTTCGGGTGCAAGCCTGGGCGACAAGACAATGATCGATGCATTTGTTCCGGCTGTTGAAGCTGTTCTGGAAGACGCCGGTGGTGATATTGTTCTTATGCTTGAAAGAGCCGGGGCTGCAGCTGTAGCAGGAGCCGATGCTACAATTGAGATGACCGCAAAGAAGGGTCGTGCCAAGAATATGGCTGATAAATCAGTGGGGCATAAAGATGCAGGAGCTGCGTCAATGTCTTTAATATTTAAAGGATTTGAAAAGGGAATAAAGATGTAGTTTTCTTTAAGGGGGTGCTTAATGAAAATGAAAAAGTTTCTCAATGATCCTGACAATATTGTCAGAGAATTGCTTGAGGGGCTCTATTATTCAAATATGGATAAGTTAGAACTGCTGCCGAATAACCTGGTTGTTAGTAAACAGCTGGGTGATCGGGAGCGGGTTCATATAGTAACGCTGGGTGGTACCGGACATGAACCTGGATTAACAGGTTATGTTGGTCAGGGAATGCTTGATATATGTGCTCCCGGCGATATTTTTGCGGCTCCTGGTCCCGACCTGTGTTTTGAGGCAATTTCAATAGCTCATAATGCGTCAAAAGGTGCCGGAGTGCTGCTTATTGTGCTTAATCATTCCGGTGATATGATGACTGCGAATCTGGTAATGGAAAAGGTTGAAGCTGCAGGTATGAATGTTCGGAAAATTATCACCAGAGATGATGTTTCTGTTAGTGGTCAGCAGCCTGAAGAGCGGAGGGGTCTTGTTGGTTGTGTTCCTTTGTTTAAGCTGTGCGGTGCTGCAACAGCAGACGGTAGATCTCTGGATGAGGTTTATCGTATAGCGGAAAGGTTTATGGGAAATATGGCAACAGTCACTGTTGCGACCCGTGGAGCTACCCATCCACAAACCGGTTCAAGCATTGCCGTTTTTGGCGAAGATGAGATGGAAATAGGAATGGGGCAGCATGGTGAAGACAGCGGTCAGCGCATGGGGCTTAAATCGGCGGATGAAACAGCCGAGATTCTTTTAGCTAGGCTGCTTGAGCATATATCATTTAAATTCGGTGATAAGGCTCTTGTTTTGCTCAGCGGATCAGGCTCTACAACCCTGATGGAACTGCTTATTGTCTTCAGGCATGTACATGCCCTCCTTGAAGAGAAGGGGGTTGCTGTTGGTGCGCAATGGGTTGGTGAAATTATGACAGTACAGGAAGCGGCCGGTTTTCAGCTGTGCGTTGCGGCTATGGATGATGAGCTTCTCAGTTACTGGAATATGGAATGTAATACGCCTTACTATCGGGTTTAAAAACAGGTAGTCACTTCTTTTTAAGTAAATCTTTTCAAATATTATTCAGTTAAGGCTGAAATTGACTCTTTGCCATGTAACATATGTAAACGCAAAAGTAAAATAATTGTTAAAAAAGCTTGACAAATAGAAATATCAGTTAAAGAATAGAAATATAAAGTTTTAAAAGTGTGAAATGAAGAGAAGTGTTTGTTAGTTTTCTCGATCTTTCCAGCTTTAACTCTGTCGGTCTATACCGGTGGTAAATAGGAAAATCAGGTTCCGGAGAGGTTGATTTTACCGGAAAAACTATTGAAATGGAAATTCTCGGTTTCGACGGATGGTTTCTGGGTGCCCCGGGATGAATCTGCCTGCTGATAAAGTTTTTCTGTTTGATGAAAACGGAAAAACAATAAAAAACAAAGCGGATAGTTTTGTAGGAGGAATTAAATGATTAAATATGGATTGCAGATGTATATGCTGACTGATTCATTCGGTGAAGACAAGCTGGATCTCATCAAAAAAGTCGGTGATCTCGGCTTTGACGGTGTTGAGATTTCATTTGGTGACCCGGCTGATTTCCCGGCAGTTGCTGTAAAGAAGGTATTAGCTGACAACAATATGGAAATCAATTTTGCCATTGGTCTCGGTCCTGATACAAACAGCATCTCCCCTGATGCTGAAGTCAGAAAAGCCGGTGTAAAGCTCCTGAAAAAGGCTGTTGATACAGCCTATGAGGTTACTGGCGGAGACTGTGTAATCGGCGGACCTAACTTTGCTGCATGGTTGTATCTGACTGGGAAATCCCTCTCCACTGATGAATGGAAATGGGGTGTTGAGAATTATCAGCAGGTTTGTGAGTATGCTGCTACCAAAAGAATTTCAATTGCTGCAGAGGTTCTTAACCGTTTTGAAACCCATTTTTTCAATACTCTTGCAGATGCGTACCGCTTCTGTAGCGATGTAGGTTTTGATAATGCCCTTGTACAACCTGATACCTATCACATGAATCAGGAAGAAAAATCATGGGGTGACTCAATCAGAGCAGCTGGTGACAGGATTAAATACATGCATGTAATTGAATCTGACCGTGGCATAATCGGAACAGGTCTTGTTAACTGGCCGGAAGTTTTCACAGCGTTAAAATATATCAACTTTGACGGATGGCTGACTGTTGAAGGATTTACCAGAGATTCAGAGATAGTTGCCGGCCTGACTAAAATATGGCGTGATCCTGCAGAAAGTGCAGAAGCGTTGGCATCAAAGAGCCTTGCGGCTTTAAAAGACTACGAAGAAAAATATTTCAAAAATTAAATAGAAGGAGAAATTCAATGGGAATGAAAAAATTCATCAATGATCCAAAGGATCTCACAAAAGAACTTCTTGAAGGCCTCGCTCTTTCGAACCCTTCAAGACTCACTCTTGCTGAGAACAAGCTTGTCGTAAGCACAAACCTCGGTGACAAAAAACGAGTTCATATCGTTTCGCTCGGCGGAACCGGTCATGAACCTGCTATAAGCGGTTTTGTAGGCCCTGGTCTGCTTGACATCTCTGTACCGGGTGATATTTTTGCTGCACCGGGACCACCAGTATGTATCGAAGCACTCAAAATGGCTAATGAAGCTTCGCAGGGTGCAGGTGTTCTGTTTGTTGTTCTTAATCATGCAGGCGATATGATGACTGCAAATATGACAATGGAAATGGCTGAAGACATGGGGCTTAATGTTAAGAAGATTGTAACCCAGGAAGATATCTCAAACGCACCTCGTGATAATTGGGATGACAGACGAGGTCTGGTAGGTTGTGTTCCTCTATCCAAGATTGCCGCAGCAGCTGCACTTGATGGAAAAAGCCTTGATGAAGTATATGACGTAGCAATGAAGTTTAATAAAGATATGGCTACCCTTGCTGTAGCTCTTCGCGGTGCAACTCATCCTCAGACCGGTGACGTTATTTCTGTTCTTGGTGAAGATGAAATGGAAATCGGAATGGGTCAGCATGGTGAAGGCGGCGGCGGACGTTCAAAGGTTAAAACTGCCGACGAAACAACAGAAATAATGACTAATGCTCTTATTAAAGACTTGTCTATTAAAAGCGGTGAAAAGCTGATGCTGATCATTAATGGATCAGGTGCAACTACAGGAATGGAAATGCTTATCTGTTTTAGAAAGGCATATAAAGTTCTTGAAGCACATGGTAACGAAGTTGTTGCTTCCTGGGTTGATGAGATCCTTACTGTTCAGGAAACAGCAGGATTTCAGCTCTTTATCGCAAAGATGGATGAAGAGCTTCTTAACTACTGGAATGCCCCCTGCGATACTCCATACTTAAGAGTTACAAAATAAGGACAATCAATGGCTGATAAAGACGGAAATAAACTTGCAAAAGATTTTGCGGTAAATGTACCAGCAGAGACAAAGTCCTTCCATGTGAAAGGAATGGATAATGTTGACTGGGGGATGAAAGACAGACTTTCGAGAATATTTGATCCAAAATCAGGCAGAACCCTGATGCTGGCGTTTGATCACGGTTACATTATGGGTTCAACTTCAGGGCTTGAAAGACTTGATCTCTATATTCCACCGCTTACTCCCTATATCGATGTTTTGATGGGTACGCGCGGAGCGATCCGTGCCACTGTGCCTCCTACATTCAACAAAGCTGTCGCATTACGCTATGACTGCGGAACGACAGTTCTGAAAGAAGATTTGAGCCTCGGGTATCAGGGTGTTTCGATTGAAGATGCAGTGCGGCTTAATGCCTCAGCTCTGGCCTGTCAGTGTTTTGTAGGTTCAGAAAATGAAGTTCACAGTCTTAAAATTCTCACCGATGCGGTGGATGCCGGAAATAAATTCGGTATACCTGTGCTTGGTGTTACTGCAGTTGGAAAAGAGATGGCTCGGGATGAGCGTTATCTTGGACTTGCGACAAGGGTAATCGCTGAGTTAGGCGCATCATTTGTTAAGACCTACTATTGCCAAGAGGGTTTTGATAAGGTTGTTGCAGGATGTCCGGTGCCTATCGTGATTGCTGGTGGCAAAAAGATCCCTGAAAAGGACGCTCTCATGCTTGCCTGGAAGGCTCTGGACTGCGGTGCTGTCGGTGTTGATATGGGAAGAAATATCTTCCAGGCTGATGACCCGATTGCTATGGTTCAGGCTGTCCGCTCTATTGTTCATGAGAATAATAGTGTCGAAGGGGCCTGGGAGATGTATCAGGATCTTAAGTAGGTAGGTGGAATCCCTGCTGTTCTCAACGGTTAATCTGCTAAGCGGATTATTTTTGTTACAGCAGGGGTGTCGTAGCAGCGTGACAATGTCCCCTTTGAGTAAAACGGAAATAATGTCATGACTTATGTAATTGAATTAGAATACTTTTCTTGACTTATGTAATGCTGTGATTTATTATTTTTAATCGTAAGGTAGCTAACCGGAATTAGTATAGTTTTGATTATTATTCTAATTTCTAGTTAGAGTTTAAAAAATTATGGAGGAAAGAATGAAAAAGATTTTAATGGCGTTGATGGTATTCATGCTCATTATGTCGGCCGGAATGGTATTTGCAGCTGGGCAGCAGGATGAGGCCGCGGCAGACACAAGTGGTATGAAAGTAGTAAAAATGGGGCTTGCTATGCAAAGTAAAATGGCTCCAGCATTCCATGCATGGGAAGATTACTTATATACAAGAGTTCAGTTTGAAGCTAAAGAGCGTGGCTATGTAGTTGATTGGACTGCTACTAACGCTAATGGTGATACTACAAAGCAGGCTAACGATATTCGAGATTTGCTTGCCAAAGGCAGTGAAGTTGTTTTTGTCCCTTGCAATGACTCGCAAGCAATCTTGCAATCTGTTGAAGAAGTTCACGATGCAGGTTCCCTTTACATTTCATATTGCCGTGCTGTATCTCCAGACGCAACCGGTGCTCAGATTCCGGATGCTACGATTAACTTCAGTTCTGAAGAACAAGCTTACGTTGGCGTTATGAAATTGTTCGAAATCATGGAAGCAGATGGAATTGAACCGACAACAATGATCGACGTTCATGGTCAGGTTATTGATGAAAACGCTATTAACAGAGAAACAGGCCTGAGAAGAGCTCTTATAGATGCTGGTTATCCAGATCTGGAAGTTATCGTTTGTGATAGCGGCGCGTGGGAACCGGACGTTGCTCGTGACAGTGTAGATGCTGCACTTCAGGCACACCCGGACGCTAATTGTCTGTATACTTCGTCAGACTTCATGATGCCGGGTATTCAAACAGCTATGGAAAACAATGACAAATGGTACCCGCGTGGTGAAGATGGTCACGTTTACCTTGCATCATCAGATATTTTCCCGATAGCTATTGAAATGCTTCAGGCTGGATATATCGATACTGCAGTTGACCAGGGTTGTTGGATGTTTGCTGTTAATGCAGCAAAATCAGCTTTTGACCTGTTAGAAGGCAAAGAAGTTGAAAAAGAACAGCTTACACTGGGAACGTTGGTTACAAACGAAGATATCAATGATGTCTTAGCTGATGATTCGATCTTCCTGTGGGGTTTTGACTATAAATAGAATGATTTGATTAACTACTTGATAGTAAATTGAGCATTGTATTTGCAAACAGTTGAACTACAAAAACAAGGCGAGGTTACTATGACCTCGCCTTGTCTTTAAAAAGTCAGTTACATTAAAAGCCAGGGTAATATACTTAAGTTTTCAAAATATGTTTCCCAAGCTAAAAACTGAGAAACATAACTTAAATGTTGTATTGATTAAAATACAATGAGAGGGGAAAAATGGCGCAGGATAGAATAAAATTATTTGGTCAAAGTAATATACAGCTATTAGGCATGCTTGGTGCGATTGTAGCGATGCTTCTTGTTCTATCATTTACAGTAGATAATTTTATGACTTGGACAAATATAACCAACTTACTCGCTCAAGTTGCACCAATAGCTTTTATGGCAACAGGAATAACCTTCGTACTGATTACCGGTGGAATGGATATTTCTGGCCCTGCTGTTATGGCGGCTTCATCAGTTATTGCTGTTGCATTTATGACAAGTTTTGAAGTTACAACTGGGGTACATCTGGTATTGGGATGCATAATATTGTTAATAGCAGGTGGTCTTTTCGGACTGATCAATGGATTAGCCATTGCTAAATTAAAAATGGTTCCATTGGTTGTTACTCTTTCAATGATGACAGTTGCAACAGGTCTCGCAACTGTGCTTGGTGGAGCTCGTGGATTACCAACTATACCATCTACATACGCACACTTTTTCAACAAGTATACAGTAATCGCTTTGCTTATTTTTATTCCTCTGGTTTTAGACTTTATACTGGTCGGTACATTATTCGGAAGAAAGGTTTACTACGTTGGGAACAACGAAGAAACTGCAAGAATTTCTGGTATTAATACTGATAATGTAGTATTAATGGTTTATATAATTTGCGGTGTTTCCGCTGCTCTTGCAGGTATTGTAAATGTTGCGATAATATCAACTGCTAGAGCAACGATGGGATCTCAATCACAAATTTTGGACGTTGTTAGTGCGGCCGTAATCGGTGGTGTCTCAGTTCATGGTGGTAAAGGTAGAGTTCGTGATGCATGCCTTGGTGCCTTTTTAATCGTTGGTGTCAATAATGTTATGAATATGATCGGTGTATCGGATTATTATACAACGTTAATCAAAGGTAGCATTATTATTTTTGCTATGGGAATAAGTTCATTTAGGATCTACTATTCTTCAAGAAAAAGAGTATAGGGGGAATTATGGAAAATAAATTAACTTTCCAGCTTAATAATATTAGTATGACATTTCCAGGTGTTAAGGCTCTAAATAATGTATCCTTTAGTGCAAAACAAGGTGAAGTTTTGGGTCTTGTCGGTGTTAATGGTGCTGGAAAATCTACTATGATGAATATATTAGGTGGACTATTACAACCAGATAAAGGCTCAGAAATTATTATTAACGGCGAAAAAGTTAAAATAAAGAATCCTAGAGTAGCTGAGGATTTAGGTATTGCATTTATTCAACAGGAAGTTGCAGCATTTGAAACTATGAATGTATATGAAAATGTACTTGCTAGTGATTTTGAAAAGTGGCGGAAAAAAGGGTCTCTTTTCTTAAACAAAAAAGCTATGAAAGTGGAGGTTGCGAAGCATTTAGCAGCTCTTGATTGTCATATCGATGTTGAGGCACCAACACACTCACTGACAGTTGGTGAAAAGCAAATGGTTCAGATTGCGAGAGCACTTAGCCAAGGTGGTCAAATCCTGTTGTTTGATGAGCCTACTGCTTCTCTTTCTGAACATGAAACTCAAAAACTTTTTGAAATTATCAATAACTTAAGAAGTCAGGGATACATTATCTTCTATATCTCTCACTACTTAGATGAAATATTTAAGATGTGTGACAGTGTCGTTGTGCTTCGGGATGGTCAAAAGACTGGGGAAGTTCCAATCTCAGAAATTAACAAAGAAAAACTAGTTGATATGATGATTGGCCATTTTATTGAAACTGCTGAGCGTAAAGTCGCTAGAGATAAAGATGATGTTATCTTAAGAGTGGAAAATATAACAGGTGTAAAATACCCAAAGAACATCAGTTTTGACCTGCATAAAGGTGAAATCCTTGGTGTTTGGGGTCTTCTTGGATCAGGTAGATCTGAGCTATTTAACACATTACTTGGTTTTGATAAAATGGTTGAAGGTAAAATATTACTTAATCAAGATGGTGAATTAGAAGAGATAATCCAAAAAAACTTATATAAGCATGTAGGTTATCTGACTGAAGGACGACACTATAACGGAGTTTTCCTGGATATGACAATTGCTGAAAATATTACAAGTTCTGATCTTGAAAGATTTGCTTCAAAAGGCATTGGTATTTTGAACAATAAGAAAGAAAAAGAAGAATCTCGCAAATATATGAAGCAAGTCAATGTTAAAGCTGTTGACGAGAACATGATTGTTAGCGAACTTTCTGGTGGTAATCAACAAAAAGTTATCATTTCCAAGTGGATGCTGAAAGATCCTGATATTTTATTTATGGATGAGCCTACGAAAGGTGTTGACGTTGGCGCGAAGGCTGAAATTCAGAACCTTATCTTTGATAGATCTGAAAAAGGAGTGTCTTTCGTCGTTGTTTCATCAGAGTTAGAAGAGATTATGAATCTTTGTGATAGGATTATCGTTATCGCTGAAGGTAAACTTGTTGGTGAAGTAAACAGAGATGATTTTTCTACAGAGGCTCTTATGGCTGGTATCGTAAAATAGGAGGAAAAGGTTGAGAATCAATAAGTTCAAATTAGAAAATATTTTCCAGTATTCGACATATATTGTGTTAGCTCTTATCTTTATAATCTTTGCAATAGGTTCGGATAAGTTCTTCACGCTTAAAAATATGTATACAACTATCTTTAATGGTGGACCTCTAATTCTTATAACTTGTGCTGTTACATTTGCTTTATTGGTGGGTGTTATTGACTTGTCTGTAGGGGCGATGGGATATGTTTCCGGATGTTTAGCTGGAGTTTTAATAAAAAACTTTGATACACCAATAGCACTGGCGTTTTTAGCAGGTATAGCTCTAGCAACATTCATTGGATGGGTTAACAGTTTATTTATCGTTAAATTCAAAATGAATTCAATGTTAGTAACTATGGGGATGATGCTTATTATTAGAGCTGTTGCAAAAATTATTACAGATGATAAAACAATCAGTTTGTTTAGTCTTTCTTTCTTAAGACAAGCAAAAATAAAAGCACTAGGTGGTTTCCCAATATTATTGTTAGTAGTTTTCTTTATTGTTATTGTAAGTAACGTAGTATTAAAACGAACTCCATTTGGGCGAAAGCTGTTAGCAGTCGGAAGTAATGAGAAAGTTGCTAAAAATATTGGTATTAACACTGACCGTATTAAGAGTGCAGCCCTTATAATCACTGGTGCTTTAAGTGGTATTGCTGGTTGTTTCTGGATTGTCACACTTGGCTCTGTTGTAGTAACTGGGCTGATGTCATATGAGTTTTTAGCTATTGCAGCTGCTGTACTTGGCGGAGTAAGTTTGCTTGGTGGCAGAGGTTCTTTCTATCCAGGTAGTTTCATAGGGGCGCTTATATTGCTATTTATTGCTTCTGGTATGGCTATTATGGGTATATCACCATATGGTATACCGTTTGTGCGTGGTATTATTATATTCATTGCCATGTACGTTGATTCACTAAGATACAAATCAATTATGAACTCATAAAAATATTTAGGGCCTCCTGAAAAAGTCCTCAGGAGGCCTTTTCCCTTGCGATCTTGAATCTATTCTTAATTTTCGTAACCGTCAATTTTCCCAGCTGGCAAAGCCGAAGTCGTGTAAGTGGCCAAGCAACCCACCCCTCAAAAAATTATGAGATTCTTTAAATTTGGATTTCAGCAGGTTTAAGATTCCACGGAAGCAGCGATTCTAACTCCTCCGGGGATATGAGGGGGAATTGCCTGAAAAGATGTGTAACCGTCCCGTAACCGTCAAAATCACAGGCCCTGAAAATTAATTTTACATTTTGCCATGCTGTACTTCAGTTGTTTATGGCAAAGTGAAAGTCCCCCCCCCT
>Ga0256913_10001926_pt1 | contig 10590 bp, 8 predicted proteins | sample Axial_MatmetaG_FD_185970 | JGI IMG/M metagenome (GOLD analysis project Ga0256913, IMG submission 185970) | Deep-sea worm associated microbial mat communities from Axial Seamount, Juan de Fuca Ridge, Pacific Ocean - Axial_Mat | ecosystem: Environmental > Aquatic > Marine > Oceanic > Microbial...
TCAGATAATTTTAAAAGTTAAATCATTAAAATTACCTGTTTTTTAGGAATTACCGCAAAGCGGTTTAGTTCAACGGTCTCGGCTATGAGCAGTGTGGGTTTTAACGCTACTCATTATCAAACCGATATGTCGTTTATTTTTATTCATCATTTTCATTTTTTGCACTTACTCCCGCATTGCTTATAGCCATTGTTGTGCTTTCGTGCTATATCAAATTTTTTCTATTCATTTCAAATTTTGTTAGCATCTTTTTTAGTGTTGGCAAAGACATACTCTTTTGCAATTTTCGGCTTATGCATTGGCTTGTGCGAATTGTAAATGTGTATGGCTTTTGCGCTGGCTGTCATATTCTTTTTTTAATTTATATATTTTAGATTTAGGATTAATTATTTCATCTCTACTTATAGAGTAATGTTCTTTAATAAAGTTATTTACAATCTTGCTTTTAGTATAGTTTGATACATTGTAAAAGTCATTAGCTTTTATTACTTCTAAAGCTTTTTCTTGTTGTTTTTTTGATAAATTTCTAAAATCATTTCTCCATTTATCTGTATAACCTATTTCTTCAAAAAAGAAGCGATGAAGAATATATATTTCAGGCATTATTAATATCTCTTTGTATTCTTCAATATTTTTACCAAATGCTTTATAAAAGAAACTTACACCGGTGCCTATCTTACCTTTTGTTGCATTTAATATTGTTTGAATCGCTCTAATATATTTTCTATTCCAATGCTTCCCTAAATAATCACGGTTTAAGTATTTTTCACCATTGATAGGGTGATATTTCATCGGAAAAGAATAAATGTTTATTTTCAATTCTTCTGATAAAAGAACGTTAATTTCAAGCCTTTCATAAAGTTCTTCCGGCTTATCTTTTTCATTGTATAATAAATAATTTGACAAGTTTCTTATGTTATATTTTGCCGCCAATCTAATAGACTTCTCGTAAATATCTTTATAAGAAATACTATCAAATGCTATTCTCAATGGTTTAATGGGAATCTCACTCAACAGTTTCATTTTTTCTTCTGTTAACAATCTTGCATCAACACCTTGATTAAAATCCACATATCGTGTTTTGGGCGCCTTATTTCGATATTTTTCATATAACTCTTTTACTTTTGGATATGTTTCTAATATCGATTCTTTTGTAACATTTTCAAAATACAGTAAGTCATTATCTTTCAATATTGAATAAAACTCCTGCTGTTTTTGACCTTTTAATTTATTCAATAGATACTGTAATTGATTAAAACTTTTTTTAATATATGCTTTGTCATTTAACCCTTCTTTTAAATTTTTTATTGCTATCTCTAAATAATTAGGTTCAATAAATTTTGCACCTTTAACAAACCCACTTTCCTTTATTTCTTTAATAATTTGAGGGAATTGTTTTGAAGCCAAAACATTATTATCAAGTAATAATAAGTTCCTTTGGTCACCATATTTCTCTTTCGTAATAGCAATTTTATCTTTTAATGAAATATAAGGATTAAACTTGGGTTCTATCTTCCAAACTGCACAAAAGGAACATTTTCGAATGCAACCTCTTGTCATATATCCATAGTATGCGTTATTTTCCGGATATTTATAATCAATTTCGTCTAAAATAGAATAGTCTAATGGCAATTCATCAATAATAATAGAGTTATTGTCAAATATTCCCGGTTTATCCAACAACCCTTTATGAGGTTTTACTCCTGTTTCTTTTTCTACATCGTCAGAAAGAACCGTTGCCATAACACCACCAACTTTAATATCATTTACATTTTTCACAAGAGCTTTGGAGTCGTTTATTGTTTTTATTGTTATTTTCCAATAGAATGTAAACAATGTTGTTATATAAACTCTGTCAAAATAAAAATCACCAATATATTTTTTCTTTCGATAATAATCAGAAAAGTGCTTTAACCATAACTGAATTAATGCTGAATGACCATTAAGACTTTTAATTTCTTCTTCAGCATATTCAATTATTTCTTCAAATATTTTTGAATTATGTGTGATAATATATTTTTTGATTAAATCTTTTATTTTGTACCATCTTATATTTGGGCTTATTTCTTTTAATTTTTCAAGACAATTTTTAAAAATATGATTAACAATAAGTTCCTTTATTTCGCCTTTGTGAAAAATAACTTCGTCCCCAAGCATTCTATGATAGGTAGCTATTTTCATTAAACCTATCGGAGGGTATTTGTTTTTATACCCGGGTTCTAGGAGTAATATTTTTCGTTTTTTAGTCATTTAATTATATTTTTCAATAATTATTTGTTTTATTTCTTCAGCTTTCTCAATTGGCAGTTTATTTTCAAGTATAGCAAAGATTTCTAAAACAATTTTTTCTTGTTCTTTAGAAATTTTAGAAAAAGAGGGTTTAGAGATTTCTTGTATAAATTGTTTATTATCTTCTATAACCTTTGATATTAAATCTTCCGAAATAATATTTGAATATATTTTTTTAATAGGTTCAAGTAATTTAGATATCGCTTTTATCTTCGATAAAGTTTTTACAGCCTTTTCTGCTTTTTCTTTGATTTGTAAAAAATTATTTTTTTCTACTTCGCTTCGAAACGATTGCTTTTCAAATTTTTCTTTTTCCTGAATATATAACTCAATTTCCTTTTTTCTATTTAAAATATTTGATGTATAATGAGCAATATCATATAATTTTTTTAATTCTTTTTTTAATTCTTTCTCAAAAAATACCAATGTCGAAGTATCATTAAAGTAATCTCTTCTCGCATTGGGAATGAATGAATCGCCAATAACGTGAATTTCACCTACAAAGTGATGATTAAATCTATCCTCTCTAAAAAATTTATTTAATGTGTTTTCATCACCAATTTGAATATTTTCTTTTCGTAAACGCAAACCTCTTTCGATATTGTTTGAAGGTAATATCTTATTAATAATATCAGATAGCCCATACCAAGCCAGAGCTATTAATTCTTCGTCATTGTTTCGTATCTCAAAAAAATCGACATCTATTAATTGAGAAGAAATATTATTAAATCTATCTAAAAAGTTATTTTTATAGGCTTTATAAAGTTTATTATTGTTAATTGTTAAGCGTATGTCATATTCATCTATCTTAAAATTTTTTGATTTAAAATATTGATAAATCTTTTTTGAAAAAGTAAATTCCTTGTTATAAGGAATCGGTGCAACCATAGAAAGATATTCTTTTACTTTTTCAATTTCTAATAATTCTTCTTTGGTTACATATTCGAGAATAACTTCAAAAAAATGAGATTCTGCATCCACTTCTTTTTTTGTCAGATTAGTTATTAGACTAATAACACTAGCCGCATCACTCGTGTCTGCTTTATCTTCAATTATTTTTTTTAATAATTCGGCATTAAGGGTAATGATGTTTTTTTCTTTCTCGCCTTGATAACTCGTTTTAAAAATTAGTTTTTTACAATATCCCAATCCGCCTAGTCTTCCAATACCTCTAAATCCTTTTCGTTTTGTTCTATCTTTTTGAGAATTTGCAACATCGCCGAGAAATTTTAATACTTCACTTGATCTTATTCCCGTAGCGTTATCTTTTATACTAATAAATTTTTCTTCTTTATTTATATTTATTTCTATTTTTCCCTCGTCTTTTTTTGATAATATTCCTTGTTCAACTGCAATGTCAATTTGGTCCGCAGCATTTTGTACATATTCCCGATATATGAAAAAAGGATTTTCATACATTCCGAGAGTCAATGTTTCTATTACATTTTTGCCAATATGTGGTTTATAATTTAATGGTGCCATTTGTATTTCCAAATATTAAAATGTTCTTTTACTTTTTTGGGTATTCTATTAATATCGTATTCGTCATAAGCATGAAAAATATTATTTCGTGTTTTTCTAAAAACAACAAAAATTTCATTATTCTTATCCCAGCCATAATAACAATCATCAATTAATTTGGGATATCTATCATCAAGGATTTTTCGAGGTTTGTTAATATCTCTATCACAATAACAACTTAATTGTGATACAAAACTACTTCTATCGTGAGCTTGCAATCTCAACCATTGTTCTTTTGAATTATAATCTGTACAATCATGTTTGGGATTATGTTCAAATCTCGGAATAATATTATCTAGAAATTCTTGCAATTCGTTATCTCTGTCAGCAATAATAGTATTGTGCTCTTTTTCTTCTTGATTGACTGAAGTCTTTAACTTATTGTTGCCATTCCATAAATATTCGAAAGTAAAGTATGAAATATCATTTGCATTATAATGTATTTCAGATAATAAATATTTAACTTCCCTTATTGTATTAGGATTAAAGTAACTTTTTTCCTGATTAGGAATTGATGTTAAATTAGAGGCATTCGCATTGGGATAACTAACCAATTTATTTGCAATTCTATCAAAAAAAGAAAAAAAAGTTTGAGCGATATAATAATATTCATTTAATAATTGTGAAGAAATAAATACATACATTTCATTTTGTAATTCCCTTCTTAAAAGCACTTTAATATCTATTTTCTGATATTCTTCAAGTAAATTGCTAAACTCTTTTGCCAAAGAATAGTAATGGTGTTTATTGGTCTCAAAATCGTTTACGTCCCAAATAACCGCTGATGTATCTATTGCAACAAAATTATCCATTAGTACTGTCTTTTAATCGTTTATTCATTTGGGCTTCCACTATTGCCTTTAATTCTTCGGTATCTTGTTCAATAAAATCTTTTGGGAAATATTCCATAGAACCAAAGTCGTCTAATTTTATTGTTCTGAAAATATCATTTTCAATAAAGGTAAGATTAATTTTTTTATATATTTTATCTTGGCTTTCAGCAACTCTTCTTCTCATTCTAGTTATAAAATGGCTACTGTGTGTTTCTACAATAACTTTTTTCCCTTGTAAAATTAAACTATATAAGAAATCAAATAACTGACTTTGTATTTTTGGGTGAAGATGAATTTCCGGTTGTTCGATTATCAATGTTCCGTTTTTTGGCATTATTAATCCTTCAACAATAATCGGCAATAATTGACTTATTCCGTATCCGACATGTTTAATATTAACTTTTAAACCGTTTTCAGTTTCCAGAAAAATACGATAAGTGTCATCTTTTTTTTCAGAATAAATGTTTTTTGCCACACCAAATACTTCACACATCCAAAATTTTATAGCATCAGAAAGATGTCCTTTTTTTTGCTCATATTCAACGGATTTATCTTTATTGATAATTTCATAGTATTCTATGGTTTCATTTGCTTTTTGCTGCAATAATTGAGCAGTAAATTCCCCTTTTATTCCAACAGTCTTTGTTTGCTTTGATGTGCTATACGCGACTTTTGGCGATTCTCTATCTGGTCCTAAATAATAAATATTAGATAGAAAAAGGTTGATTATTTTTTTTGCCCAATCTATTTTAATGAATTTCTTGATACCCTCTTTTTCAGAAAAAGAATTTGGATAAAAAGCCTCAAAATCAATGCTGGCATGTTCTATATTCTCACCCCAAATTCCTTCTCCAAAAGAATTGTCGTTGGATTCGATTTTATACAAACTATTATTTGATAATATTTTCAAATAAGGTTCTTTACTAGTCTGGTCCAACTGTGTTTTTATATTGAATAATTTTATTATTGGTTTCCCTTTATGTTCTTTTAGTGAAATTTCTATATCAACTTCATTTGCTAAAACTAATAAAGGATTTTTTGAATTTGAAAATTCACTTTTGTCGAATTTAAAAGAAAATAGAATATCATTTTTGCTTTTCTTTTTATAAATTAAACTTATAAAATCTTCACCAGAATAATATTCATCATTAATTACAAAAATATCCTTTGTTGAACTTTTTTCAATTGTTTGTTTTAAAATCAACAACAATTGTATAAAAGAGGATTTTCCAGAACTGTTTTTACCGGATAAAACAGTAAAAGGTTTTAATTCAAAATTATGTAATGCCGATATTGATTTAAAATTCTCTATTGATATTTTCATTTTATGCTTTATTATTAAGTTCTTCAATAATTTTTTGTTTGACTATATCAGATAAATCTTTTGGTAGAACATTATCAATAATTGATAAAATCTTACTAATTAATTTTCTTTCTGAACGGCTATGTTTAGATAAATTATCCGTTAACAATTTTGGTTTTCCATTCTTTTTTTCTGAAATCTCAATATTGGCGGGTAACTCTTCATTTATATCCTTTGTTATTTTTTCAACAATTTTATTTTTTGCCTTATCTTCTTTAGCTTTTCCTTTTAACTTTTCTATCTTTTCTTTTGCTTTTTCAGCCTCTTCTTTTACCCTTTGAAGTTTTTCTTCATATTCTTTTTGTTCTTTGGGTTTTGTGAACCCTTTCTCTGATTTCTGTTTATACTCTTCTGTTAATGTACCAAACTTTTCGATTTTTTTCCTTTCGCTTCTTACTTGTGAGGAAAAATAATATAATTCATGAAGTTTTTTAAATCTCTCCTTTAATTGTTTCTCAAAAATCTTAAAGGTTTTATTTTCTGTAAAATAATCTCTTCTTGCATTTGGTATTAATTCGGGACTAACTGCATGAACCTCTCCAAAAAAGTAAAACGAGCCTCTTGGTTCTTTAAATAATTTTACTAATTGTTTTTCATCTCCAATTTGAATATTGCCTTTTCTCAATCTTATTCCTCTAGCAATATTAACTGACGGAATTTGCTTAACATAGCTTGAAACACTATACCAACCCCAACATAAAAGTTGATCATTTTTATCTTTTATATCAAAAAAATCTATATCAAAAATTTCATCTATTTTTCTTTTATTGTGTTTCTCTCCTTCATAAATCGAAGTTGTATATTCTTTAAATAATTGTTCATTATTTATGTAAATATTATATTCGTCAATCGTATAATTATACTCTCTTGCTTTTTCATAAATTTTATCTTGAAAAAAGAATCCCTTTTTATAAGGGACAGGTGCCACCATTGAGAGATAATCATAAATTACTTCTTTATCTAAAAGAATATCATTAGAAACATCTTCTAATATTACTTTAAAATAGCGTTCATCTTTTTTAGCAAATTGAGTTTCGAGTGATGTTATTGTATCAATAACATCAGCAGCATCTTCCTTTTTACTTCTATTATTTATAATTTGTTTTAATTCTTTAGCATTCCAAATAAGCTTTGATGTTATTTCTTCTCCGGGATAACTTGTTTCAAATATTAATCGGTCACAATATGCTAGTCCTCCAAGTCGTCCAATCCCCCTAAACCCTTTGTGTTTAGTCCTATCTTTAACTCCTTGGGCAATACTTTTTAGAACCGGTAACACTCTCTCTGATTGAACCCCTGTTCCATTATCAGTTATAGATATGCTCCGTTCAATTTTGTTAATAACAATTTCTATTTTACATTCATCTTTTGAGCTAATTAACCCTTTTTCTAAAGCAATATCAATTTGGTCGGCAGAATTTTGAATATACTCCCTATAAATAAATTTAGGATCGTCATACATTGCCAGTGTTAACGATTCAATAACATCTTTTCCTATTCTTGTTTTTTCTTCAATCATTCTTCTATCCATTTGGGAATTGTTTATACAATGGTTTTGGGAATTTAATGTTTAATAATGAGCGGAAAACAGGATGCTCTAAAATATATTCTCCCGGCGATAATCTTGTCATCATATTTTTATAAACCTCCGGAACAAATCTATAATCACTTTTTGAAATCTCTATTGCATTGGTTCGACCATAAGCATGAGTTGCACAATTACCTTTAACTCTGTCGTGAATAGCACTTTTAAACTGTTCTACTGAAAACAGAACTATTCCGAGTGAACGACCTCTTTCAGAAATATCTAAGATTTGTCTTAAAATCGGTGAATTTTTAGGGACATCCTTTGAAGCATATTTATTTAATTCATCAATAAAAATAATAATCCTTGAAGGTATATCTTTTTCATCTCTATCTTCATTCTGTCCTAATTTCAAATCGTATATGGCCCTTACCACATCTCCAAAAACAAAAGCTTGAGTATCTTGATCTAATTTTGCAATATCTATAACTTGAACTTCATTCTTTTTGATACTAGATACAGCCTCTTGTAATCTAATTTCATTTTTGGAAGATACAATAGCTTTTTGGAATATAGGATGAGATAACGATTTATTAATAATCCTTTTGAACTTTCGCCAACTCATTACAGAAATATCTTTGTCAGAATCTTTTCTTCCTGATTGAGTGTACTCCGTTACAGTGTTTTTTAAAGTGGTCCAACTGTCAATATCATTGAACTTTCCATTTCCGTTGATAATAAAGTTAACAATCGATTCCATTGTTCCTGATGAATCTTCAACATTTGCAAACAGCAAGTCAAGACTATTTTTATCTTCATCAAAAACATATTTATATTTAAATGCTTTGTTATTATCTATTTGTGCCTCAATATCATTTTCGTCAGCATAACTAAAAGTTTTGGTTTTTGACGAAGATAGGTCTGAATAAGGATAAAAATATTTTACATTTTCAAAAGGTTTTGTTTTCAAACCTAGCATATTTTCATACACTTCCTTATCTTCTTTACTTAAATCTTCGTTTGGTTCGTCTATTGCCAGAAGGTCTCTTCCCTTTACATTAAAGACAACGAATGCAACAGAATTATCATCGTTAATCCCTTGTTGATTTCCGTATTTTTCCTGAATGGCTTTTAATAAAAACATCGAATATGAAGTTTTAGCAGCAAGACCTGATATGCCGGAAATGTTAAGGTGAGCTCCCTCGGGTCCTATTAAAAATTGAGCATTAAAATTAACAGGTAAAATTTTCTTGTCTTCGTCTCTATACATTTCAATATAACCACAAGGCATTGGATTCTTTATTTTATCCAAACCAAGAGCTTGTAATATCTCGTCACTATCAGCTAAACTAACTTTACTGCCATCTAATACAGGGGTGTAAATATTGGAATTGTTTCCAACAACTTTTGCTTTTACATAATTCATTCCAATTCTATTCATATTTGGCTGTAGTTCAACATCTCCAAAATCACTTGAAATGTAGTTACTTAAATAGCTGGACGAATCTGTAATGTGAGATATTGCTTCTACAACTCCATAAGTTATAGACTTATCAATATGTTCAACCTTGACAACATCAAAAGGATTAAGAATCCTATTTTTGTCTGTCCAAAAGAAAAAAACATCAATAGTTGTTGGTGCTTTTTCTGTTGCTGCAACTTTTCCAATTATTTTACTCATAAAAGCCTCTTTTAAAATAAGTTTATAAAGTGATAATCACTTAAATATTTACTCTTTATATATTTTTCTGTTAGAAAAATAGGGTATAAGTGTTTTGCCCATCTATTATCCTGTCCGTAACAAACAGGATTTCTCTCATTTATTATATTAGCACTTATTAAGTCTATTTCGTCAGAATCTAAGCCGTCTTCCTCTTCCTTTTCCCAAACTAAAATCTTTTCAATTTTTAATATCCCGTCAAATGGACTTACTGTCTTTCTAACTCTAAGATACCAAACTGCAAATTTTACATCTTGAATTCTCTCTGTTTCATACATAAAAGCAGGTGTCCTATGAAATTCAGGTAAATCAGCAATTATTCTTGAAATATTTTTGTTGTATGAAGATAAAGATTCAGGATTAAACATTTTAGAAACGCCAACTACGCTAGCATAATTACTTTTAATAGAAGAAATGTTTTTATAGTCAGTTTTGTCCCACTCATACTCTAACGAACCATCTTTAATTAAAAATGTATCTTTATTTAACTTCTTTTGCCTGACTAATTCTTTAACAGTAAGCTTTTCGAGCTTGATCATCTCATCTTGTATTTTCGCAACACCTCTGTCCTCATATTTATCATTATCCTTAATTGCAGAAAATTTATAAGGAAGTATTTTTTCAAATTTTAGATTTTGTTTTTTTAGAATTTCCTGTTCATTTAATCCAGAAAGCAAGTCATTAAAAAATAATTCATCATTACTGTCTGAATTTGCAACAGCAGGCAGACTTATTACTAATGGATTGTGTAACTCAACAGCTTTAAAAGAATCTTTGTTTTCTCTAAAACATACACCAACACCAATTTGTCCAGCGATTACAGGATATATTTTTTTTTGATATGCAATATCGTCAACTTTGTAGGTTCTTCTTGAACCATCAAGAAAATATTTGAATAAAGGTTCTTTTTCTGCAATTATAGAAGCTAAGCTTTTTAAAGATTTTGATTTCTTTAAACTTCTATCAGTTTCTCCTATTCTTTTAACAATAATATCCTGTTTATCCTCATATTCTAATCTTGGAACCTCAATATTTTCAATGCAAAATTTATAGGATTTATAGTTTTTTCCATTTGTTTCTTCAGCTATATAGTCTAATATTTTCTTCATTATACCCCTTTAAAATTAAATACAAAAGTATGTTCTTTTGCGTGACCTGGCAAAAAAATAGCTCTTTTGCAATTTTGGGTTTGAGAGTAAGCCCGTGCGAATTGCAAATGTGCTATTTGTGCGGTGGCTTTTTCCTTATTTTTTAACAAAATTTTCATTGTTTCGTTTTTCTTTCTTTGCATGAAGCACAACGGTCAAGTATATGAGGCGTTGGGCGTTTTGAAACACCT
>Ga0256913_10001927_pt1 | contig 10589 bp, 8 predicted proteins | sample Axial_MatmetaG_FD_185970 | JGI IMG/M metagenome (GOLD analysis project Ga0256913, IMG submission 185970) | Deep-sea worm associated microbial mat communities from Axial Seamount, Juan de Fuca Ridge, Pacific Ocean - Axial_Mat | ecosystem: Environmental > Aquatic > Marine > Oceanic > Microbial...
AAATATCGGAGATATCGATACGGTGATACAGAACGGCTCCTTCTATATCACCGCCGATATCAAAAAGGGGGCCGACAGACAGCTCGTATTGGGAGATGTCAAGGATATCATCTCCAATATCAGGAGGGATCTTCCCGCCGATATGAACGAACCTACCGCCAGAGTGACGGTACACTCCTTTCCTCTGCTTCTGATTGCCGTATCCGGAGATATGCCCAAAGCGAAACTTCTCGAAGCCGCGCGCGCACTCAAAGACGAACTCTCATCACACAAGGAGCTCGACAGTATAGATATCAGGGGAGAGGCGGACGAAGAGATCAGGATAGAGGTCGATAGCGACAAACTGGAGGCGTACGGTATAGACAGGAGACACTTTTACAGAGCGATATCCTCTCTGAGCTCCATCTATCCGGCAGGTACCGTCAGAATCCATGGAAACAGGATATACATATCCACGGTAAACGGTGAAAAAGATGCCCGCAGAATAGCGGATACCATGCTTGGATTGGGTGATAGATATCTCAGGATAGGAGATGTGGCGAGTGTCGTTTTCGGTCTGGGGACTCCGGGAGAGCTCTCCAGTTTCAACGGACACAGAAACATATCTCTCAATCTCACGAAGACCCAAAAGGGAAATGCGATAGCACTGAGCCGTCAGATAAGGAGTGAGCTGAAACGGTTCGCACTCAAATATCCGGATATACGGTTCGAAGTCTATACGGATACCTCCATCTGGATAAAAAACAGAATCAACCTCGTCAGTTCGAATATATTTTTCGGTCTGATTCTGGTATTCACCGCCCTTTTCCTGAGTGTCAACTGGCGTATCGCTCTCGTCGTGGCTCTGGGGATTCCGACCAGCTTTTTCATAGCTCTGATAGGGAGTGAAATATTGGGATACAGTCTCAATATGCTTACGATGCTCGGCGCTCTCATCGCTCTGGGTATGCTGGTGGACGAAGCGATAGTGGTGGCGGAAAATATCTATAGACATCTGGAGATGGGCAAGAGTCCGGCCAAAGCGGCGGTGGATGGAGCCGTGGAGATGTTTCCGGCAGTCATGACGGCGACCATGACGACGGTATTCGCGTTTCTTCCTCTGTTGATCATGAGCGGAGAGTTGGGGATATTCATGAGGGTACTCCCCGTGATGATCACCATTTTGCTATTGAGTTCACTCTTCGAAGCCTTCTACTTTCTACCTCTGCACGCCAAAGAGCTATTCTCTATCGGAAGGAGGGTCGATCATCACCTCCCAAGCCCTTTTTGGGATAGAAGTGTCGAAATATACGGAAAGATTCTGATACTCCTCTCCCGCCGTAAAAAGCTCTCCCTCGTGCTGATAATACTCTTTATATCCATCTCTACGGCCTATATGCTCCGTACTTCGAAATTTCAGCTCTTTCCGCCATTCGATGCGAGTCAGATATATATAGGGGGAGAGGTGTCGGTGGACAAGAGATTGGCAGATACCGAGAAGGATATGAAGAAGATAGAGAAGGCTCTTTTGAAAGAGTTCGGCGGAAGTGACGATGTTTCGTCGATAACTTCCATCGTCGGAATGAGATTCAACCCCGATCAGACATTCGAAGCCGGTGAGCATCTGTTCCATATATTCGTCAATCTGCATGAGAGAAGAGCGGAAAACTTTTTCGATAAATATATCAATCCCATACTCTCTCTCGAATATGACGATAGCGATATGATCAGAGAGAGTGATTCGAGCGAGATTCTTGAGAGAGTCGAAAAGGTATTGAGACCTTTCAGGGGCGATGGAAACGGTTCGGTTTTCAAAGACCTGAGTGCCTTCGCACCGCAGACGGGAATCGTCGGACACGATATAGAGATAGGTTTGAGCGCGCCGGAAAACGAAAAGGTCGAGTCCGCTCTGGAGAGGGTGAAAAAGGCTCTCGAAGAGATAGATGGAGTTTTCGAAACGACCGACAACGCCAAAGAGGGGCCCAAAGAGCTCAAACTCAGAATCAACGAATACGGTAGAGCTCTGGGATTCGATGAAGAGAGGGTGATAGAGGAGTTGAGGGGACTCTTTCTCGAAGCGGAGTTCGGTAGGATGTTCGATAGTTCCGGGCTCGTGAGGGTGAGGATAGTGGACCCGAGAAAAGATGTGGATTTCGATATATCTTCACTGAAGATAACTCTTCCGGACGGTTCGGGAAAGGTGGAGTTGAGAGATATAGCGGATTTCGAATATAGAAAGAGTATGCTCAAACTCTACAAAGAGGATGGAAAGAGAGTCTGGACGGTAACGGCCCGTACGGATAGGAAGAGAATATTGCCTTCCGAAGTGATGCAGAGGCTCGCGCCCCTGCTCGAAGAGCTCGAGAGAGAGGGTGTCGAAGTGATAGTCAAAGGGGAGGAGAAGGCGAATGCCCAGGTGCGCAGAGAGATGGGAGAGGCCGCGATAATCGCCATCTTTCTCATATTCATATCTCTGGTGTGGATGTTCGATTCTCTGGTATTGCCGCTCATAACGATTTCGGTGATACCCCTCTCCGTTCTCGGAGCACTCGCGGGAGCTCGCATCATGGGTATCAATCTCACTATGCCGGGTATGATGGGTATAGTCGGTTTGGCAGGAGTGGTGGTCAACGACGCTCTGATAATGCTCGATTTCATCAGAGGCAGTGTAGATACGCGTGAGATGGCCAAAAAGGCGGCCATGAGGCTCAGACCTATATTTCTGACCTCGCTGACGACCGTTTTGGGGCTGGTGACTCTGATGTTTTTCGCCAGCGGTCAATCCCGCATCATCCAGCCTATGGCGGTATCTCTCGGGTATGGTATCGCATGGGCGACGGTACTGAATCTCATATATGTACCGCTGATGTACGCGGTGATATATGGAGTGAAAGAGAGAGACGGGTGATGAAAAAGAGGATTCTTTTCACGAGGAGATATACCGGTACACCCGGTGGTGCGGAGAGATATCTCGACAGGCTCATGGGTGAGATGCGTAGAGATGGTATCGAAGCGGAGAAGATAGATATGGAGATTCCTGACTATCTCCCCTCCTGGCTACAGGTGCTTCTGTACGACCGTCGGATATGCTCCGGCTCATACCTGTCCGACGACACTCTTCTCTTTTCGCTGGAGAGGATATCCTGCCCCGATATCTACAGGGCGGGAGATGGGGTGCACAGAGCCTTTCTCAAGACCAAAGGTTTCACCCTCAACCCTCTGCATCTGGCATATCTCCATCTCGAAAAGAGAACATTCGAAAATGCGTCGCTGATAATAGCCAATTCACATATGGTGGCGGGGGAGATAGTCTCGGAGTACGGTATAGAGAGGGATAGGATACGGGTGATATACAATGGTGTTCCGAGAGTCGAATCGATCGACAGGGAGTCTGCGTATCGCAAGGTTATACGGGAGTTGAATATAGACGAAGGCAGACGGATTCTGCTATTCGTGGGAAACGGTTTCGAACGCAAGGGTTTGAAGAGATTTCTCGATATAGTCTCCAGAGTGCGGAGCGATTGTCACGCGATTGTCGTAGGCAGAGACAAGAGAGCGGAGAGATATCTATCCTATGCGGAAGAGCTCGGTATCGATGAGAGAGTGAGTTTCGTCGGATACCGTGAAGATGTGGAGACTCTCTACGAAGCGTCCGATATATTCCTCTTCCCCACGAGATACGAACCCTTTTCCAATGTCGTACCCGAAGCGATGAGTCATGGAGCCGTCGCTTTCACCACGACGGAAAACGGAGCTTCGGAGATACTGGATGAGAGATTCGTGATGAGAAAGGGTTCGGATGGGGAGATAGCGGAGAGGATAGATGCCATCCTGTCGGATGCGGATGAGTTGAGACTATGCAGAGAAGATGCGCTGAAGAGAGCTTCGGAATTGACCGTAGAGAGAAATATGCGCGAGACGATGAGAGCGATAGAGGAGTTTTTCGGTGAAAAAGATCCTGATTGAGTTGCCTACATGGCTCGGAGATGCGGTCATGACCACACCGGCCGTCGAAAATCTGGTCGATATATATCCCGATTCGGAGATAACCGTTTTCGGTTCGTTCGTATCTACTGAGTTGTACAGAGCCCACCCCGGAGTGAAGAGAGTGGTGGTGGACAGTAGCCGTAAATCTCTTTTCAGACCGTTGGCCCTGAGGAGATTGGCGCGGGAGGTGGGAGCGCACGATTTGGCTATATCGTTCCGAAGCCATATCCTGTCCAGACTCTTTCTCCATTGGAGCGGGAGTGAAATTGGAGCCGTCTACTCCAAAAGTGGCGAAGATGGGATACATCAGGCGGTGAGATACGCGGATTTCGTCTCTCGTGTGACGGGGGTGGATATGGAGGCGGGAGAGCTCAGACTCCACTGGCCGGCACTTCCTCTGGAGAGGCCATCGATAGGGATCAATCCCGGTGCCACTTACGGCAGTGCCAAGAGGTGGTATCCGGATAGATTCGCCGAAGTGGCTTCGGAGTTTGCCGGAGATTACGATATCTATATCTTCGGAGGGCCCGGAGAGGTGGAGATGGCTTCGGATATAGTGAAGATTCTCTCTTCTCTCGGAGTGGAGGAGAGGGTCTTCGACCTTTCGGGAAAAACGACGATAGAGGAGCTGTGCGGATATATAGCGTCTCTGGACCTTTTCATTACGGGAGATAGCGGTCCCATGCATATAGCCGCCGCATATTCGATTCCGACGGTGGCCCTTTTCGGCCCTACGAAACACGATGAGACATCCCAGTGGCGCAATCGATATTCGAGAATCGTGAGATACGATCTCGACTGCTCACCCTGTATGAAGAGAGAGTGCCCCATCCGTACCCACGAATGTATGAAGCTCATAGAGTCGTCAGAAGTGGTCGAAATCGCGAAAACTCTTCTGGATTCCGGCGCGAAGAGCCTGTAGAGAGACTCTTTTCGCCGGGCAGTCTATCTACGAACGGTTGGCGTATCCGCTATCGACTATCTGGCAGAGGATATGTCCTATCAATATGTGCATCTCCTGTATCCTCGGCGTATCGTGGGATGGAACCAGAAGGTTGATATCGCACACTTCGTTCATCTCTCCGCCATCCTTTCCGCTCAATCCTACCGTGAAACATCCGGCTCGAGTGGCCTTTTGGATAGCGAGAAGTACATTCGGACTCTTTCCGCTCGTGGATATCCCTATCACCATATCTCCCTCTACCGCGAGAGCCTCTATCTGTCTGGCGAATACCTGATCGTATCCATAGTCGTTTCCGATAGCCGTGAGAGCGGAAGTGTCGGTAGTGAGCGCTATGGCGGGCAGACCTCTCCTCTCCACCTTGTAGCGTCCGGTCAGTTCAGCGGCGATATGCTGTGCGTCGGCCGCGCTTCCACCGTTTCCGCAAAGTAGTATTTTGCCTCCCTTTTCGATAGTTTCGAGCATCTTGAGACCCACCGTCTCGATATCTTTCGCCATGGATGCGACGACCCTCTCGGCAGTCAGTATATGTTCGGCTATCTCTCTTTCGATCGATCTTTTCATCAATTGACTCCTAAAATCTCTAATATGGTCTTTCCCCTTCGGGACACTCGACCTGTACGAACTCCACTATATCCGAATCGATTCTCCGGGCGGTGAGCCTGCCCCGCCATAGACATCCGCTATCCAGGGCGACTATCTTCTCCATCTCACGATATCCCAGAGTGGACCAGTGTCCGAAAACGATACGGTAGTCGAGCTCCTTTTTCCGTGCCACTTCGAACCAGGGCATTATATCCGAGGTATCGGAGAGACTCTCCGGCGAACCGTTGTGTGTGAAGTCGAGTGAACCGTCGGCATAACAGTACCTCATCCGTATAAACGACGAGAGAGCGTACCTTTCGGCGTTCTCTTCGGTATAGGATAGTCTCTTTTCATCTCTGTTCATCATCTCGGTGAGCCACTCTTTCGCCCCCTCCGAAGTGAGTCTGCTCACGAGTGTATCGTTCCACCTTTTCGCTTCGTCGAGGTCGAAAAGAGGGGATATCCCAGCATGGCTCATCACGACTCCATGCTCTCTATCGATATGGAGAAACTCAAATCCTCTTATCCACTCCAGCCATCTGTCGGCACGGGGGTCTTCGAGAAGAGGCGCGATGGTTTTGTTTATCTTCTTTATCCCCCATGACGATGCGAGTAGCCCGATATCGTGATTTCCCAGAACGATATCCACACTATCCCTTATCGAGTGGAGAAGAGATATCACCTCTCTGGATTTTTTGCCTCTGTTTACCAGGTCCCCTACGAAGAGGAGCCTGTCTCTGCCCTCCGTGAACTCTATCTTCTCCAGGAGTCTCGAGAGGGGGTCGTAACATCCCTGAACATCTCCTATCGCCCAGATCATCTCACTTCCCCCCTTTTCGGAACTCCTAATTCTATCCTATAAATCTCCATTTTTTCGTCACGGCTCATCGAAGCGTATGCGGGAGAGGGGGAGGGGAGGGCCTTTCTGGCGATATCGAGATATCCGAAACCGCTTTCGAACACTTTTTCGGCTTTGCGTCCGGTAAAGAGTATCTTTTCGATATTTTCATATCTCTTCAGCAGGGATTCTATGTCGTTTACCTTTATATCTCTCAACGAGCTGTCGAGAGAGTTTTTTCTATGGCACGATTCGACCATATCCCACAATCCCCACCCCATCTGTTTGAGAAGCCAGATCTTCTGCTCTCTCGTCATAGCGGGATATCCGCTCAGGTCGGAGAGTATCGGCCAGAATGCGTTTCTCGGGTGAGAGTAGTAAAATCCTCTGTCGAAAGAGTCGAAACTGGGAAATGTACCGAGTATCAATATCCGGGTATCGGCAAACACTATCGGGTCGAACGGGTGCTGTTGTAATCTCTGCATCTACTCTATCCCCTGAGAGCTTTTCTCATATTTTCGATCATCAGTATCAGTATGGAGAGTGAAAAGAGTTTGAAGTCGATTTCACTTCCTTTGTGGGTATTTACAAATGCCGTCGTAGCGGTCATCTTCTCTCCGGCCAACTGCATATTCACGATATCGGGCAGGTAGTAGTAGTTGAACGCCATTCCACTCATCAGCAGGAGGAGGGTGGAGACGGTGGTGAGGGTCCCCCTCTCGAACATCTTGTATTTGTATCCTTCGTAGAGGGCTACGGCTATCATCGTAACCAGTACGAGGTGGCTGAGGCGGACGAATATCTCCGTCATGATCAAACCCTCCTGATAGTGGCTCAGGATATCCGACCCGAGCCATCTCTCACTGTGGAATATCACCGGAGCCACCAGCGCCCCCGCTGTGAGAGTGGCTCCGAGTGTGATACCCAGAAGTATCAGATATGCCATTGTGGCTACTCTAAATCCCTTTTTCACGATGGATTCTCCTTTTTTGCGTCTATATCTTTCGATGGTGTACGACTCTCCATACCGCCGGTACGAAGATCGAGTACGAATCCTCTGTCGAGTCCCGAAAGGTCTTTGTAAAATCGATAGTCTCCGATCTCTCTTCGCAGGAAAAATCTCTCCATACTCTCTCTCTGGTCGTATCCCATCTCACACACTACGAGAGGTATCCTCCTCTCTATCGCGCAATCGACTATATTTTTGAGGAGAGAGGTTCCGTCTCCATCGCAAAACAGAGCTTCGTGCGGCTCGAAATCGGCCACATTCGACTCGAGAGCGGTGCCTTCGGCTATATATGGAGGATTGGAGACCAGCATATCGAAATCCCCGTCTATCTCGTCGAGAATGGAGCTTCGGACTATCTCCACTCTCTCCGAGACTCCGAATCTTTCAGCGTTTTTCCGTGTGATTTCGAGAGCCCTCTCCGATATATCTCCGGCCACTATATCGATATGGGAAAAGAGCGAAGCCAGAGTTATGGAGATGGCTCCGCTTCCGGACCCTATCTCCACGATCCGTTTCACGCCCCTCTCTCTGATCATCTCGGAGGCGAAATCTACCAGAATTTCCGTTTCCGGTCTGGGTATCAGGACCCCCGTTTCGACATGAAAATCCATACCGTAAAATCCCGCTTTGGAGGTGATGTACTCTATGGGTTCGCAGCGGGCCCGTCGGGATACGAGTGCGAAGTACTCGTCGGGATGGGGTAACTCGTCATCTATATGGGTATGTATCCATACTCTATCTCTCGATAGGTGAAATCGCAGTAGTATCTCCGCTTCGAGACGGGGCCTCTCTATCGTGCATGAGGCCTCAGCTATCATGGATGCGGCTTCTCTCATGGCGTCGGAGAGTTTCATCTCTCTTTTTCCGTATCTCCGGATATGAAACTGAATATTCCATCTTTGGGCGACTCTCCGGGAGTCGGCTCCTCTTCCGTATCGTGGATATCGTATCCGAGGGCCTCCAGCCTCTCCAGTATGGGTGGGTGGGTGTGGTAGAATCTGGAGTAGATGGGATCGGATTTCGGAAAGGCTTTGTTCTCTCTGACGAGTTTGAGGAGGGCGGAGACGAGATTCTCCCTCCCGCCGAGTTCGCACCCGAAACGGTCGGCTTCATATTCGTTGTGTCTGCTTATGAGACTGGATAGGGGAGTGTATATGAATCCCAGAAGAGGCATACCTATGGATATGAGAGCTATCGTGACTCCCGGTGTGGGAACGGTATCGAGTTCGGTATATAGAGATTGGGGTATATGGCCGAATATATAGAAGAGTACGAAGACGAATAGCCCGGAGAGAGCTATGTTTTTCCAGATATCACCATGTCTGTAGTGTCCCAGTTCGTGACCCAGAACGGCCAGTAGCTCTTTCTCTTCGAGTTTCTGCAAAAGGGTATCGAAGAGTACCACCCTTCTGCTTTTGCCGAGTCCTCCGAAATATGCGTTCAGTCTGCTGTCTCTTTTGCTCGCGTCCATGACGAATATTCCATCGCTTTGCAGACCGACTCTCTCCATCATCTTTTCGATAGCATCCTTCAGTTCACCATCCTCCAGAGGGGTGAATTTGTTGAATATGGGAGCTATGAGGGTAGGATATATCAGATTGATGAGCAAAATCACGGCGAAGACGAATATGAATCCCCATAGCCACCAGTTTTGCATATGTTCGAGTATCCACGAGAGGGCCGAAAAGATCGCGCCCCCGAAGATGACGAAGAGTATCGAGGATTTGAGTGTATCCATCACGAATGTACGGGGTGTGGTCTTGTTGAATCCGAATGATTCGTCCAGTACGAATCTGGAGTAGATATCCAGAGGCAGAGATACGATGAAGTTCAGAGCGAAATAGCCCATGACGAATAGAACCGATGAGACGATACCTGAATCTATCCCTACGACCCTCTGCAACAGTCCGAATCCGTATAGCACCCACCATAGAAACATCGCGTACTCGACGAGGCTCTCCACGATGGAGAGCTTCTCTTTCGCTATCGCGTAGTTTCCCGCGACGATATATTTCCCTTCGGGCAGAATGACGGCCTTTTTTCTCTTTTGGGTATCTATATATCCCGCCTGCATGATGGAGAGATATATTCTCAGCAGTGTATATAGCGTATAAAATCCTATCAGCCAGATCAACATGGTTCGCTTCACCTCTTTCGGTAGTTTGTCTGCGGTATCGTCTCCTACCCATGCGGATAGATGGTGAATATATCCATAAGATGGCGGTACGATACCCTTTTGTCGGTGGCGAATATAGCCAAAGGAGCTTAACCAATAATAAAAAGCTCTCTTTTTGGATAAAATTAGCCACTTTTTCGAGAGGTGGACGATGGCCTATATAGATCTCTACGATATAGACAAACAGTACGATGTCAAACTGATATTCAAAGGGATGGATTTCCATCTCGAAGCGGGTGAGAGGGTGGCTATAGTCGGTGCCAACGGTTGCGGCAAATCGACGCTGATGAAGATAGCCTTCGGCTCCGAAGAGCCCGATGCGGGCAAGAGGGTGACGGACCGCTCCATAGAGATAGCGATGCTCTCCCAGCAGCCCCGTTTCGAAAGCGGTCTGAATGTGGCTCAGGCGATAGAGTCCCAGCTGGTGGAGCTCAAAGAGGCGCAGAGACGCTACGAGAGGCTGAGTGCTCTCATAGCCGAAAACCCCGACGATGGCTCACTGCTTGCCGAGCACGAAAAGATATCGGCCTTCCTCGACCACCACAACGCCTGGGATTTGGGGGCGAAGATAGAGAGGGTACTGCAGGAGTTCAAACTCAAAGAGTACGAAGATAGACTCGTAGCCACCCTCTCCGGAGGCGAACAGCGCCGTGTGGCTCTGGCATCTCTGATTCTGAAAAAGCCCGATGTGCTGATGCTCGACGAGCCGACCAACCATCTGGATGTATATATGGTGGAGTTTCTCGAAGATATACTTCTCAAGGAGAACTTCACCCTCCTTTTCATCTCCCACGACAGATACTTCATCGACAGAGTGGCGACACGGATAGTGGAGGTGGAGGAGCACTCGCTCGTAAGCTACAAGGGCGGTTACGAGAGCTTTTTGAAACAGAAAGAGCTCAGACTCGCATCCATGCGCAAAGAGCACGAAAATCTCATCCGCCTGCTCAAAAAGGAGGAGGAGTGGCTCAGTAGAGGCGTGCAGGCGCGCCAGACCAGAAACCAGGGACGCAAAAAGAGGGTCTTCGAGCTCAGAGAGCAGGCGAAGAAAAAC
>Ga0256913_10001928_pt1 | contig 10575 bp, 5 predicted proteins | sample Axial_MatmetaG_FD_185970 | JGI IMG/M metagenome (GOLD analysis project Ga0256913, IMG submission 185970) | Deep-sea worm associated microbial mat communities from Axial Seamount, Juan de Fuca Ridge, Pacific Ocean - Axial_Mat | ecosystem: Environmental > Aquatic > Marine > Oceanic > Microbial...
AAAGCACATCATCTTTTAACTAAAAACCACTCATTATAACCCGTTATAATTTCTTGATTTTTAGCATAAATCTAATGCCCTTTTGGTTTTCTGAGAATTAAATTATTAATCGAACTCAGGTTATTAACGGCATAGCCCTCACCGATAGGTAATAATTTTGACTAAATAATTATTATTATTTTTTAAAAAAGAGACTATCTCAAAACTTAGAATAAAGTTTTGAGAGTAGTGTTTTTGAAAAATCTTACTGATATCTACCAAAAAACAAGATCATTCTGAGATAGTCTCTTTATCGTTTGGATATTTGTGGTTTTTATTTAGAAACTACAATTTTAATAGTTTTTTCACTATCATTAATTTTATATGAAATAAAGTAAATACCTTCGTTAAGATTTTTAGCAATTTCTGATATCTTAACAGTATGTATTCCTGAGTTGAAACTATTAGAATAAGTTCCTAATGTTTTTCCAACAACATCTTTAATCGATAAAGTAATATTAGATTGTTCTTCAACATTAAATTCTATTGTTGCATCAGTGTTAAATGGGTTAGGATAAACATTAATGCTAGAAATAATACTTTCTATATCATTAATACTAGCTGTGCTAGATGTGTAATGAAATTTCCAACCTAAATCTGTATTTCCATCATACGAAGAACCAAATTTAACAGTCATCTTTCCATCAGGAATATCATAACTTGTAGGGTTATCACCTGCATGTAATTCAGCAATTAAATCAGAAGTACCGTGACCTTTGTATATTTTAAGGTAATCAAGGTTGTCAGCTAAATCGAAATAAGTAAAGTCAATATGTATAGATGTTGCTCCTGCAGGTTCTACCCACCACAAACAAGATGTTTGATTGTTGTAATCACATGTTTTACTACCGTCTTCTAAATCCCCTTCGTTATCATAAACATAAGATGTATAGAAACATCTTTTTGTAGAATAAGATGCATACCACCCTTCGGCAGTTCCACTACCATCAGTAATAAAGTTTAAGAATAAACCACTAGTAGTAGTAGCATAAATATCTTGGTAAAACGAGCTTCCTTCACCATATGCAGCTAATAAAGGAGCAGAAGTTGAGTTTCCATCATATACAAATAAAGAATCTCCAGAAGAAAGCCATAACTCATCCATATCTAATGTTATGTATTGAGAGCAACTAGAAAAAATATGATAATTACAGTTTTGATTATTCTGATAGTTTTCATTTCCACTACCATCATTAAAAGTTCCTTCAATTCCAGTAATCATTTTTGTAGAACTGGAGCAACCTTCTGGATATGCACTTGTTGGCGGGTGAATACGTATTACAGCTCCATCAGTCTGGAAAGTAGAGCTACCTGGAGGTGTTAAGTTGTTAACAGCATAATATCCGTTTCCACTACCAAACCATCCCCAATTCATATGTAATTCATCTCCTTCGTAACCATCGCATACCCAAGAGTGTCCACCTTCGTCAGAAGTTCCATCATATTCACATGGTCTATTAAGGTCTATTTCGTCTTTAATTGTATTTAACCAAGTGGTAGAGTTATAATAATCACTTCTATCTATATCAGTAGCATCAGAATGATATAAAAAGTATTGTTTTAATTTATTATCGATAATAAAAGAGTATGATCCTGAACCATCTACACCATAACTCATATCAACAGCTACACCACAATGATATAAAAGTTGAGCTAAATCATCGTTAGGTCCAAGACCTTCGTTTGGAATATTTGACCAAACGTAGTTAGTAGAACCAAAATTTGCAGATTGTGTTCCAAAACCACTTGTATAATAACTGTGAGAACCAGAACCATATTCAGGATAATTCCAAAACTTCATTATTTGCCCCATTGACACAGCAACACAACCAACAAGAGCTGTTCCTTCAGTATTTGATGGACACATATCGTTGTAAGGACTAGATTGCCCCCATTTTGTTAATAATAATGGTTGAATCATTTGGATGTTTTCAGTAGATTTTGTTGTGGCAAATTCGTATTTTTGCCATTCTCTTGTAATTTCACTTGTTGGTTGAATTTTATTTTCAACAGCATAAGCAATTTCTTCTTCAAACCTTTTCATATAAAAGGCATATTCAGGAGAAATATTATCAGGGTTGTAAAATCCTTCAAATGAATAGGCAATTCTTGGTTTTGCAACATCATCTGCCGAAACTATTACAAATCCATCATTTTCGTTCACATTAAAAATATAATAAACATTGATGTCATTATATTTTTTTATTTCAATAAGATTTAGATTTATACTTTCGTATTTAACTTCTTTTGCAACATTTACTCTTTCATAATAAATGTTTTTTGCAATTTTTTTTGCTCTTTTGATGTCAACCGGTGCAGCTTGCATTACTGAATACACAAATAATACAAGTAATAGGGTGCTTAGTTTTCTCATATTTATCTTTCTTAGATTTTTATACGTTTATAATGATAACGCAACAATTTATTTAATGGTTGCAATATAGAAAAAAAATATGAATATTAAAATTTTATTTATTTAATCAAGATGTTAGTTAGAAGATTTTTTTATAGTAGTTTGTTTAAAGACTTTTGTATTTCGCAGGTGCTAAACTAAATAAAAATTCTGTTCCTTTTCCATAATTACTTTTTACAAATATATTTTGATTATGTGCTTCAATAATATGTTTGCATATTGCTAATCCTAAACCAGTTCCCCCACTGTCTTTAGATCTTCCTTTATCTACTCTATAAAATCTTTCAAATAATCTAGGTAAATGTTCTTGTGTAATTCCAATTCCGTTGTCACTTATAAAAATTTGTACTGTTTCGTCAGTTTCTTTAATATTTATAATAGTTTCTCCATTTTTAATTCCGTAATTTATAGAATTAACTATTAGGTTTGTAATAACTTGCATTATTAATTTTTTATCTCCTAAAACTTGTATTGAGTTTGTGTTTTTTAGAGTAACTGCTATGTTTTTGTCTAACATTCTATTTTCTTGTAATTCAATAACTTCATTTATTAATTTAATTATATCAAACTTTTCAATATTTATTTTTAATTCACCGGATTCTAGGTTTGATATAGAGTTTAAATCTTCTACAATTGATATCATTCTGTCGATACTTTTATCTGCTCTTAAAAGAAACCTTCTATTTATATTATTGTCCTCAAGACCACCATCAAGAAGAGTAGATATATATCCTTGTATATTAAAAATAGGTGTTTTTAATTCGTGGAAAACATTGCCTAAGAATTCTTTTCTGTATTTTTCCATCAATTTTAGTTGAGCAATTTCTTGAGTTTTACTGTTTGCCCAAATTTCAACATCTTTTTCTATTTCGGTAATTATATCTTTTTCATCAATATTATTATTTTCAAAGTAAGTTTGTGTTTTTTCTACTTGTTTTATTGTTTTTAGTATTGGTTTAATCTTTTCTTTAATTGTCTTTTTTAATAAGTATAATACAACTATGTAAACAATGATAAAAAAAACTAATGATGTTATACTAATTAATTTCCATGTTTCATTAATACCCTTATCTATAACCAAAACTTGAAATATTACTGATAAAATTGAAGTGAAAATTCCAATAAATATTGCAGTGTTTTTATGAGAATTAAATTTAAACATTTTATCTTTTTAAAGAAACACTAACTTGTCCAATTTGTCCACCCATTGGTGGGTTAATTTTGGATACTTTTATCTCGCTTGATATAATTTTTTCTTCAAACTTAGAATAAATAGCATCTAAGATTCTTCGTGCAATATTTTCTAGTAAGTGAGATTTTTGTTTCATTTGTTCAGATATAATACTGTACACTGTTTGGTAATTTAAAGCATCATCAATACAATCGCTAAGTTCTGCTTTTTCAGTATTGGTTTCAATTTTTATCTTTAAAAGAAAACGGTTACCCACAATACGTTCTTCTTCGTAATGCCCATGGTAGGCATAAAACTCCATATTCTCAATTTCTATTAATCCCATATTTTATTATAAAAATAAAGCTTGTCAATTGACAAGCTTTAAATAATTTTTAATCTAAAAGTTCCGAAAGTTTGGCTGGTAATTGTGCACCTCTTAAGTTTTTTGCAATTATCTTCCCTTCAGGATCAATTAAGTAATTTGTAGGAATAGAACTTACATTGTATAAACGTGCATATTCAGATTGCCATTCTTTAAGGTCGCTTACATGTGTCCATGCACCCAAACCATCTTTTTTTATAGCATTCTCCCAGTTTTCTTTTGTTTTATCAAGAGAAACTTGAAAAACTGTAAATCCTTTGTCTTTATACTTGTTATAACTACTAAGTACATTTGGGTTTTCTCCTCTACAAGGCCTACACCAAGCAGCCCAAAAATCTAATAAAACATATTTCCCTCTTAAGTCAGAAAGTTTATGAATTTTACCATCTAAACCAGGTGCAGCAATTTCAGGAGCTTCACTTCCAATAGCAGTACTTATGTTTGCTTGTCTTTCTGCTTCAATCTTAGATTTTATGCTTAGGTTGTTTGTTATTATCATTTTAGTAAAACCAGCATTAGGTTTAGATTCTTTCATACCTTCCGCAACTTTCTCGTAATATTTAAATAATTCATTGTCTTTTTCAATATCTAAAACATAAAAATTAAGTACTTTATTTTGTAAAGCTAAGAAAGAAGCATATGATCCTGGATGTTCATCAATAAAATTTGTAATAAATTTTCTCTCAGATATAAGAACATTTGCTAACTCTTCATTTGCTTTTACAATAAGAGAATCTCTTTTTAATTTATCTTGTTCAGAATTAATTACAGAGCTAAACTCAAGCATCTTATTATTTGCAGCAGCATTGTGTAAATTTACTTGTTTTAATAAATTACTTTCTTCCGAACCATTAATAGTATATGTTTTAATAAAATCATTATAATCACCTTTAACGGATATCTTATTATTTTTATTAATAGCTAAATAAGAAAAAACCTTTCTATTATCAGAGTGTAATAAAAATAATTCTTCATTAGAAACCTCGCCCGTGAAAGTAGCTTTGCCATCTTCATCAACAATAATTGTATCGGCATCATAATTCTGTTGAGGAGTAAGATGTGTTAAAATAAGTTTTTTCCCTGCAGCATTAGAAAGTTCTATATTTACTATATATCCTTCACTAGAATCATTAGTATCTTTATTGTTTTTTGAATCATTACAAGATACAAATCCAAAAATTGATGTAGTAAATAAAGCTACAATAACGTAAGTTTTAAATAATTTTATATTCATAAGTTTAATTTTTTAGAATGCAAATTTAATCTATTTTTTAATTTATAAAAATATGATTGACTATCATTTATTATTTTTAACAATTATTAGGGGAGTTCTAAAAATTAGTTTTTCAACAATATTTTCATAATTTTTAGAACTCCCCTATACAAATTCCTTATATTTTATGAGACCTAATATTTTTTGTTTATGTTATAAATAAGTACCTTGCCGAGATGAAAAAAATTGGAATTATTTCAGATACACATGGTTATATTGATGAAAAATTAAAAGACTTCTTTAAAAATACTGATGTTATATTACATGCCGGAGATATTGGAAATACTGAAATTATTAAAGAATTAAGGGCTATTTCAAATCTTGTAGCAGTATATGGAAATATAGACAATACAATGATACGTCAAATAACATCAGAATATGAAATTATAAAAATTGAAAATGTGAAGATGATAATGACTCACATCGGAGGGTATCCCGGAAGGTATCAATCCATATTGTATAAAAAGATAATAAATGAAAAACCAAATCTTGTAATAACAGGCCATTCGCATATATTAAAAATAATTCATGATAAAAAATTAAATCATCTACATATAAATCCCGGAGCATATGGTAAAAATGGATTTCATAAACTTAGAACAGCAATTCGCTTAATTATTGACAATAATAATATGAGAGACTTAGAAATTCTAGAATTAAATAGAAAATAATTATTATTGTAATCTGCATTAACTAAATGGTTTATAAAAATAATTTAAAAAAAATCAAAAAAAACATAAAAAACATTTGTGAGCTAATAAAAACCAATTACTTTTGCAACCGCTTTTAGAGCAAGAGTTCATTAAATATTGTTATTATATCATGTTAAATACTTGATTTAGAAAGATAATAAAAAAACTTTCAAAAAAATCAAAAAAACATTTTGTTGATAACAAAAAAAGTATTTACCTTTGCACTCCTTTTCGGATAAAAATTCGGGGAAGGAGAAAAGTAAGAGTTCATTGAATTATTGAAGCAGCAAATTATTATAAAGAGTTATCGTGAGAAGATGGAAATTTAAACTATTGTAATAGACAAGACAAGGCATTTAATAATGTCTACAAGATTTTAATTACAACGAAGAGTTTGATCCTGGCTCAGGATGAACGCTAGCGGCAGGCTTAACACATGCAAGTCGAGGGGTAACAGGGAAGCTTGCTTCCGCTGACGACCGGCGCACGGGTGCGTAACGCGTATACAACTTACCTTTAACAGGGGGATAGCCCGAAGAAATTCGGATTAATACCCCATAACATATTTTATAGCATTATAAGATATTAAAAACTCCGGTGGTTAAAGATGGGTATGCGTGACATTAGCTAGTTGGTGAGGTAATGGCTCACCAAGGCGACGATGTCTAGGGGTTCTAAAAGGAAGGTCCCCCACACTGGTACTGAGACACGGACCAGACTCCTACGGGAGGCAGCAGTGAGGAATATTGGGCAATGGAGGCAACTCTGACCCAGCCATGCCGCGTGCAGGAAGACTGCCCTATGGGTTGTAAACTGCTTTTCTGTAAGAATAAATGTATCTTCGTGAAGATATTTGAAGGTATTACAGGAATAAGCATCGGCTAACTCCGTGCCAGCAGCCGCGGTAATACGGAGGATGCGAGCGTTATCCGGATTTATTAGGTTTAAAGGGTCCGTAGGCGGTATAATAAGTCAGTGGTGAAATCCTGCAGCTTAACTGTAGAACTGCCATTGATACTGTTGTACTTGAGTTCAGTCGAGGTAGGCGGAATATGTAATGTAGCGGTGAAATGCTTAGATATTACATAGAACACCGATTGCGAAGGCAGCTTACTAGACTGTAACTGACGCTGATGGACGAAAGCGTGGGGAGCGAACAGGATTAGATACCCTGGTAGTCCACGCCGTAAACGATGATCACTAGTTGTTGGCGATAAAATGTCAGTGACTGAGCGAAAGCATTAAGTGATCCACCTGGGGAGTACGTCGGCAACGATGAAACTCAAAGGAATTGACGGGGGCCCGCACAAGCGGAGGAACATGTGGTTTAATTCGATGATACGCGAGGAACCTTACCCGGGCTTAAATGCAGAGTGACAGTAGCCGAAAGGTTATTTTCTTCGGACACTCTACAAGGTGCTGCATGGTTGTCGTCAGCTCGTGCCGTGAGGTGTCGGGTTAAGTCCCATAACGAGCGCAACCCCTATCGTTAGTTGCCAACAGGTCAAGCTGGGGACTCTAACGAGACTGCCATCGTAAGATGCGAGGAAGGTGGGGATGACGTCAAATCAGCACGGCCCTTATGTCCGGGGCTACACACGTGTTACAATGGTCTGATCAAAGGGCAGCCACTAGGTGACTAGGAGCTAATCTCTAAACCAGATCTCAGTTCGGATTGTAGTCTGCAACTCGACTACATGAAGTTGGATTCGCTAGTAATCGCGCATCAGCCATGGCGCGGTGAATACGTTCCCGGGCCTTGTACACACCGCCCGTCAAGCCATGGAAGCTGGGAGTACCTGAAGTCTGTAACCGCAAGGAGCGGCCTAGGGTAAAACTAGTAACTGGGGCTAAGTCGTAACAAGGTAGCCGTACCGGAAGGTGTGGCTGGAACACCTCCTTTCTGGAGCAATAGTTTAAGAGGCGAGAGAGATAATTTTTTATAATAGCTGCTTTTTTATAATATAATCCCAAGCAATTGGGAGGAGATAAAGGGAGACCTTTTGCAAAGAAGTGAGAGGGATTGTTTACAAATACAGATAGTCCCGTAGCTCAGTTGGTTAGAGCACTACACTGATAATGTAGGGGTCGGCAGTTCAAATCTGCCCGGGACTACATTTTAACGGGGGATTAGCTCAGTTGGCTAGAGCGCCTGCCTTGCACGCAGGAGGTCATCGGTTCGACTCCGATATTCTCCACAAGAGAAAGTGTTCTTTAAAAAAGTTGGAAATTAACATCGTAAAGCGAAGGGTTAGAGCGTCCCGTGCAAACGGGAAGTACATCGGTTCGACTCCGATATTCTCCACAAGAGAAAGTGTTCTTTAAAAAAGTTGGAAATTAACATCGTAAAAAGCGAAGGGTTAGAGCGTCCCGTGCAAACGGGAAGTACATCGGTTCGACTCCGATATTCTCCACAATTCTTTTAAGATAAGAAGATAAAAGAGTAAAGAAATAAGACAAGAAAGTCTAAAATCTAAAATCTAATATCTAAAATCTATGAGATAAAGTTCTTTGATGTATTGAGAGAAAATAGTAAAATTTACTACGAGAGTAACGAAAAATAGAATTGAGTTATTTAAAAAAGTTATTAAGGGCGTATGGCGGATGCCTAGGCTCTCAGAGGCGAAGAAGGACGTGACAAGCTGCGATAAGCTTGGGTAAGGTGCAAATAACCGTTAAACCCAAGATTTCCGAATGGGGCAACCCGATATACTGAAGGTATATCATCCTGTTTTACAGGAAGCTAACCCGGTGAACTGAAACATCTAAGTAGCCGGAGGAAAAGAAAACAAAAGTGATTCCCTAAGTAGTGGCGAGCGAACGGGGAATAGCCCAAACCAAAGATGTTTCGGCATTTTTGGGGTTGTAGGACCTCAATGTAGATTATAAATAAGAAATAGAATCCTTTGGAAAGAGGAACCATAGAGCGTGACAGTCGTGTACATGTAATTATTTATAATTTTAGAGGTATCCTGAGTAGTGCGGGACACGTGAAACCCTGTATGAATCTGGCAGGACCATCTGCCAAGGCTAAATACTCCTGAGAGACCGATAGTGAACAAGTACCGTGAGGGAAAGGTGAAAAGCACCCCGAACAGGGGAGTGAAATAGTTCCTGAAACCGTACGCCTACAAGCGGTTGGAGCCGATTTATTCGGTGACAGCGTGCCTTTTGCATAATGAGCCTACGAGTTACTCCTCACTAGCAAGGTTAAGAACTTAAGGTTCGGATCCGAAGCGAAAGCGAGTCTGAATAGGGCGAATAAGTTAGTGGGGGTAGACGCGAAACCATGTGATCTACCCATGACCAGGTTGAAGTATCGGTAAAACGGTATGGAGGACCGAACCAGTTGACGTTGAAAAGTCTTTGGATGAGTTGTGGGTAGGGGTGAAAGGCCAATCAAACTTGGAAATAGCTCGTACTCCCCGAAATGCATTTAGGTGCAGCCTCATTACAGTGTTATAGAGGTAGAGCTACTGATAGGGCTAGGGGGCTTCACCGCCTACCAAACCCTGATAAACTCCGAATGCTATAACATGATTAATGGGAGTGAGGGCATGGGTGCTAAGGTCCATGCCCGAGAGGGAAAGAACCCGGACCATCAGCTAAGGTCCCCAAATGTATACTAAGTTGAATGAACGTTGTGCGATTGCATAGACAGCTAGGATGTTGGCTTGGAAGCAGCCATTCATTTAAAGAGTGCGTAACAGCTCACTAGTCGAGCGATTGTGCGTGGATGATAATCGGGCATAAGTATACTACCGAAGCTATGGGTTTGTAATTTATTACAAGCGGTAGGGGAGCATTCCAATCAGCGTAGAAGATGTGAGATAACTCATGTTGGAGCGATTGGAAAAGCAAATGTAGGCATAAGTAACGATAATGCGGGCGAGAAACCCGCACACCTAAAGACTAAGGTTTCCTGATCAACGCTAATCGGATCAGGGTTAGTCGGGGCCTAAGGCGAACCCGAAAGGGGTAGTCGATGGACAATCGGTTAATATTCCGATACTAGCATATATTGCGATGGGGTGACGAAGCAGTGAAAGGATTGCGTACTGACGGAATAGTACGTTGAAGGGTGTAGTTATAGGTTGAGGTTAATAGCTTCGATTTGATGAACCTGATAGTACCAAGCGCCTACGGGCAATTGGATATATCCCTAATCAGACTTCCTAGAAAAACCTCTAAGCATCAGATATATGGTACCCGTACCATAAACCGACACAGGTAGTCGAGATGAGAATTCTAAGGTGCTCGAGTGATTCATGGCTAAGGAACTAGGCAAAATAACCCCGTAACTTCGGGAGAAGGGGTGCCCCGAGCAATCGGGGCCGCAGAGAAATGGCCCAGGCGACTGTTTATCAAAAACACAAGGCTTTGCAAAATTGAAAGATGACGTATAAGGCCTGACACCTGCCCGGTGCCGGAAGGTTAAATGGAGTGGTTATTCCGACTTGTCGGAAGAAGCTGTTAAATGAAGCCCCGGTAAACGGCGGCCGTAACTATAACGGTCCTAAGGTAGCGAAATTCCTTGTCGGGTAAGTTCCGACCTGCACGAATGGTGTAACGATCTGGGCACTGTCTCAGCCATGAGCTCGG